>Ga0316220_1000187_pt1 | contig 99200 bp, 84 predicted proteins | sample TBH18005metaG_FD_203632 | JGI IMG/M metagenome (GOLD analysis project Ga0316220, IMG submission 203632) | Freshwater microbial communities from Trout Bog Lake, Wisconsin, USA - TBH18005 | ecosystem: Environmental > Aquatic > Freshwater > Lake > Hypolimnion/Profundal zone | place: USA: Wisconsin... | reverse complement strand
CCTGAGAATGTTCAACGCTCCCCTGATGAGTTGCAACGCGTTATTTCTAGCGGAACATTTGCTTTACAGGGACATGATCCCAAAAGCATTGTCCACTTCAAAAATATACTGGTGAAACCGTTACCTGAATAATTGGCACACCAAGGCCAAAGGCACGGTTTTGAACACCGGGGGATGATGCTGTTGCTGACTATCCGGGAACACTGAATCTTACAATTAAAATCAAATCAACTACCTCAAACAGAGCAAACCGTGCCTTTGCGCCTTTGAATGCATTATAATTCACCATTACGCTCAGAGACACGATTTTCATCTATACAAACCCCCGCCCTACCGATACCTGTTACCATCAAATTCCCAAACTATCCATATTTGTAACATGTCTACCCATAAAATCCCGGTAACCTCCGTCCATATTGCTGGTTGGATATTTTTCCTATGTCTGCCGCTTGTATTCATCCTCTCACTATCCAGCAATACCAGTTTTTGGGAAATTACTACCTCATTTAACTATTGGCAATTCTGCATTTGCTATATCGTATTATTTTATTTCCACAGTTATGTGCTATTACCCCCATTTTCCGTAAAAAAATATTGGGGATGGTTCTATACACCCATATTATTGATTCTGCTGATCGGAGTTGTTTATCTCGCACCGTTTGATCATTTATTGCATCATGGTCAACCAGAATTATTTCCTCCCGGTCGCCTACCAGATGCTGGAATACATGGGCCACCCCCTAACATATCACACTTTCCAGGTAGAATGCCACCGGGTGGTATGCGTGGTCCGGGCAGAGGTCGTATGCGGATGGATATCATCAGCTTATTCCTGTTTATGATTGTGATTTCATTCAGTATAGCCAATGATATTGTTCGCCGTTTGCGTTTAACAGAGCAAAGAGCAGTAAGGGCGGAGGCAGATAAAGCCAATGCAGAACTATCATTTCTGAAAGCTCAGATCAACCCGCATTTTTTGTTCAATACCCTTAACAATATCTATTCGATGGTTATTACTAAGAATGAACATACAGCAGATTCATTGCTAAAACTCTCCAATATTCTCCGATATGTGATTGATGATAGCAAAGAAGATTATGTTTCCTTACAAAGTGAGGTAGATTGTATCAGCGATTATATAGACCTGCAAAGATTACGACTGGGCAAGAAAGTAGTGCTGGATTACCAGGTATCGGGTGATTTGGAAAACAAAAAAATTGCACCATTGATATTAATGACATTTATAGAAAATGTATTTAAGTATGGAACAAGTAATCACGAAGAATCCAATTTAATTATACGACTCAATGCCGAAGAAACAGGTATTCGCTTTTTCTCTCAGAATAGGCTATTTGCCATTCCCAGAAGCCCTGAAAGATCCGGTATTGGAATTAGCAACACAGAAAAAAGGCTGACTCATTTATATCCCGGGAAATATCAGCTGGATATAAAACAGGGTAATGGCTTATTTACCGTTGATCTATTTTTACAAGCATAATTGAATTCTATGGAGCTAAAATGTATTGCTATTGATGATGAACCATTTGCACTGGAATTGATCAGGCAATATATTAGTCGTATCCCTGAATTAAAGCTGGTGCATACTTTTGATGATGCCATTAGTGGCGGCGAGTTTCTGCGCGAAAATAAAATTGATCTTTTGTTTATTGATATCAATATGCCGGATATTACCGGAATAGAATTGGTTCGCTCCCTGAAAGATAAACCCAAAACCATTTTTACCACGGCTTATAAAAAATTTGCCTTTGAAGGTTTTGAACTGGAAGCGATTGACTACCTGCTAAAACCCATTTCTTTTGAACGATTTGTAAAAGCTGTGCAACGAGCAATTTCATTTCAGGAATTACAATATCCGCAAAAAAATGAAGAAGAAGAAACTGGCTATTTCTTTGTCAGATCAGAATATAAAATGATCAAGATACAACTGGAAAATATACTCTTTATTGAGGGACTGGAAGATTATATCAAAATTCATCTTACCAATGACAAACCAGTGCTTACGCTTATGACTTTAAAAGGAGTGCTTGAAAAATTACCCGAAAAAGATTTTAAAAGAATTCATCGCAGTTATATTATTCCGGTAGCTAAAATAAAATCCATCCTCAACCGAAAAGTAACCCTTACCAATTTGTTGGAACTGCCTATCAGTGATTCTTATGCCTCCTTTATTACAGACTGGATGCTGAAAAGACGTTAAAATACTTTGTAAATTTCTACATTCTTTCATTGAATAATTATATTCTTCCTGTAAGAGATCTGTATTCTTTCGATTCAAACAGCCTTCATTTTTTTGTTCATATGCCTGGCTATTTAGCGATACCCGTATCGTTTGGGAACGACTATTTGTATACACCGATACATTATGCCTATTAATCGACAGACAAAAAAATTCAGGCAACAACTAAAATACAGTTGGTATCATTCTTATGATCATGTATTGTGTTTTGCAAGTCGTGAGTAAAGTCAGTAGTGAAGGGATACCACTACTGACAGCTCACGGCTGATTGAAATGGATGTTTTGGGTATAGAGTATACCCCCTACAAAAGAAATTTCTGAAAATACTTTCGACACCTAAGGAACATAGGAATAGTATTCATTTGAGCGATACCCCCCGGGCTCAAAGCTATCTACTATGTTCCCTATGTGTTTAACACACAACCATTGAGCCATGCAACTAGCAAACAATGTGTTGCACAGAATGAAAGAAAGCTGAGAAATCATGCATTCGCCAAAGCCCTGTCTAAATGAACATAGCCTCCGTCTACATGTAGGATCTGTCCGGTAGTATGACTTGATCGATCCGATAATAAAAAAGCAACCGCATTCGCAATTTCCTCACTGGTGGTCATGCGGTTTTCGAAAGGTATTTTGGAATTGATTTCCTGTAATTTTCTTTCCGGCTCTGCCAATGTTTGTATCCAGGTAGCATAAGCAGGTGTAAAACATTCGGCCACTACAATGGCGTTTACGCGGATCCCATATTTTAATAATTCTACTGCCCATTCCCGGGTTAAAGCGTTGCGGCCTCCGTTTGCTGCTGCATAAGCAGAAGTGTTACCCTGACCAGTCTCCGCAGTTTTGGAGGTAATATTCAAAATAGCTCCCTTCGATTTAATCAGTTCTGGCAAAGCAAAATGAGCCATCAGGTAATAATGAACCAGATTTTTATGCAGACTACCCATAAATTTTTCATAATTACCATTCTCAAGTCCTACCCCATCATTCACCCCCGCATTATTGACAAGCCCATCAATCTGACCAAATTTTTCAATTACTGCCTTCACCGCCAATGCCGAGTTAGCAGGATCAGACAATTCAGCCACCACCTGCCAGGCTTTCCCCCCAACAGATTCAATATTATTCACCAATTGCTGATTATCTTCTATATTTCTTCCCACAATCACCGGTATTGCTCCTTCTGCAGCCAATACCCTTACAATCCCTTCTCCTATCCCTTTCGCTCCCCCTGTTACAATGATGACTTTATTACTCAGATGCAAATCCATGGAAAAGCAATTAATAATTAACAATTAAGAATTAGCAGGCAGTTGTATAGTTGGTGGCTGCTTACTAAATACAATGGTTATAACGCTATAACTAAATTCATTTTTTTACGCAATCCTAATAACTTACAATTATTAATTATTAATTGTTAATTACTAATTGCCTTGCCCCCCCTAATCCATCAATTCCCAATTCAACGATATCGCCAGGCTGCAGGTATACCTGCGGGTTCATGCCCATGCCAACGCCGGCGGGTGTTCCGGTGGATATGATATCACCAGGCAATAAAGTCATAAACTGGCTGATATAGGAAACCAGGTATGGAACAGAGAAGATCAGGTCATCTGTATTTCCATCCTGCATCATTTTGCCATTAACAGATAGCCATAAACGAAGCGAGTGTACATCTGCAATCTCGTCTTTGGTTACCAGCCAGGGACCCAATGGGGCAAATGTATCACAGCCCTTTCCTTTATCCCAGGTACCACCTCTCTCTAATTGAAATGCGCGTTCGCTAACATCATTATGCAAACAATATCCTGCAACATAATCCATGGCCTCCTCAACAGTTACATAACTGGTTCTTTTGCCAATCACTACCGCGAGTTCTACTTCCCAATCAGTTTTCACAGAGTTCCGGGGAATCAAAATGGAATCGTTTGGACCGGTAATCGCCGTTGTTGCTTTCATAAACAGGATAGGCTCTGTTGGAACAGCAGCATTGGTTTCTTTTGCATGTTTGGCATAGTTCAATCCAACACAAATAATTTTAGAAGGATTGGCAATCGGGCATCCCAAACGGGTTTCTGCTGCTATACGAGGGAGCATTCCATCGTGTTGTGCAAGCATCCAGGCAAGATGGGGAATTCCGCCATTGGCAAAAAATTGTTCGTCATAGTCTTTGATAAACCCGGAAACATCAAAATGCATTCCATCAATACTTACCCCGGGTTTTTCTTTTCCGGCTTCTCCAAAACGGATCAGTTTCATAATACAATTTTATACAAAATTATCGGATCAATTGATTTGCTTTGCATGCAATAGCCAACTAATATACAGCACCTGTTATTCGCTTAGCTTAAATATAGAGTTCATCAATACCCATTTCTCTCCTTGTTTTGCAAATGGCAATGCCTGCTGAAATTGCCACATTAGGTTTTCCCATTCCTGCACTTTTTGATTGTTCTCATCAGCTTTTGCTTTTGCTTCAAAACTAAACTGTTCATTTACTTCCATAATCATAAAAAGCCGGTTACCTGTTCTGAATATCTCCATTTGCTCAATGCCGGATTGCGTAATGCTTTCCAATATTTCAGGCCAAACGCTTTTATGCCAGTCATCATATTCCTGAATCAGGAATGCGTCATCTTTCAAATCGAGCGCGAGACAATATTTTTGTAACATATTCCAATGATTAAACCTATCCTGTAAAAAATCATTCTTAGCTAATTTCCGCTTTCTTTATGATATCCTCACGTTTCGATCCGGCGTATAATTCATATTCCAATAAACGACAATCAATTGTTGCATTAAAAAATTCTATTCTCCTTGAGGGCTTCAGACGGATTTTTTTGGCCAGGTCAAGGTTACCGGTAAATACATAGCCAGTATATCCTTTGCATCGGTTCTTTAAAAAATCACCCATCCTGGCATAAGTGGCATTCAGTTCAATTTCATCACCCAATCTCTCTCCATATTCCGGATTAAACATGATCACCGCACCTGAAGATTCCGGAACGGATGTTTTTTCAAAGTCGCAAATCTCAAATTCGATCAAATGATCCACTTTGGCGGCGGCAGCATTGATTCTTGCGATACCAATTGCCTGTTCGCTCCTATCGGAGGCAATAATTTTCCATCCCTGAATTTCTTTTACCTGCGCTTCAATCTTTATTTTCTCATTCTCATACATATTCACTTCATATCCGATAATATGCTTAAACGCATATGCTGAACGTAATAAACCCGGTACCCGGTTTGTAGCAATCAAAGCAGCTTCAATAGCGAGTGTACCTGATCCACACATTGGGTTAATAAAGGGTGAACTGCGGTTCCATTTGGTTGATAAAATAGTAGCTGCTGCCAATGCCTCAAGCATAGGTGCCTTACCGGGTAATTTTCGGTATCCATGTTTGGCAAGTGTTTCGCCGGAGGTATCCAGGAATATTTCGGCTTCATCGTGTTTCCAAAACAGGTATACAACGGCCCCTGTGGGTTCTGACCCGGTAGATGGGCGTTTGCCGGTTTCATTCCGCATTCTATCCACTATGGCATCTTTCACACGCAGATTGGCAAAGAGGTTCGTTTGTATAGTAGGATGAAATACATTGCTGGTAACCGTAAAATAACCATCCGGCGTTAACATTTTCTCCCAGGGAATCGTAACCAGGTTTTGATACAATGAATCCGGATGATCGCAGCTGAATGATTTCAATGAATACATTACCTGGCTGGCGCACCGAAGATTTAGGTTTAATCGAATACAATCACTAACCGTACCTTCCAATTCAAGCCCTGTTTGAAAAGATCGTTTGATGTGAAAACCCAAAGCAGTTACTTCAGATTGTAAGGCAGGTGAAAGCCATTTATGACAGGTAATAATGATACGGCTGGCGGTAGTGAAAACTTGCATGAATACAAACTTAAGTGAAATTCCGGCTTTCTGACCAGCGTACCTGCCCCCTGTTTATCTGGATTATAGTATTAAAAGGCGCTTTGTTTGGTAGTACATGCAAAAATAAAAACAAGGATTGGGCAATTTAGCTCTCAGTATACCATTAGCCCCTTAATTTTGCCGATAATCTTATATCAGCCAATGGCCCAACCCTTATTACAGCCCGATAAATGGATTAGCAATTATTCAGATGCGCTATATGCTTATACACTGGTTAGGGTGAATGATTCAGCTTTGGCGGAAGATATTGTTCAGGAAACTTTTCTCAGCGCCTGGAAAGGGAAAGACAGTTTTAAAGGGGATGCGTCCGAAAAAAGCTGGCTTTATACGATTTGCAAAAATAAGATCATCGATTATTACCGTAAAAAAGGTCGGGATATCATACAACCCATCGAAGGAAAAGATGTTTCTGATGGTTTCTTTAATGAGGCAGAGCATTGGACAACCACCGATGCCCCTGGTGATTGGGGAATTGATTATCAGCAAGCCATTGAGAGCAAAGAGTTCTATAAAATACTCAATGGCTGCAAAAAGAAATTACAGCAATTGCAACAATCGGTTTTTGTGATGAAATACCTCGAAGACCTCGATTCGGAGGAAATATGTAAGGCGCTCGGTATTAGTTCGTCTAATTACTGGGTGTTGATACATCGTGCCAAATTACAGTTACGTGCCTGTCTGGAAAAAAATTGGATCAACCTTTAAAAGTTACGCATGAGATTTTTGATGATCAGTTGTAAAAAAGCCGGCTTTCTGCTTTCTAAAAAAGAGGAGAACAAGCTGACTTGGCTGGAAAAAATACAACTGAAAGGACATATTACCATTTGCAGTTTATGTCGCCGTTTTGAAGAACAAACCGGGTGGATCATCCTCAATGCCAAACATGCCCATACACACTCCGAAGCAAAGTTGCCTGCAGAAGTGAAAACACGTTTACAAAATCTATTAACTGACTGATCTTATAAACCAGCAACAATTGAATTTCAGGAATGACCGACCCATTATCATACCACAAAAAAATAGAGATACGATGGAGTGATCTCGACCCTAATTTTCATCTTCGGCATTCTGCTTACTACGATTTCGGAGCTTTTGCGCGTATTTCTTTTATGACGGAACATGGACTAACTCCTTTTGTAATGCAGCAAAAACAGATTGGCCCGATTCTGTTTCGGGAGGAATGTGTTTTTAAAAAGGAAATCCATTTCAGTGATTCGGTACAGGTAAATATAAAATTGGTAAAAGCCACAAAAGATATGAGCCGCTGGACCATGCTGCATGAAGTATGGAAAAATGACAATATACTGAGTGCTTTGATCACTATTGATGGGGCATGGATACATACCGGACTTAGAAAAGTAGCCATACCGCCGGAAGAGTTCAAAGCAATTTTTGAACAATTGCCAAGAACAGACAATTTTGAGTGGACCATCCGCTAAGGAAACTTGATTACCGTTTCAGCAGAAAACCTGACCAAACTATTTTATTAAAACAGAAGCCCCGTAAGGGGCTTCTATACATAACGGGGGGTATTCAAGAATACATTATTGTACTTGGTGAAAATAAAACCCCCTGGTGAGGATCATTGATTTTATCGGGGTGCACCAGAAATTAATCGGCGAATCTGATAAAAGATTCCCTCATCAAAGGATGGTTATTTAGGAAGTAAAAGTAATTACAGAGAACTGCGCCATGAAATATGTGCGCTCTTCATATTTCTGTGAATATTCCACATATCGATTACACCAAATTTAGGAGTGGTTTTTCTCACAGTATTTACTTTAATCAATTCTGTTGCAACAGTTTCTTTTACTTCGCTTACCAATTGTTTTAGTTGATTTGCTTCTATTTGTACAATAGAAGGCATAACATTACTCTTCATAATATTCATTTTTTTTAATATTCTGTTTTTGCTGAGCGGAAACGGGAGAAATCGAAATCAATCGTTAGAAGTAGCAGCCTTCAGATTACATCACCCAGAGAAACTCGAATTACGTACATCGCTCAGTTTCTGTCCGCAAAGGTACGGCTAAGTAAATTACTGAGCAAATAAATGTGTAAATGCTATGTTAATCTAAAAGCCAGATTATTTGGAGACCACAATATCAATATCTGGTTTGGATTCATCGGTAAGCAATACTTTACCCCGATTTGATCTGGTAACCCTTGAAAAAAGCGATAACTCTTTATCAAAAAGGAATCGTAAAAAGAGTTTGGTCCATGAAGTATGATAAAACAAAGTATCATAAAATACAGGAGCATTACTTCTGATCTGAGGTAACTTATTCCAGGGCACGGAAGGGAAATCATGGTGCTCATTATGGTAGCCAACATTAAAAGACACCGTGTTTAATACACCATAGTAACTATAGGTTTCCTGGTCGCCATGCGTAAGATAGTGTTCCTGAATCCACCTGGCCCCTAAAGGATGTAAACCAACAGAAAAGAAAAAACTAAATACCAAAAAGAATACAGCTTTTGGTCCGAGGAAAAATCCTACCGCCGCAAAAGTCAGAATCTGTACTACCCAATTTAAAAACACCCATTTATCAAAGGGTTTGATTTCTTTTAATCGGTTAATACGGAACAACTGGAAAAAAGGATAAAATAATAACCAGATAATTTTTCCAATAAAGAAATTATCAATCAACTTCGCCTCCCAATAATTGGGCAAGTCACCATCCAACTCATACACACCCTGAAAAGAATGGTGTTTGATATGGTATTTTTCGAAAGAAACCGAACTGGGAAATAACAAAGGTACATTTGCCAGGATGCCTGATAAACGATTTGCTTCCGGACTTTTAAAAATCAGCCTGTGTGAGCATTCATGTATCATCACAAATAAAGCATGATCAGCGAAAGCACCCAAAAGATACGCTGCACCCACCACAATCCACCAGGATTGATCAGATACAAAATAACACAATCCCATCTGGAATCCAACCAGTCCCAGAATAGCAAAAAAAGTAAAGGGATTTTTACCAATCAATTTCCGGATATCCGGGAACTGCTTTAAAATCTCTTTTGTTCGGATACGATGTGGCTCGCAATATTCAACGTGTACAAAGTCTTTTTTATGTTCCATGGCGCTAGGAAGATAATCCTATTTCCTATTTAGCGCCAGATTCTGTTGAATATGTAGAGGGCGTTTTTTGCATATCTAATATTATTCGCTGAAAATCAATCACTTACATTTTTATTTGTTTTGAAAAAAAACTACTCATATAATCTTTCCTATTTCAAAAACATATTTTCTTATATTGTTTCAAACTACCTCTATGCTGAAAAAAGCCTCTTTTTCACTGTTGCTTGCATTGTTATTGACTTGCCTGGCATTTGCGCAAGGAAAGAAAAATTTAACGACTGATGACTATGGTAAATGGCAAACCCTGGCCTATACCGATCTTTCGCCGGATGGTAACTGGATAGCGTATGGAATCTCAGTTCAGGAGGATAATGATACTTTATATATCACCAATCGTAAAACACATACACTCTATAAAGCAGAATTTGCAACAACTGCCGAGTTTTCAAAAGATAACCAATGGGTAGCCTATCGAATCGGATTGCCTTTTAAAGAAGCAGAAAAATTACGCGATCAGGGTAAACCCATCGAATATAAAATGGGCCTGCTGAATCTGGAAACCGGAAAAAAAGAAATCATCCAAAATATTTCACGTTACGGTTTTTCAAGAAATGGAAAATTCCTGACAGTTTATCTTAACGCGCCAAAAGAGAATAAAGATAAAGGCAGTGTTTTATTAGTAAAAAATCTGGCAGAGAATAGCACACATACGATAGGTAATGTTACCGAATATGCATTTAACAAGAAAAGTGATTACCTGGCATATATTGTTGAATCTGCGAATACAGCGGGCAACTCAGTAGAACTATTGAGCCTCAGCAATTATTCTTTAAAAATACTTTCCAGCGATACACTTAAGTTCTCAAAACTTAACTGGCAGAAAGAAGGAGAAGGTCTGTCTTATTTCAAATCCTTTAAAAAAGAGGGTTACGAAGAAGAAAATGCGATTGTGTATAGTTATACCCATCTCTACCAAACCCCATCTCTTGCCAAATTAGATCCGGCAGAAATCGCAAGCTTCCCAAAAAATATGCGAATCTATAATGGATCAGCACTTAGCATAAGCGATGATATGAGTGCTGTTTTCTTTGGTATCAAAACATGGACAGCTAAACCCAAAAAAGAAGAAAAGAAAACTTCGGATAGTACCAAGGCAAAAACTGATTCAAGCAAAACTTTACTTGCAAAAAAAGAAACCAAAGATGAAAAACTGGCCGCCGTTGATATATGGCACTGGAAAGATCCGGAATTACAACCACAGCAAAAATTAAGTTTTACCCAGGATAAAGAAGCCAGCTTATTATCTGTATGGAATCTTACGGATAACCATTTTTTCCAACTGGCAAAAGAAGCTACACCTGATGCATTATTAACCGGTGATCAGCAATATGCCATTACTTCTACCGATAAAAAATATAAACCTGCATTCAAAGAAGATTATGCAGATTTTCATTTGGTAAATGTAAAAACCGGGGAAGACAAATTATTGTATGAAAGAATGCTGAATGGATTTTCTTCCGGTCCCCACCCCTCCCCTGCTGGCAAATACCTGTATTATTTTAAAGATAAAAACTGGTGGAGCTACCAGATTGCTACCGGGCAGAATATTAACCTGACCCAATCCATCAAATCTGATTTCTGGGATACCCGCGATGATCATCCTGCCAGCAAACCTCCTTTTGGTTTAGGGGGTTGGTTGAAAGATGATAAAGCTATGTTGCTCTATGATGAGTACAATATATGGATGGTAAAACCGGATGGATCGGGTGCAACAAAAATAACCAATGGAGAAAAAGAAGAGATCGTTTCACGTGTTTTCAGAGTTGACAGAGAAGAGCTTTATATTGATGATGCAAAGCAGATCTATTTTTCAAACTATGGCGATAAAAGTAAAAAATATGGCTATTCCAAATATGAGAATAACAAACTGGATATACTCATTTTTGAAGACCTGTCTGTAAGCCGACTTGTAAAAGCAAAAGATGCCAATAGCTTTTTGTATGTTAAGCAGGACTATCATTTATCACCCGAATTATATGTAACTGATCAATTTTCAGGCGAAACCAAAGTAACCGGAACCAATCCGCAACAGGCGGATTTTAACTGGGGTAAAAGCAGGTTGATCAGCTATGTAAATAAGAATGGAAAAAAAATGCAGGGCGCTTTATACTATCCAGCCAATTATGAGCCCGGTAAACAATATCCCATGGTGGTTTATATTTATGAATTGCTTTCTAACAATGTACATAACTATATCAGACCTTCCATAAGAAGCGCTTATAATACGACCAATTTTACCACTAACGGATATTTTATATTTCAGCCGGATATTGTATATGAAACCAATGATCCCGGTATGAGTACGGTGAACTGTGTAGTACCTGCCGTGAAAGAAGTTTTGAAAACCGGTATGGTTGATAAAGATAAAGTTGGGATCATGGGTCATAGCTGGGGTGCTTACCAAACCTCTTTCCTGATTACCCAAACCGATGTTTTCAAAGCAGCCTGCGCTGGTGCTCCGCTCACTGACCTGATCAGTATGTCATTGTCAATTTACTGGAACAGCGGCACCCCCGATCAGAAAATTTTTGAAACCAGTCAGGGCCGGTTTGATGGACCCTGGTATGAAAGAACAGAAGCGCATATCAGAAACTCACCCATGTTCAATGCATCAAAAATCAAAGCTCCTTTACTGGTTGCATTTGGTGATAAAGATGGAGCTGTAGACTGGCACCAGGGCATAGAAATGTATGGCACTATGCGTAGAATGGAAAAACCCCATGTGATGCTGGTATATGCCGATGAAAATCATGGATTGGCCAAAAAGGAGAACCAGATTGATTACCAAAAAAGACAAAAAGAATGGTTTGATCACTATTTACTGGGTAAGCCCGCAGAAAAATGGATCACTGATGGGGTAAGTTATCTTGATAAAATGAAAGAGAGAGAAAAACAGGCGGCAGCGCAGTAGGCATTTGGCTTTTGGCCATTAGCTGTTGGCTTTGGGCTTTGGGCTTTGAGTTGGATTCAAATAAAAGATAGGTTTACTTCCATTTATTACCCAAACAAAAGCCAATGACCAACAGCTAATAGCTACTAGCCAATCACAAAAATTCACATTACACAATCACCCATGAATCAACCCATCAAAACAGCGATACTATCATTCGGATTATCGGGCAAAGCATTTCATGCTCCGTTTATTCAGCTTCATTCGGGATTTGAACTGACAGGTATATGGGAAAGAACAAAGTCGGATTCATTAACTATTTACCCGGATATTCATATTTACCGAAGCCTTGAAGAGATATTGGATGATGCTTCTATTGAGTTAGTAGTAGTCAATACCCCTACCAATACCCATTATGACTATACCAAAAAAGTATTGCTTGCGGGCAAACATGCTGTGGTAGAAAAAGCATTTACAACAACCGTTGCTGAAGCCCTGGAATTAAAAGAACTCGCAGAAAAACATAACTTGAAATTATCTGTTTTTCAAAACAGGCGCTGGGATAGTGATTTCAAAACTGTACAGAAAGTTATCGCAGAAGGACTTCTGGGAGAAATCGTGGAAGCAGAAATTCGCTTCGATCGTTTTAAAAACGAGTTAAGCCCAAAAGCACACAAAGAAACCCCCGGACCCGGTGCAGGTATTCTGAACGATCTGGGGCCACACCTGATTGACCAGGCTTTGGTGCTTTTTGGATTACCAAGTTCCGTATTTGCTGACCTGAGGATGATCAGGCAAAATTCTTTGGTGGATGATTATTTTGAAATCTTGCTTTACTATCCTCATCTGCGTGTAAGATTGAAATCGGGTTACCAGGTAAGGGAGCCTTTACCGGGTTATATTTTATTTGGAAGAAAAGGCAGTTTTTTTAAGCCCCGCGGAGATATCCAGGAAGCAAACCTAATAGCCAACCATACGCCTAATCTTACAGATTGGGGTACAGAACCCATATCCGAACAGGGTTTATTACATACTGAAATAGACGGCAAAATCATCAGAGAGAAAATTCCAAGCTTACAAGGCAATTATTATGATTATTATGATGGTGTCTATCATGCCATCCGACAAAACACTCCCATGCCGGTAACTGCCGAAGAAGGAATTCGCGTAATGAAAATCATAGATATTGCATTTCAGAGCCAGGAAGAAAGAAGGGTGAAAGAATATCGAATATAGAATAGGAAATGATGAAATGGTTAAATGGCTAAATGGATAGATTGTTGAGAAGCAATCTATCCATTTAACCATTCAATAAAAAAGCCGAAAAGAAATCTTTCCGGCTTTTTTTATACTTCAGTTTCTGACTACATTTTCTTAGCATCTTCCAGGAATTTGGCAAGGCCAATATCCGTAAGTGGGTGTTTGAGCAATCCAAGGATAGAATCCAAAGGACAGGTGCAAACATCGGCACCCAGTTCTGCGGCTTTGATAATATGAAGAGCATTGCGTATTGACGCAGCAAGTATTTCAGTTTTGTATCCCTGTATATCATAAATATGACGCATCTGACCAATCAGTTGCATTCCATCCCAACCGCTATCATCCACACGTCCAATAAATGGTGATACATAACTGGCTCCGGCTTTAGCAGCAAGAATTGCCTGTCCCGCAGAAAACACAAGGGTACAATTGGTACGAATCCCATTATCTGTAAACCATTTTATAGCTTTAATCCCGTCTTTGATCATGGGAACCTTTACTACGATATTAGGGTGTATGGCAGCTAATTTTTTACCTTCTTCCACCATAGTGGCAAAATCGGTAGATAATACTTCGGCACTGATATCTCCATCTACCAACTCACAAATTGCTTTATAATGCGCTGCAATGGCTGCTTCCCCTTTAATTCCCTCTTTGGCCATCAGGGAAGGATTGGTAGTAACCCCATCGAGTATGCCTAACTCATTCGCTTCTTTAATTTGCGCAAGATTTCCAGTGTCAATAAAAAATTTCATACAAAAAGTATTTATATAAAAAACTACCCCAAAAAATCCCCTAAAGAAAGGGGGAAAAAAATGGCAGGCTACTCACATCGCACCGCTACAACCGCTTATCCTTGCTGCATTCCTGCCCTGGGGAGGTTCAGCAGGAGCTGGTCGTGTAAGACCTGCCGGCGCAAAAGTAAGGATTGAAAAGTAATTTTCCCGTTTTTTAGTCCGATACTTAAAACCCAGTACCTAGTGTTCTGGAATTGACACCGGATATTCCGATTAATTCATCATATCGGCTACTGAATGATCGATAATAAAACAAAATAGTATACTCATTTTCTGTTTCCCAATAATTGCCTTCCGTTACAGATAGGTCTGCTTTTGCGTCAGGGTTTTTATTATCCTTTGTAACATATATATAGCTATAATACCCCTGCTTTAGTAACAATGTTTTCGTATACACTCCCTTTTCTGCATCAAAATTCATTTTCGAAGAATCGCCAATTTCATTTGCTGTCATTTCTCCAAGCAGATAAACCGATTTGCCCTCAAATGACTGATTATTTTTAGGCACAAAACTAAAATGAACATAGGCATAATCTGTTTGCGACCATGGGTTCACAGACTCAGTAGTATTGATTTCTTCCCACCCATTTCTGTCTCGATAAGATAGATAGCGTAACCCATTTCTCTCGGGATCAGGTTTGATAAATATGTCAGGCTGATCCCGATTACGATCAATTCTGTCTATCCGGTCAGACAGAAACCGAAAACTCTGCAAATCGGCCCAGCGATATTCTTTACCTGCCGTAAAAAGACAATCCTGTTCTCCGCTATATTCCAAAACATTTCCCCTGATAAAACTGGGCTGTATATCCGTTATTGCATTATCCCAACGATTGTTCTGCAAAATGACCACTTTCGCTTGTTGCGGACTGAGCAAATTCAATTGCAATGTATTTACCGTAAACTGAAGTTTCTGGTGCGTACGCATCAGGTCTGTATCAAACGGTTGCTGTAATCTGGCACTGATATTTACTTTATTATCAACAATCATCATTCTTTTGGTAAAGGCGAGCTTAGTATCGTCTGCGTCAAGAAATACCTTCAGCAAATAATTACCGCTTTTTACAGGCAGACAATTCCTTTCTGGTAACAATGCCTGATAGTGTACATACTTACTGGCAGCAATGGTTGAAATCCGATATTGATCCAACCTGTTCTGGGTAAAACCCTTCATATAATCAAACACATTGATATCCGCCTTTGTCCAATCGGCATTACACAATTCAAAGGAATAATAATAATTTTTCACCACCCCACTCAGGTCATCAAAATGTAATTCCAACAAATCCTGAGAATTGAGTGCAATCATGGCCATACTTGACTGATTACCCTGTTGAAATAATTTAACACTATGTATTTCCGGCATATAGATATGGTCCGGTATATCCTGACCAAACACGGATATAGCTTCAATACATACTATCCAAAAACATACAAATGCACGCATAAACATTGTCGATTTATCATTTTGCACATACAAAAAACCTCTTCTCTGCGAAAACTACGCTCCACTGCGGTAAAGATGGATATATTCTACACAACCGTCCAAAACAGATTTTTCGTAATGATCCTGGTTACCTGTTTAAACTTACAACTTTTCATCTATCTGTAATTGGTTTTGCTGCATTGCCCATCGAAATGTAGTTTTGAGCTCATTAAATCGAAATCATTGAACCTGGCCTTACTCATAGCCAAACGCATCGCTTTTAACCGGCAAAAATCATTTTCCGGGTTCATTATACGTTTATCCATTGCGGCCACTTCTGTAAGTGTAATGGCCATGATTCTTACCCTTGCTTTTGTAAATGGGTTTCAACAAACTGTTTCAGAAAAAGTATTCAGTTTTTGGGGGCATGTACGGGTGCAAAAATATGAAGCCAGTAAATCAATTCTGGCTGAGGAAAGTCCCGTTCAAAAAAATGATACCGTTGAATCCATTATACGCAAACAGCCTGGTGTAAAACAGGTGCAATTGTTTGCCACAAAATCGGCAGTAATTGAAAAAAACAAAGAAATAGAAGGGGTATTACTGAAAGGGATAGAAAAAGAATATGATAGTGCACGGTTAAAACCTTATCTGCTTCAGGGCCGTTGGCTTCATTTTGAGGATTCGTTATATAGCAGAGAAATACTGGTATCAAAGCAATTGGCTTCGCAATTAAGAATTAAGTTGAATGATACGGTAACCGTTTATTTTATTTCCGTTCTTGATGGCACCAGAACCTATCGCAAACTATCCGTTGCCGGAATTTATAAAACAGGAATCGAAGAATATGATAAGTTATTTATACTGGGAGATCTTCGTTTAGTAAGGCGGGTAAATGGCTGGGATGCAAGTCAATCCGGGGGCTATGAAATTTTCCTGACAGATTACCACGATATGGATTCTGTTACTGCACAACTTGCCGATAAATTACCCGTAGAATGGAGCAGTCGTAGCATTCGGGAAGTCTACCCGAATATTTTTGACTGGTTGAATATCCAGGATGTAAACAGGAATGTGATTTTTATTGTAATGGCAGTAGTAGCCATTATCAACCTGATTACCTGTTTACTGATTCTGATTTTGGAAAGAACCCGCATGGTGGGCATCCTGAAAGCCCTTGGTGCCGGCAATAGCCTGATACAGAAAATATTTCTATACCATGCTTCTCTGATTACACTGGCCGGCATTGGAATAGGTTTTATAGGCGGTATTGGTATCTGCCTCTTACAAAAATATACCGGTTTCATCCATCTCGATGAAACTGCTTATTATGTGTCTACCGCCCCTGTCCAAATAATCTGGTGGCAAGTGATAGCGGTTTGTATATCAACCGCTGTTGTCTGCTATCTTTCCCTGATCATCCCTACACTGCTTATTAAAAAAATTAACCCGGTAAAAGCCATTCAATTCCGTTAACCGGAATACAATAATTGACAAACCCGGTTTATTGTGTTTTCAGGTGCGATACAATAATACCCGTTGCTACCGCAGCATTCAAGGATTCCGCACCTCCCAAACGAGGGATTGTGACAGGGTGATCAATATACTCCAGTAATGCTTCTCGTATTCCCTTTGCTTCATTCCCGATAATCAATACTGCTTCCTGTACTGGTGAATATTCATACAAGCTTTTCCCATTCAAAAGCGCACCAAAAACCGGCAAGCGGCTATCTTGCAAAAAATCTGGCAAGGATGTATAATGAAGGCTAACCCTGATAAAACTACCCATAGTAGCCTGTATCACTTTTGGGTTATACAGTTCAACCGTATCCTCACTGGCAACCACTTGTTGAATGCCAAACCAATCAGCTATTCGAATAATCGTACCCAGATTACCCGGGTCCTGTATACCATCCACAACCAATATAAACGAATGATTTTCCCCACGCATAACCGGTTGTGGCAGCTGTTCTACAATAGCCAATACCTGGTTGGGAGATTGCAGGAGACTGATCTTCTCTAACTCCGCTTCTGTAACTACCTGTATATCTAGGGTAAGGTTTGCATTTGCATCTACCCATTCTGCCAGTCCATATATTTTTTTAACGGAATAATGGCTTTTCACTAATTCCGCTACCAGTTTGGTACCTTCGGCAATAAATAAGCCTTCTGCCTGTCTTTGTTTTTTCTGGCATAAACTTTGGATATATTTGAGCTCATTCTTGCTTAACATTCACTATGCGTTTAACGGTTAATACTGTAAATACCTTTTTTCTTTTCCTCTTCGTGCTGGTTGCCGTTAGCTCGTGCAGTGTGGAAGAAAGAACCAGGGTAAAAGATTACCCGGTTAAAAAGCCATTTGTATATAGCAATAAAATTAGCCTTACCGGTAATATCTCCAAAGATGAGAAAAATAGGCTAACCCAGGAACTGGATAATTATTGGGACGATAGCCTACGGGCCAGACGGATACAAAAGGTATGGGTAAGATATGTTATCAAAAATCCACCGGCATTTGATTCTGTGAATATAAGCCGTAGTATCAGTTATATGAACGCCTACCTGAATTCGCAGGGATATTATTATGCCAATTTTAGGGATACTATTAAAATTGATACCCTGAGAGACCAGTATCGTACTAAAATTGCCATGACCATCAAAGTGGGTAAGAATATTACTATTGACTCTGTTTCTTATGAACTTGGCGATAGTGTTCTGCAAAAATTAACAATAGCAGATGAAAAAAACTCACTGCTTAAAAAAGGCGCACCCTATACTATTCAGGGAATTGGTGCAGAATTAGACAGACTGGTTACTTTATATCGCCAAAACGGGTACTATAAGTTTACAAGGGAAGATATTTTTGCGCATGTAGATAGTAATAATGCCCAATTACTGCAACTAACCCTTGACCCTTTAAAACAGGCACAAATTATTGCAGAAGCTGCAAAAAGCAGAAAGGAAAACCCTGCCTGGGATATCAATATTGAAAAAAGACCCATCGCCGATTCTTCTAAACTTTACCAGTATTATGTAGGAAAATTCTATTACTACCCCGAAGCAAAGATTTCAGATATTACGGATAGTCTTCCTTATCAGACAGGGTTTAAAGAGTTTAATCGTAATGAGATTACCATGCGGTATAAAAAAGGACTTTTTACCTACCGCCCTCTCAAGGAACATACCTATTTACGAACAGGCCAGCTATACGACGAGAACAGTTATTTCAAATCAATCAATACACTAGGCCAAATAGGTGCCTGGCAACAGGTAGATGCAAAACCAGTACAAAGAGGTAAAGATACCCTGGATATTTATTTCTTTCTTGTGCCTGCGATAAAGCAGAATTATACGATAGATCTGGAAGGAAGCCGTAACACCTACACTTCTGACATCCTGGGTACTGATCTATTCGGACTATCGACTAATCTTGCTTATAACAATAAGAATGTTTGGAGAAGTGCCGTGCAATCCATCACCAATTTCAGAACAGGGGTTGAGTTGAATATCTTAAATAATACACAGGGACAGTTATTTCAGACCTTTCTGATCAGCCTGAGTCATACCTATGTTATTCCCTGGCTTGTACAGCCCTTCAAGAATTGGAACCTGTTAAGTAAAGCCGACAATAAGCGTACTCTGTTCAATATTACAGGATCCTATGTAGACCGACAGGATTATTACCGTTTGCGTTCATTGGTAACCAGTTGGGGATATGAATGGAAAAAAGGAAATAATGTATGGTTATACAAGCCGCTCAATATTGAGCTGTATGGAATTGATAAGCTGAGTAAACTGGATAGCCTGATTCTGGCAAATCCATTTTTGAAAGCCTCCTTCAATGAAGGTAAAATCATCAGCCAAAGTCTCTCTTTTGTTAGGTTTGTAAATTCTGCCAATCATCCGAATATCAGCCATAAAATCCGGTTAGGTATTGAAGAAGCCGGAGGTGTATGGGGATTTTTTGATGTACTGAAAAACCAGATTTACCGCTATGTAAAACTGGAAGCAGAATATGACCAAACCATTAAATTTACTAAAACAGAATTGGCATTTCGGGCCATAGGAGGAATTGGCTATAACTATGGAACGGATTCTATCATCGGGAAAACCCTTCCTTTCTTTAAACAGTTTTATGCAGGAGGGCCTTATAGTATGCGTGCCTGGGGATTGCGTCAGTTGGGATTGGGCAGCTCTATACAAAGTGATACATTACTGATAAATTACCGGGATCGGTATGGAGATATGCAGCTGGAAGCAAATTTAGAATACCGTTTTCCGATAGCCACCATAGCCAATTTTAAAATAAGCAGTGCCCTGTTCGCAGATATCGGCAATGTATGGAACGTTAAAAAAATCAATGCTGATCCACTGGAACAATTCTCTCTAAAATCTCTTTTACACGATTTAGCCATCGGAATGGGAACAGGTCTAAGAATAGATTTTAATTATTTTCTGATCAGGTTGGATGCAGCGTATAAAGTAAAAGATCCAGCCAGACAATATAACGATGGTTGGATGGAAAAATTCCAATATTCAGAAAAAAGATTCAATGGAGTAACAGTAAATAATGTTGCTTTTCAACTAGGAATTGGTCTCCCCTTCTGATAATAAAAGTTTTTGTATCTCATTGGCAAAATCATCCATTTGCATAGCATCGGATACCTGAAACATACCAATTCTGGTTCTCCGTAAACTACTCATATAAGCACCCACTCCCAAAGCAGCACCAAAATCATTGGCCAGACTTCTGATATAGGTTCCTGTAGAACAGGTAACCTTAAAATATACAATGGGTAAAGCAATCTTCTCAATCTCGAAAGAATAAATGGTAACCGGTCTCGGCTCCAGTATTACTTCTACTCCTTTTCTTGCAGACAAATAAACCGGCTTCCCATCTTTTTTGATAGCGGAATGTTGTGGTGGCACTTGTAATATCTCACCGGTAAACTGTTTACAGGCAGCCCGGATTACATCTTCAGTAAGACCAGAAATATCTTTTATATTCTCAGGAGCAGATTCCAAATCATAAGTAGGTGTAGTAGCCCCCAGGGTAAATGTTCCGGTATATTCCTTTTCCATACCCATGTACTCAGATATCTTTTTGGTGAATTTACCGGTACAAACAATTAATAACCCCGTTGCCAAAGGATCCAGCGTCCCCGCATGCCCCACTTTCGTTATCCTCGTCAGGTTTCGCACTTTTCTCACAATATCAAATGAAGTCCATTGCAAAGGCTTATCAATCAACAAAACCTTACCCTCAAGATAAGGCAGCATTGCAGAAGGAAGAGGGCGTTGTTTCAAGGCAAATAATAATTAACAATTAATAATTAACAATTTGTCGCTAATCATTAATACACAAAACATAAAATGAGAAAATATACAAGCAACGATATGCAAAATCTTAACTGGCAATTATTAATTATTAATTGTTAATTGGCTTTCTAATATGCTCTTGCAAACAAAACCCGCTGAACAGAAGGCTTACCTGTCAATATACATTTCCCCTCTTCCAATGGATTATTCAAGGGAATGCAACGAATGGTGGCTTTGCTGAGTTCTTTGATTTTGTCTTCGGTTTCAGCTGTCCCATCCCAATGCGCAGAAATAAAACCGCCTTTCGTATCCAGAAATTGGATAAACTCATCCCAACTATCTGTTACTGAGATATGTGATTCGCGAAACTGTTTTGCTTTGGTATACATGGCAGACTGTATATCATCCAGCAAGTCTTTAATATAAAGATCGATCCCCTCAATGGATACAGTTTTCTTCTCTTTGGTATCCCTTCTGGCAATTTCAACCAGGTTATTTTCCAGATCCCTGATACCAATGGCAATTCTTACAGGCACACCTTTCAATTCATATTCGGCAAATTTCCAACCCGGTCTTGCATTATCAGAATCATCATACTTTACAGAAATGCCCAATGATTTTAATTTTATCACAATGCCTTTTACTTTTTCATCCAGTATGGCTTTCTGTTCATCGCCTTTATAAATAGGAACAATTACTACCTGGATAGGAGCAATCTTAGGAGGCAAGATGAGTCCGTCGTCATCACTATGTGCCATAACAAGTGCCCCGATTAAACGGGTACTTACCCCCCAACTCGTGGCCCAAACATAATCCAGCTTATTTTCTTTATCACTGAATTTGACATCAAATGCTTTGGCAAAATTTTGTCCGAGAAAATGCGAAGTACCAGCCTGTAATGCTTTTCCATCCTGCATCAATGCCTCAATACAATACGTGTCTTCGGCTCCGGCAAAACGTTCGTTCGGGCTCTTCACTCCTTTTATTACCGGCAATGCCATCCAGTTCTCCGCAAAATCAGCATACACATCCAGCATTTGCCTGGTTTCAGCAATCGCTTCCACAGCGGTTGCATGGGCAGTATGCCCTTCCTGCCAGAGAAATTCGGCAGTACGTAAAAACAAGCGGGTGCGCATTTCCCATCTCACTACATTGGCCCATTGATTAACCAGGATGGGCAAATCGCGGTATGATTGTATCCATCCCTTATAAGTGCTCCAGATAATGGCTTCACTGGTGGGTCTTACCACCAGTTCTTCTTCCAATTTCGCTTCGGGATCAACAATCAATTTCCCTTTATTATTCGGATCCGCTTTTAATCTGTAATGCGTAACAACAGCACACTCCTTCGCAAAGCCCTCAGCATTTTTTTCCTCGGCTTCAAATAAGCTCTTGGGAACGAATAAAGGGAAATAAGCATTCTGGTGACCGGTATCCTTAAACATCCTGTCTAATACATCACGCATATTTTCCCATAATGCAAATCCATAAGGTTTGATGACCATACAACCCCTTACAGCACTATAATCTGCCAAATTTCCCTTGATTACCAGATCATTATACCATTGAGAATAATCCTGTTCCCTTGAAGTGATTTTCTTACCCATATATTTAATTAAACTTCTTTTGTGATTTTATTAACAATTTATTTCACTGCTAACACTTGTTGGCAAAATATTTGATATAAATATATATGTTTATACTAAGTGCACGGCAAATGTATGTAACTTAGCTTACCTAACCTCTAATACTGCCTGTATGAAACAGTTTCTACTATTATCTGTATTGGGAATTTGTTTTTTATCATCTTGTTCTACGGCTTTTAAAGCAGGTCAAACACCGGATGATCTTTATTATTCGCCTGGCCGCCCATCGGTTACCACCAGTGAACAGAAAAAAGAACAGGCTGCCAACCAGGATGCGCAGGATAAATATGATCTGTATTCAAATACCCTGGAAGATCATTATCTGAGAATGAAAGTATCTAATCCCTCTTTATGGTCTCCATTAGATGATTACAGTTATTGGAATGATATGCGTTATGATTTTGGTATCTATAATTATACCCCCTACATGTTAGGCATCAACCCCTATTATTATGGATCTGCCTATCAAATAGGATATGGTTATATGGGTTATTACCCTTACGGAATGGGCAGCTTTGGATGGAGTAACCCTTTGTATACTGTTATTAGTTACAGTACACCTTCTTTTTCAAATGGCGGTGGAGGAACGTCCAATTCAGGTACTAATCTGGCTGCCTATAAAAGCAAAGCGTATAATAACAGCAATTCCGGGTATTTCGATCCAAAATCAGGAAACTATGTAACCAGCGGTGGTCAAAGCAATTTTGGAACGCTTCTGAAAAGGGTATTTAACGGGCCTTCTTCAAATCCCACTTCATCCAGTTATGACAGGGCTATTCGTTCTTATACCACTCCGGTTAATTCTTCTTCTCAAAGCAACTACAGCAGCACTCCCTCGAGTTCTGCAGGAGGCAGTAGTGGTGGATTTCATAGTGCCGGAACTACCGCAAGCAGCGGGCGTGGCGGTAGAGGAAACTAAACTCTCATTGAAATGTATGAGTGATCGTTTATAAAGCATTCCATTTTTGCTTTATAGATAATTTATTGTCCAAACTATGTCTATGAAAAAAATCCTGGCTTCTATATTAATACTTTCCCTCACCAGCTATTACGCAAAAGCGCAGGCTCCTGAAGATGCTTTGCGAACTGCCTGGTTTACACAAAATGGTACTGCCCGGTTTATGGGTACGGGGGGCGTAATGGCTTCATTAGGTGGTGATATTACAGCCAACCATATTAACCCGGCTGGAATTGGCTTGTTTAAAACCAATGAACTTGTTCTATCACCGGGTTTTTCATTCAACAATAATAAATTCAATTACCGGGGCACAGATACGACCAGTAATAAAAATAATTTCAATTATGGTACTTCAGGCATTATACTGGGTTTTCAAAACAGTAGCGGAAACAGTAAATGGACCAGTACTGCATTGGCTATCTCTGTTAATGAATTAGCCAACTATAATAACCATGTTCAGTTTACTGGGTTTAATAATTTCAGTTCCTTTACCGAACAATACCTGGAAGAACTTACCCGTGATAAAGCGGATACAAACGCTGCACTGAGTAATTATATTTTTGGCTCTTCGCTTGCTTTCAGAACCTACCTGATAGATACAACCAGCGGTCCGGGTGGCGTTGTAACCGGTTACCAGAGTTTTGTCCCCATTTCAACAGGTGTAAATCAATTTTATGACGCGGTAACCCGGGGTGGCTATCATGAAATCGCGATTGGTTTGGCAGGTAACCTCGAAGACAGGATGTATGTGGGCGGAAGTGTAACCATACCCGTAGTGAGTTACCAAAGAAATCTTACATATAGCGAAACAGATGCTAGTTCCAGCACTACCAACCAATTCAAATCCTTTGTTTATCAGGAAACATTCACCTCCAGTGCTGTGGGTGTGGGATTAAAATTGGGGATGATTTATAAACCACAGGAATCATTCCGTTTAGGCCTTGCCCTTCATTCTCCCCAGTTTCTGGGATATACTGACCATATCAGTTCTTCTCTTACTGCCAATACCGAAAGCTATGCAGGCATAAAATCTGCCAATAGTAACGACCTGAACGGCGGGAATCCGGGTGAAAGGAAATACACGGTGATTACCCCCTGGCGTGCCATAGTAAGTGGTAGTTATGTATTTGGCGTTACGGAAGATACCCGACTGCAAAAAGGCTTTATCAGCGCCGATTTGGAGTATGTGAATTACCGAGGTGCCCGTATGTCGGCCACTTCAGAGGCTTCCCAGGATATCAAAGATTACTATGACCTGCTCAATACCACTATCAAAGGCACATATAAACCCAATATCAATTTCAGGATGGGCGGAGAATTGAAATTACATACGTTTATGCTTCGACTGGGCGGTGCTTATTATGGAAGTCCCTATGTTGATGAAACCTTACATGCCAGTAAATTTCTCGCTACCGGCGGTATCGGCTATCGTGACCATGGTATGTTTATTGACCTGAGTTATGCCTACACATTTAATAAAGATGTAGTATTCCCCTATCGCCTGAATGATAAGCCGAATACATTCGCACAACAAACAGGTAACCTGGGATCGCTTGTGTTGAGTTGGGGTTTTAAATTTTAACGAAACCCGAATGAGATTCATCGCTATTGGCCTGTCATGTAAACAGGAGCAAATCGACTTCATATGGGGGAATAACCATCTTCTTTATTCTTTATAATTTTGAGAAGCAGGGCTGGCATATTTATTAGTTCCTTGTTTTTGACTTTTTTATCCACTCCTATCCTGCCCAACACTATTCTATTCAGTCCTTTTTGTTTACAAGTATTCCTTCGCACCTCCCATTTATGGCAAACGGAAGAGTAACTGCATACAGAAAACAAGTGCCTGCAAATACGCTTGCTGTAAGCAGAAATCCCGGTAATGAATCCTCCCAGAACAATTTTCAAAAGCACAACACGTTATCTTATAGTAACTTTAAAACTTACAGTAAGCTAATGGCAAAAAAGAAAGTATTCATCTGTTTATTCCTTTCTCCCCTTTTCTTGATCAGCAGTAATGCACAGGTATCCACCTTAAAGCAAAAAATTGAGCAGATTATTGACTCAAAAAATGCAGGCATTGGTGTGGCCATAGGCGGACCAGAGGACAGGGATACCATAATTGTGAATGGCGCTACACATTATCCTATGCAAAGCGTTTATAAATTTCATATAGCCATTGCAGTTTTGGACCAGGTGGATAAAGGAAGATTTACGATTGATCAAAAAATACCGGTAAAAAAATCTGATCTTTTGCCAAAAACCTGGAGTCCATTAAGAGATAATTACCCTGATGGAAACATCACCCCTCAGCTAAAAGAATTGCTTTACTATGCGGTATCTAAAAGCGATAACAATGCCTGTGACATATTGATCCGCCTATTAGGAGGCACTAAAGAAATCAATAAATATCTGCATGCCATTGGCATCAAAGATGTGTCTATAGCCGCTACTGAAGAGGAATCTGCAAAAAGTTGGGAAGTACAATATACCAACTGGAGTACCCCCTATGCTTCTATCCAACTATTGAGAAAATTTCATGATAAAACCCTGCTTTCGCCAAAAATGCATGACCTGTTATTTGAACTCATGGTCAATTCACCGAAAGATGACAGGATCAAAGGCTTACTGCCTGAAGGTACGCGTGTTGCCCACAAAACAGGCACTTCAGGTACCAATCCACAGAATATCACCACCGCAACCAATGATATAGGCATCATTAACCTGCCTGATGGAAAACACTTTACGATTGCCGTATTTGTGGCTGATTCCAAATATAATGACAGTACCAATGCTGCGATTATTGCCAGTATTACAAAAGCAGCATGGGATTATTATTTAGACAAATCACAATTTGCTGCACGGCAACATTTTGATGTTGCTACTGCAATTGATTCTTTGTTAAATACCAAGAACAAAAACAAAACCCCTTTTAATGGCACCATACTGGTATCACAAAATGGAAGAAAAATATATTCCAAAGTGCTTGGCTTTTCTGATTTTGAGAAAAAGACAATTTTACTGCCCAATGACCAGTATATAATTGGCGCCATCAGTACCCAGGTAACCGCTGTATTAATTTTACAGGAAGTTGAGAAAGGACATATTATATTGCAAAAACCAATTCGGACTTACCTGCCTGACCTGAGTGAAAAATGGGCAGACACTGTTACCGTTCACCAATTATTGACCCATACACATGGTATTGTTGACCTCACCCAGCCTCTTGCTTTCCGTCCGGGCTATGATTTTCAATATTCACAAATAGGTTATGACCTTCTTACCAAAATACTGGAAGTAGTAACCAATAAAACTTTTGCAAACCTGTCCGGTGAATTATTCGAGAGATGCAATATGAGAAGTACATTTCATCCGGATCTTCATAAAAATAAGAATCTGGTAAAAAGTTATACCGCGCAACCTGACGGTAAATTACTTGCTGATCCGAAAAGAGAAGACGACTATATAGCTACAGGTGGTTTTATTTCAACCGTAAATGACCTGCTTACCTGGAATAATTTTTTATATAGCGGCAAACTATTTACGGATAGTAACAATTACAAGTTAATGACCACAGGTTATGCCATTATGAAACATCCGGTAATGGGTAAAGTTGATTATGGTTATGGACTAACCATTTCTACCAAGGATGACTACTTAAAAATTGGTCAGACCGGTTTTTTCTCAGGATATGTGTCACTGGATTATTATTTTCCAGCTACCAAAACCAGTGTGATTATACTATCTAATGTTGCCAGAGATACGGAAAGTCCTACCAGTACTTTTTTAGTACATACCCAGATACTGGATATATTAAAACAAAGTAACCTGATTATAAAAGGAAAATAATTTCATTAGCTTATCCGAACAGGTAATTGCCTGTTAATACATCAGCAGATATATAATGAACGCCCAAATTAAAAACATACAAACTGAGATCCTTTCAGATAATTGGTATATACTCAGGAAGGTCAGTTACGAATATTTAAAAAAAGACGGCACCTGGGAAAAGCAAAGCCGTGAAGCCTACGACCGGGGAAACGGAGCGGCCATACTATTATTTAATACATCGCAGAAAACTGTGATCCTTACCCGCCAATTCCGGCTTCCCAGTTTTATCAATGGCAATCCTTCTGGTATGCTGATTGAAGCTTGTGCAGGTTTATTGGACAAGGATAATCCGGAAGATTGTATCCGCCGGGAAACAGAAGAAGAAACAGGCTACCAGATCAAAGAAGTGCGTAAGATATTTGAAGCCTATATGTCGCCCGGATCAGTTACCGAGATCTTATATTTTTTTGTTGCAGAATATACTCCCTCTATGAAAATTCATGCGGGAGGTGGCTTGGAAACTGAACACGAAAATATTGAAGTAATGGAACTTGATTTTGAGAAAGCCTGTTTGATGGTCGAACAGGGTGAAATCAAAGATGCCAAAACAATTATGCTGCTACAATATGCCAGTCTTCATAAACTTTTATAAGTAACTTGTTTTTATGAACTCTATTCTAAAACCTACACCTCCTTATCCATCTTTCTATCAGGCATACTTAGACAAAGTACCGGATGATGGTAATCTCTTGCAACATTTACAAACAATCATTATCGAAACAGAAGAACTTGTTAAGACGCTTTCACCAGAGCAGTTAACTTACCGATATGATACAGGGAAATGGGATATTAAAGATATTCTTTTACATCTTGCTGATTGTGAACGTGTGATAATATATCGGGCTATGAGAATTGCACGGGGAGATAAAACCAATCTTCCTGCCTTTGATGAGAATCTATTTGTTTTGAATGCCAATGCGGATAACAGAAGCACAGAAAGTTTATTATCTGAACTTCGAACATTTCGTAATGCCAGCATCCATTTTATACATACACTTACTGATGAATCTTTAGATAGGCCAGGTACAGCCAATAACTACCCATTAACAGCAAGGTTACTGGTTAACCACCTGTATGGACATCACAAACATCATTTGCTAATCATCAAAGAAAAATACCTGGCAATGAATAAAATGTGAAAATTTTAATATGCCTTGGCTAGCTTAGGTTATAACAAAGACTGCAAACAAAAAATGCCCCAGAATACTCTTCTTGGGGCATTTTTTATACTATGTAAATTGGGTTATTTCAGGTCATCCAACTTCAAACCCTGGTTATATTTTATATCCGTTATCTCTATATTTATTTTTAACGGGCCTGTATCAAATAATTGTTTTACCGGCAGCTTCACACCATTCACTTCCTTATATCCTGTATTGGTGATAATCACTGTAGATTTTACTCCTGCATTGTCTTCCGTTCTTACTTCCTTTACCCGAAGTCCGGAAGCCAGATCATAATAAAAATTAAAGACCCTTTCTTTGGGTGATTTAATTTCTATATTATACGCATCCTTTCCTTCTACCGATTCGATACCTTTCACTGTAAAATTATAGCCGGCTTTTTTCAGCAAATACGATTCAATAAATAATGAAGCAGTCTCATCCAATTCTTCTTTGTCACCATCTTTCAAAGGCTGCTCTGCTCCCTGCTGTATTACAGAATACTGGTCATTTTTAACCGATTGCTTTGACAATGACATCCCTCTCATCGACATTGTATTCAAAAAGCCGGAAGGAAATATAAATACGGAAGAATAATCAATCACCTGCCCCATAACAGATGCCGTTCCCGTCATGGTCAAATCCTTTACAGCATTGATCGCCGACTCACCCCCCTGGGCTTCTATACTTTTTTTGAAGATGCTTTCAGCAGAAACAGAAGGATCCACTTTTTTCTCAACAGGTGCCTGTTTTTCATTGCCATATACATCAAAATACCTGATCTCTCCATATTTTTCAAGTCCTTTGGTAATCTGCTTTGCATTTCCCACTACCACAATATGAAGATTTGCCGGCAATACATATTTATCTGCCATGGCTTTCACCTGCAGATTATCAACAGATGCGAGTTTTTGCAGGTAATTTTGATAATAGTCCTTAGGCAAATTATACCGGGCCACATTCAAAGCAAACCGGGCAATGGTTTCCGGGCTTTCTAATGATCGGGCAAAACTTCCACTCATTTCATTTTTGGTTTGGTTTACTTCATCCGCATTTACATTCTCCTCACGTATCCGATTCAACTCAACTAAAAACTGACCAATTGCACTATCTGTTTTTTCATTTCTAACAGATGCATTGGCAGTAAAATTAGCAACCAGTTTATCGGGATTAATGCTGGAATAAGCTCCATAGGTAAACCCATATTTTTCACGAAGATTTTTATACAACCTTCCAGATGACCCATTACCTAAAAGTGTATTCATTACTGAGGAAGGAATCACATCTGGCTGACCAGGCTGTAACTGGAATGGTGTAACCAGATTGATCACACTTTGAACAGCGCTGGGTTTATCAACAATCGCAATATAGGTTTTAGCAGGTGCTGGAGCTACAGGATACACCGGTGCCGGAACAGTAGCTTTTTTCCATAAACCAAAATTTGCTTCTGTCAGTTTTTTGGCTTCTTCCAGTGTTATATCACCCACAAAAATCAAGTATGCAATATTGGGTTTCCAGTAAGTCAGATAATAATCACGGATATCATCCACAGTTACTTTCTTCACCGTTTCTTCTGTCTCCACTTCTCCATAAGGATGTGATTTCCCATATACCAAGCGACTTACCACATTTCTTGCTATCGCATTTACATCTTCTTTATTCTGTGCCAGCGCTGATAATTCCTGCTTCCGAATCTTTTCCAGTTCCTCTGCCGGGAATGAAGGGCGTAAAGCAATATCTGCCATTAACCCGAATACTTTGGGGAAATTATTGGTCAGTGAAAAACTACTCACGCTTTTCGCAGAAGTGCTGATGGTAGCACCGAGGTAATCAATCTCTTCATCCAAAACTGCTTTATTCATTTTTGTGGTGCCTCTGCGAAAAAGCTCTCCTGCCATGCTGATCATACCGGCTTTATCTCCCTCCAGAATCGCATCTCTGTCAATTGTGAGGGTGGCTGATACACGTGGCAATTTTGTATTACGCACCACAAAAACCTTTAAGCCATTTGGCAAAGTAAAAAAAGCCGGTTCCCCTACTTTAATCACAGGCGCGGGTCCTGGCTTAGGCGCATGTGTCCTGTCTACCTGGGCCCATATCAGCACCGGAAACAAAATGGATATGGATAGAATTAATTTTTTCATATTGAACTATTTGAAATTCTTTAGATAAATATCATTTCCTGCTATCGTCAGCATCAATTATTGTTTGGTTCCTTTGGGAACATAATATAATACCACACGATTATCTGCATTCAGGTATTTTTTAGCTACCCGTAACAGATCCTCCCTGGTTACTTTATTATACTTATTAATTTCTGTATTGATGAGATTGGCATCACCAAAATAAACCTGGTAATTGGCCAATGTTTCGGCAATACCTGCCATGGTTGAATTGCGCGTAACAAACTCAGTAGTAATCTGGTTTCGCACTTTTGTAAACTCATGTTCATCCACCATTTTATTTTTAACACCATCTATCACTACCTGAATTTCTTTTTCGAGATCGGCTGGTTGAATATTCATGTTGGCAATACCATAGATAATAAATAAACCCGCATCTTCCAATGCATAATTAAAAGCACCTGCAGCAACAGCCAACTGCTTTTCATCAACAATATATTTATTCAGCCTGGATGAATTACCACCGGATAAAAGAGTAGATAACACATTAAAAGCGTAATACTCATCACTCCCTTGTTTGGGTGATCGATACGACATCACTACAGCGGGTAATTGAATATTATCTTCTACTATATCCCTAATTTCACCACCTAATGGCGGTTCTGTAACTGCCGGGCGGGGAATGGGTTTACTACCTCTTGGAATCGTTCCGAAATACGCCTGAATCTGTGCTTTTACAGAGGGGATATCAATATCGCCGGCAAGACTTAACACACAATTATTGGGTACATAAAATGTTTTATAGAAATCTTTAAAATCATCCAATTTGGCCCGGCTCAAATGTTCCAGGCTGCCTATAGGCTGCCAGCGATAAGGATGTACCCGGAAAGCACGTTTAAAAATTTCTCCTATCAGGCTGCCATAGGGTTGATTGTCTATCCGCTGACGCTTTTCTTCTTTCACTACTTCTTTTTGTGTATTCACCCCTATATCCTCAATCTTTGCGTGTAACATCCGCTCACTTTCTAACCACAAACCCAGTGCATACTGATTACTCGGAAACAATTCAAAATAGTACGTTCTGTCCTGGGTAGTATTTGCATTATTATATCCTCCTGCATTGGAAGTGTATTTATCAAAATCGCCCCGCTTTACATTGTCACTTCCTTCAAACATCAGGTGCTCAAAAAAATGCGCAAATCCGGTACGGGCTGTATCCTCATTTTTAGACCCTACATGATATAGAGCCGAAACTGCAACAACCGGAGCGGATTTATCCTGGTGAAGAATGACGGTTAACCCATTGGCCATAGTATATTTTTCGAAAACAATCTTCGGAGCCTGGGCCTGCATGCCAACGCTGATTAGTAAAACGGCAGGCATTGCCAATAACCATTTTCTCATAGTATTATTTTTAGTTCTGAATACAATATCAGTACAAAAAACGAATTAACCATTTTTTGTATAAGTTATGGGGAGGTTTTCACATTTCTATCACAGGTAAAGGATACCTGGAAGGCCAAATCTGTATAAAATAGGTAACGACTATTGACTATCCGTTTTACTTGATATCCATTACTCGAATTCTGAAAAGATAGTCCCCAGGCTTGCTGCATCAGGTATCATCCAGCGGATCTCCGGGTCCTTGGAAAACCAGGTCATTTGCCTTTTTGCATACTGGCGTGTATTGGTTTTAATTTGTGCAATTGCCTGTTCTAAAGAAACTGTTCCATCCAGGTAAGCGAATATTTCCTTATACCCTACTGTTTGTAATGCATTGAGATTTTTATAGGGCACTAAGTTTTTTACCTCTGCTACAAGTCCCGATTCAATCATTTGATCAACTCTTTCATCAATTCTTTTACGCAATATCTCCTTCGGTAGTTCTAAGCCGATTTTGATAATATGGAAGGGTCTGGTAATTTTTTTTCGGGTTCGATACCTGAGGATAGATTGCCCGGTAGCCAGAAATACTTCCAAAGCCCGCATCAATCTCTGTGGATTTTGTTGTTCTGTGGATACCTCCCAGAAACCCGGATCCTTTTGTTGCAGTTCTTTTTGCAGCCAGATTAAGCCTTTTGATTTGTATCCTTCTATTACCTGCTTCCTAACTGTTTCTGGCACTTCTGGCATTGGATCTATGCCTTCACAAAAAGCCTTGATATAAAGACCCGTGCCACCAACCATTACCACCACCTGATGGTTCTGAAATAAGCTGGCCGACTTTTCCAATGCATATTTTTCAAAACTTCCGGCATTCAGTTCTTCGGTTACAGAATGAGACGCAATAAAATGATGTTTTACGGAAGATAATTCCTCTTCGGAAGGACGAGCTACTCCTATTTTCATTTCATGATAACATTGTCTGGAATCGGCTGAAATGATTTCTGTTCCAAAATGTTTCGCTACAGAAATTGCAAAAGGGGTTTTACCAACAGCAGTGGGTCCGGCTATGATAATAATAGTAGGTTGTTTTTCCATATTAGCCGGTTAGGGAAATAGTAAGCAAGAATGAGATTAAAAAAAAAGCAATCCGAATGAACCTGTCAGATAATTTTAGGCACTAAAATTCTTCTTCGGAACCAGGATCAACTTCTTCCGATTCTGATTCAGATTCTGTATCTGTGTCAGCTTCTCCTTCGGTACCAAATCCTTCAGCTGCTTCCGAGAGATCATATTTTTCTTCGATATCGGCGAATTTATCACCTAACAGACTTTTGGTTCCATATTGCTGCGGGCCAATTCCTTCTGTTCTGGATACAGCAGGATAGCTAAGCTTAGTATTTTCCTCTTTACTTACGTTAATCAGTTCTACCAGGAATATCCAATGCTTTTCAAAATCATATTCGTAGATAAATTTCTGGTTCGTATCGCGTATTTCTGAACTGATGGCGATATCAGCCATCAAAAGAGGCTCTACAACATATGGCTTATCATATCTTTCAAAACTGATTTCCCGGCCTCTTTGCCAGTTATCGTTACTCCGGTAGAAAGTAGCTTTGTGTTTGGAATCAAATTCAAACGATTTCAGTATTGCATAATGAAGGTCCTGAAAATGCTGTGTATGTCTGATTACTATGTCCCTGTAAACCGCATCATCCTCTTCGAGATATACCCTGAATTTTAATATAGCCATTCTTCTTGTATAATTGGTTGTTTGAAGTTTCGGTTATCCGCTGATGAGCAAAAGTACAATTTATTCCACCGCCTGCAAGTTCAGTTCGGCAGCTTTTTGAAGCATAAACTGGTAAGCGGCCTCATATTCATTGGGTATCAGTCCGTCTAAAATAGCTTCCCGGATAGCATCCTTAATTAAACCCACCGGTCTGCCAGGTGATAAGCCAAATTTTTCCATAATCAGTTCCCCGGTAATCGGTGGCTGCCAGTTGCGGATTTTATCGGTTTCTTCCACTTCCTGAAGCCGTTTGCGTACCAGCTCAAAATTCTGAAGATACCTTTTTACTTTAACCGGGTTTTTGCTGGTTATATCTGCTTCGCAAAGCATCATCAGACTGTCAATATCTTCCCCAGCATCAAATAATAACCTTCGGATAGCACTATCGGTAATATTTTCTTTGGTCAAACTAATAGGTCTTAAATGAAGGGCCACCAGTTTCTGCACCCATTTCATTTTTTCATTGAGTGGCAGCTTAAGCCTGTTGAATATTTTAGGAACCATTCTGGCACCTACCACTTCATGACCATGAAAAGTCCAGCCATGCCCCTCTTCAAAGCGCTTGGTAGCGGGTTTACCGATATCGTGGAGTAAAGCGGCCCAGCGTAACCAAAGATCATCTGTTTCAGCAGAGATATTATCCAATACCTGCAGGGTATGATAAAAATTATCTTTATGCCCTTTCCCATCAATATACTCCGCACCGTATAGATCCACCATCTGAGGAAATATCTCCTGCAATAGTTTACTTCTGAATAAAAGATCCCACCCTACAGAAGGTTGCGGGCTAAGCATGATCTTATTTAATTCTTCGGTGATCCTTTCCTGGGATACGATTTTAATTCTGTGAACATTATCAATGATTGCCTGAAAAGTCTCCGGCGAAATGGTAAATCCCAGTTGGGCTGCAAAACGAATGGCACGCATCATCCGCAGCGGATCATCGCTAAATGTTTGTAATGGGGCAAGCGGTGTTTGAATAATCTTCTTAGTAATATCCTCTAATCCATTAAAAGGATCTATTAACCTTCCAAAATCCTCCTTATTCAAACTGATGGCCATTGCATTAATCGTAAAATCCCGTCTGTCTTGATCCTCTTTTATGGTACCGGGTGCCACTTCGGGTTTACGACTATCGGAACGATAACTTTCCTTACGTGCGCCAACAAACTCCACATCCAGTTCTGGTAAGCGGATCTGCGCAGTACCGAAATTTTTAAAATAGGCAACTACTGGCTTTGGACTAAACAAAGAAGCTACTTCATGAGCCAGGGCAATCCCATCACCCATGCAAACAATATCCGCATCTTTGGTGGGCCGTCCTATCACTTTATCGCGCACAAACCCCCCTATCAGAAAACAGGGCATTTGTAATTTTTGTGCTGCTGCTGCTATCTGGTTAAATAAAAACACTTCCTTTTCTGTACAAGGTATCTGCATACTTGGCAAATGTAGGATTGTTTGGTTTTGCATTAATGGGGTAATACATTGAGCAACTGCTCCGTTCTGATCATACTGGCACAATGAAAATGATGCAATGGACATTTCGCTTTTCCATGCAGGCCGCAGGGCCGGCAGCTAAGGGATTCTTCCACTTCTATAATATCCTTATTATCTGATAAAGGGCCAAACCCAAATGCAGGGATCGTGGAACAATACACAGCCGCAACAGGAGCATTTACAGCCGAGGCAAAATGCATGGGTGCAGAATCATTTACATAGTTCATTTGCGCATCTTTCATCAGGGCCGCAGATTCCAGAAAATTGAGCTGACCAGCCAGGTTAATAACCTCTGTATTACCCGAGATATCTTTTATGCCTTCACATAATGAATGGTCGCCGGGTGCGCCAAGCAGGTAAACAACTAAATCTGCTGGTAACGCGGCTATGAAATCAGCCCATTGTATCGCGGGAAATTGTTTGGTAAACCATACAGAAGCTGGCGCAATACAGATATATCTATTTTTTTTCCACCCAGCCACAGTATCCATATCGGTAGAACCGGGATATAATTTGGGTTTTCCCGGAACATCGTCTGTAAATGATCGAATCAATTCATGGTTTCGTTCTATTTCATGCAAACTATGAGAACCATCGGAAACAATATGTCGGATCACATCCGTAAACAAAAAACTAAATGGATTTTTATCAAACCCAATCGTTTGTTGTGCTCCTGAGAATGCAGTAATCAGTCCGGTGGCAGCGAATCTTTGTACATTGATTACTTTATCATATCTGATAGCCTTAATTTGTCTGATCAGACCCAATAAATGCCTGTATTTACTTTTTTTCTTATCCCAAATAAATACAGTATGAATAAACGGATGGTTGGTAAATAATGATTCATTTCCCTTCCGCACAAGTATATCTATAGAAGCATCTGGCCATTGCTTGTGCAATTTCTCAAGCAATCCGGTAGCCAATACCACATCTCCGATAAAAGCAGTTTGTATGACCAGGATTTTTTGCATCTGGCAAAAATAGTATATCTATCGCCGAAAAGGGAATCTGGGCCTTGCTATATATAAAGTGATGCCCCCTTTTCAAAATGGTGAACCATAACAGGTACGGTAGCCTGTTAAAAGAAAACGCAGAAACATCAATAATGATTTTACTGAAAAAATTGCCGAATGAATCAGGTTATTTATTTTCTTTCGTTTATAAAAAAGAAGTTGTATTTTGATAAATCTTATGAAGTCAGTTTTATAAAACACAGAAACCCTGTAACCAAAGCGCATGATTGCTTGTCATTTTGTGTTAATTTACCCGTTTTATCAAATCTTATAGAGACCTTATAGAGACCTTATAGAGACCTTATAGAGACCTTATAGAGACCTTATAGAGACCTTATAGAGACTTTATAGAGACCCAACAGTATTGCAACTTTATGAATACCCTAATGATAACGGCAGTATACAGTAATGCAATAGTATTACTTACCTAATCAGATACTAATATAATACTAACCCTTTCCCTAACGGAACTGACTGTCACAAATTACTGGCTATTATTAGGTAATTGATAGATATATGTATAAGCGAACTTCCAATACAACAACTTATTCATATTCCAATTCATTGCTAAAAAATTCCCAGTCGAAAAGGATAAAACTGGAAGATATTTTATGTAATGAATGGGTAACGGAAAGAGTTCGTTTTGCTATAATTCTTCTTGGTGCTCTGTGTATGGAATGTCCATCAATACCTAAGCTGATCAATGCTTTCACCAGGTCCTGCATTCTATCTTTCGGAATATCTAAAATGATTTTTGCCATTTCAATAAATTCATACAATAATGTACAAAAAAAAACGGAAATAATCAATTAAATAATGGCTGAAAACCTATGCAGGGTTGACTTTTTGTGCTAAGACATTCTGTTCCAAATAATTAACATTCGTGCCTATTTTCGCACCGGGTTATGCACAATTCAGGAGGCTTACGGACGAATAATACTCAGTGAACCGTCTTTCTCCCATTTGATTACCGAAGAGGGTTTGCGGAATTCAGTATCATCCTGTCGATAATTTACTACATAATCAACCCCATCCTTAATAATGGGCTCGATATCTTTAAAACATTGTGGCGCAGGATAACCGCTTAGATTGGCAGAAGTACTCACCAAAGGCTTACGAAAGCGTTTGATCAGGTGTTTACAAAATTCGTCTTCGCAAATACGGATACCAACTGATCCATCAGCCGCAAGCAGGTTTTCTGCCAGTTCGATGGCTCCTTCATAGATTACTGTGGTAGGCCTTTGGACACCCTTGATATAATCGAAAATTTTTAATTCGGGCTGGGTTACATAGCGCAGAATATCCCTTTCATCTGCCACCAAAACAATCATGGCTTTATTATCCGCTCTTTTTTTGAGCGCATAAATCCGGGCAACAGCCTCCGCATTGGTAGCATCGCATCCAATACCCCAAACAGTGTCGGTGGGATAGAGAATTAGTCCACCCTGGTGAAGCTTTTCGAGGCAGGGTTCAATATCATTATTAAATGGCAACATAGCTCCTGTTTTCAATCCGATTTCAGAGGCAAATTACAGAATGTAGCAGAACTATTCCCTATAAACTTTCGATCATGTATGTTTGCAAAAAAAACAGCATGGCCTTAGAAACACAAATACGGGAAGCCTGGCAGAACAGGGAATTATTGAAAGACCCAAAATATACAGAAGCCGTAAAATCGGTGATTGAAGAAATTGATAAAGGCAGATTACGGGTGGCTTCCCCGGGTGAATCGGGCTGGGTAGTCAATGAATGGGTAAAACAGGCAATCTTGCTATATTTTGGCATCCAGCAAATGCAGACCTGGAACCTGCCCCCCTTCGAATTTTATGACAAAATGCTTTTGAAAACAGACTATAAAGAGTTGGGCGTACGGGCTGTACCACCTGCTACGGCACGTTATGGCGCTTATATAGCCAAAAGCGTTGTATTAATGCCCAGCTATGTAAATATCGGGGCCTATGTTGACGAAGGCTCTATGGTAGATACCTGGGCAACCGTAGGTAGCTGCGCACAAATTGGTAAGCATGTACACCTGAGTGGTGGAGTAGGTATCGGCGGTGTACTGGAGCCCTTACAGGCCAGCCCCGTAATTATTGAAGATGGTTGCTTTATCGGCAGCCGTTGTATTGTTGTGGAAGGAGTAATCGTTGAAAAAGAAGCTGTATTAGGCGCAAATGTAGTGCTCACACAATCTACCAAAATCATTGATGTAAGTGGTAATGAGCCGATAGAATACAAAGGAAGGGTACCGGCAAGAAGTGTGGTAATACCGGGTAGTTATACCAAAAAATTCAATGCAGGAGAATACCATGTAAGCTGCGCATTGATTATCGGACAAAGAAAAGCCAGCACCGATTTGAAAACCAGTCTGAATGATGCTTTACGCGATTTTAATGTAAGTGCTTAATGTGATAAAGGGTACCGCTACTGTAGTTAATAGCGGTACCCTTTATCACCAAAATAGAATGACCCAAAAACAAACCCACCATATAACACTCGCAGGATTCCTGATCTCGCTTACGGGTGCCATTCTTTTTTCGACAAAAGCGATTTTTGTAAAGCTTGCATTCAAATCTACCGGTGTGGATGCGGTTACTTTATTAAGTCTCAGAATGCTTTTCTCACTTCCTTTTTACCTGTTTGCCGCCTGGCTGGTTTCGAGGAAAGAGGGAAAAACTATAATCTCTGCAAGGGAATGGTTTTTGATTTTTCTATTGGGTATTTTGGGTTATTATTTGAGCAGTTTATTTGATTTTATCGGGTTACAATATGTGTCTGCAGGGCTGGAAAGACTGATCTTATTTCTATATCCCACTTTTGCAGTACTGATCAATACTTTTTTCTTCAAATCGAGACTCAGTAAAATACAAATTGCCGCATTAGTCCTAACCTATCTCGGTATTGGAATTGCCTATTTTGGTGAATTGCAATTAGATACTTCTAACCCCAAATTTTTGTTTGGCTCTTTTATGATCTTTCTTTGTGCAGTCACTTATTCTTTTTACCTGGTGGGCACAGGAAGAATGGTTCAAAAAGTAGGTGTTACTAGGTATACAGCCTATGCAATGCTAGCCGCCACATTGGGGGTTTTTATTCATTTTCTTTTCTCCCATCCAATTTCCGGAATCCCTTTCACATACACATTAACCGGCTATTCGGTCGCTCTTGCCATCATAGCTACCGTACTTCCCTCATTTATGATGAATAATGGGATGAAAAGAATAGGCAGCAACAATGTATCCATCATTACCAGTATCGGCCCGGTATCTACCATCATCCAGGCACATTTTTTTCTGGGAGAGAAAATCATTGCTGCCCAGGCATTTGGGACAGTCTTGGTTATTATGGGTGTGATATTGATTGGATGGCAGTCGAAATATGAAGGAGGGAATTAATGGTTTAATTGCTTAATTGTTTAATTGCTAAAATAAACCATTCAACCATTTAGCCATATAACAATATAGCCATATAGCCCCCCCATTTACCGACAAATCCCCCCCACTTACCGCCTTCCCTCCTCCAATAACCTATTTTCTATTGTAGCCTATACAAGGCTTGAATAGATTTGTTCTATAAATAAAAGATCATGAGCAATCAAATTAAAAACAGGGATGGTGGAAGGGCTATTGCGGGCTTACTATTGGTGGGTGTGGGTGCTGCTTTATTATTAAGAAATATGGATTTCCCATTTTTCCCTTATTGGATATTTACCTGGCCAATGATTCTGATACTGGTAGGTATTTATAGTGGTGTAAAAAATAATTTTAGAAATAATTCCTGGATTATTTTAATAGGGCTGGGTATCTTTTTTCTGGCAGATGATATTATTCCGGGTATTAGTGTACGACCCTATTTCTGGCCTATTGTAATCATTTCTGTTGGTGTATTGTTCATATTAAGACCACATAGCAGCAGGTGGAGAGACTATAGAAAAGATTATGATACCCAATTCAGGTCAGAAACATCTTATTCTACAAGCGGGTTTACTACCGAAAAAACAACAGAAGCAGGCGATATTCTGCATATCAGTTCTGTATTCAGTGGTGGAAACAAATAGAATATTATGTAAACCGCTCTGGTATCAGGGGGTCAATTTGAGTGGTTTTTCCAGTGTAACCTAGGATTGGATAAAAACGGGGTTTACTAAAAACTGCCAGATACTGCAAATTTTCAGGCAATTTTTACTGGATCTTGCAAATTTTTTACAAGATATTTTAATTAAAGCATTGATTTAGTGTTATATACACCGTTTTACTCCGTTAAAAACACCGTTTTTTTATCCAATCCTGCAAAAAACAGAATAAAATCATTTTTGCTGAATCCTTGCTTAGATTTGCCATTTTATACAGTTACCTACTTAGGTTTATATAACCCATTAATTGTTCAGGATTATGACATTTGAAGAATTGGTAAAGAATCATTCCGCAGAAATGATCGAAAAATTAGTAATCAGGGTAGTTAGTGAGGATCCTGTGGAAGTTCGATTTGATTATCTTGAGCAGGATCAATGGTCGGTAATCACGATGCATGAATATGAGGAAGATAAAGAAATCGCAATCAGACTGCACCCTAGCGATCATTATGAACTCTATTTCGGATATTATGATGATGAGGATGAATTTTTTGAGATACTGCACCCTTTTACGGAAGAAGAGAAGAAAATATTACCAGAAGGACTTAAAAAAATCATGAAGAAAGTATTAGAAGATGAGCAGGGAATGCGCATTTCAGGCAATTTCCTTTCCAAATAGTTTTCTGCTTATTGAATCAATTCCAGCATTCCTGCCAGCTACATAATAAAACACTTATTGGGGTTTAGGTAATAATCCCATCCTGCTTGGATAGGGTAGTCCGCCTTTTACAAATTAGTTGCATATATAAACTGGAATATTTTTACAATTTATTCACATATAAAATATTTATATATTCATTATTATTCAATGCGCAGTTCAATGTTACTAAATTGCTACCTTATTATTAAAAAGAGGTTAAATTAATTTATGTGGAAATCTATCATGCTATGACTTGCCTTAGTTGAATACATTTGCGCAAAATCAAATTGCCAGATTTTAACAACTCATTCTGTTATGATTTTTTATAAATGAAAGGGCTTGTTAAAATACTTCGAATGCTTCTGTAAAAGGAATCTGAACAAACAGGTTTTTATTTTAAAATGTAAAATAGTCCAAAATGCTAAAAAAGCTGCTTTATGTACTTACACTATGTATGGGTGTATTTACCACATCGCTAGTTTCCGCACAGGAAACAACGGCCGATATCCATGGTACGATTACCTCAGGTAAAGGTACTTTGGCCGATGCCGTTATTACAGCAATTCACCAGCCTACTGGTAGTAAGTATGTAACTACTTCCCGTAAGGATGGTCGTTACAACATTCCCAACGTTCGAGTGGGAGGGCCTTATGTAATTTTGGTTTCTTTTGTTGGTTACAGAGAAGAAAAACAAGAAAACATTAGTCTTTCACTGGGACAGGATTTCAAGGCTGATTTCAGTTTGGTTACTGCCTCTGCTTCATTAGGAGACCTGGTGGTGAAATCTGTTAGACAGGATAAACTGTTTAATAATTCACATACCGGTAGTCAGGAAATCATTAGCCGTGACCAGATTGAGAAATTACCTACAATTAACCGTGCTATTACAGACTTTACCAAACTGGAGCCAACATCCAACGGATTAAGTTTCGGTGGAAGAAGCAGCCAGTATGATAACATTACTGTTAATGGTGCCAACTTCAATAATGGATTTGGACTTTCCCCTACTTTAGGTGGTCAAACTGGGCAACAACCTATCAGTATTGACGCTATTGACCAGATTCAGGTAAACGTTTCACCTTATGATGTAAAACAAGGTGGATTTACGAGTGCCGGTGTAAACAGTGTACTGAAAAGTGGTACTAACACTTTTAAAGGTTCTGTGTATACTTATTTAAAAGGACCAGGAACACAAGGGTATAATGTGGATAATACCACCATTTCAAGGTCTCCTTTTAATTTCTATATTCGTGGTGCTTCTTTAGGTGGCCCCATCATTAAAAACAAACTGTTCTTCTTTGCTAACTACGAAGAATTGAACCAAACAGCCCCTGCTTTCAGTGTGTCTGCTTCTACACCTTCTAATGCACCTGCTGCGGGTTCTGTTTCTCAAATTGATACAGGTTCATTAGGTACTTTAAGCAGAACATTACAAAATCAGTTTGGTTATAATCCAGGTTCTTATCAGGGTTATTCCAATGCAACTACCAGTAAAAAATTGTCTGCCAAAATTGACTGGACCATCGATAGTAAATCAACTTTATCATTTACTTATCTGTATTTCAGATCTCAGGCACAGACTAACCAAAGTACATCCAGAGCGGGTGCTGGTTTCGTTAAAGGACCTGCTTCACAAAACTATACCTATGGCTTGCCTTTTAGCGCAAGTGAATACTATATAAATAATAATTTTGATATCTACCTGCTTGAGTTAAACACCCGATTTAACAACAAATGGTCTAACAAATTCCAGGTGGGTTATACGAAAGAAAGAGACCCACGGGCTCCAGGTAGCAGTAGCTTAATGCCAGCTGTAGATATCCTGAATGGTGTAGGTAATACCTATGGAACACAGGTAGCTACTTCATTCGGTTATGAAACCTATACGTATAATAACTTGATCAACACAGATGTTTACCAATTATCTGATATCGTAACATTATTTACTGGTAAACATGAGTTTACTTTCGGTACACAAAATTATGATAGAAAGTATGCTGATGCATTTGCTCCAAGTTATGCGGGCGGTTATCAGTTCCCTTCTTTCCAGGCTTTTTATAATGCCATTAATGGCGGACCTGTTGTAGATAAATATTATCAATCCTGGTCAAATATCCCAGGTGGTGCATTTCCGTTCTATTATGCAGGATCAACTGAAATTGGTTTATTCGCACAAGATAAATGGCGTCCTACACGGAACTTTACCCTTACCTATGGTTTACGATATGACATGACAATTTACAAAGCAGTATTCCTGGATAATCCATTCTTTGATGCTTTGAGCTTTAATGGTGCTTCATATAATATTGGTAAAGCCCCATCCAATGCTGTGATCTTATCACCAAGAGTTGGTTTTAACTGGGATCCAATAGGTGACAAAAGTGTACAAATCAGAGGTGGTGCTGGTTTATTCTCAGGTCCTCCCCCATTTGTATGGTTAGCAAACCAGGGTGGTAATAATGGAGTATTAAGTGCTTCTAACAACTATGTAAACGTTCCTTTTACTACCAATGCTATTGCGAATCCACCTGCTGGAGTAGTAACTACAGCCCCTTCTACTGTTCAAAGTGCCACCAGCTATGGAGCAGCTGTTACAGCGCCTAATTTTAAATACCCTACTGTATTAAAAACCAGTTTAGCGGTTGATAAAAAATTTGCTGATGACTGGATTGTAACGGCAGAAGCATCTTATTCTAAAGATATTGACGCAGTATACTATTCAAATCTTAACCTGAACGAAAGCAATGGTTTTTCTTTAGCTGGTGCTGATAACAGGATTAGATACCTGGTTGCAGGAAATAATAACTCAAACAAAATATACTATGGCGCAGGTGGTGCCACTCAGGCCAACCCTAACCTGAGTTCAGCTATTCTGATGAGCAACAATTCTCAGGGATATGCGTATACCTTAACTGCTAAAGTTCAGAAAAACTATCGTAACCTGAACCTGACCGCAGCTTATGTTTACAGCTCAGCTAAAAACATTGCAACTGGTGGTAGTACTGCCAGCAGTCTTTGGAGTGGCAGACCCGTTGGTAACGCAGATCCTAATGGAGCTAATTTAGGTTATGCAGATTATTACCAGCCACACCGTATCATTGCCTCAGCAATGTATGCAGTTGCTTCAGGCAAACACTTTAAAACTACAATTGGTGCAATTTTTGAAGCGGCTCCTGCCGGAGTAGGTTCTTACACTTATGGTGGTGATTTGAATGGTGATGGTAATTCAGGAAATGACCTGATCTATATTCCAAAAAATGCTAGTGAGATAAACCTGGTTAAAGCAGGATCTGGTGGCTTGGGTACTGGTGCAAGCACTGATCCAAGAACAGTTTCTCAGATTTGGAACCAATTGAACAATTTTATTAACCAGGATCACTACCTGTCTTTTCACCGCGGACAAGTTGTTCAGGCAAATGCAGTGGTGTTACCTGACTTTAAACACTTGGATATTAACATTACGCAGGATATCTACTTTACTACCAAGAACAAAAACGAATCATCAGTACACACTTTACGTTTAACCATGGACCTGATCAATGCAGGCAACTTCCTGAACAGAAACTGGGGTTTAGCCAAACAATTTACCACTACCTCTCCGTTAACATTTGAAGGTATGGCAGCTGATGGTAAAACACCAAGCTTCTCTTTCCCTTATATAGATGCTACCAACCAGGTTCCTTTGGTGAATAGCTTCTCAAATAATACCAGCATTTTTTCACGTTGGCAAATGCAATTCGGTATCAAATACATGTTTAACTAAACTCAATTGTTTGGTATAACTGGTAAATGAATCCCGAATTCATGAAATAAATAAAAGCCCTTATCATATAAGTGATAAGGGCTTTTATCATTTAACGACTTTGTGCATATTTGGCCCTTTAAGACTTTATTGAAAAAAAGCATATATGGTTGAATAGCCTCATTTCCACACTTTATGCTAAAAATAAATTTTTACTAAAAATTATTATATTTTCCAAATAATACGCATTATTAAATTATTATTTTTTTCAACCCCATTTCAGTTACTTCGTGGCTAGTAATCCCCTCATTTTACCAGCTAATGACCCAAATTACAAAAAGAATTTTTCTTAGCTTTTTTGTCCTACCATCTGTCATACTTCCATTGGTAATACTATCTCAACCCAATACAAATCCAGCTAAAATTCAGGATAGCACCACCCCTCCCGGCAAGATCTGGGGGTATGTTTTTGGTGATTATTATTATAAAGCACATAGTGATTCTGCAGGACGAGGGGGCACCAACCAATATACCGGTATCCCACAAAACAGGAATGCTTTTCAAATCAGGCGTGTTTATTTAGGGTATAATTATGTGATCAATCCATCCTTCTCGGCTGAATTATTATTGGCTGCAGAAGATAATCTGACCAATACAACCGGAACCACAACGGGTGATCTGTTATCAGATAATAAGCTTTCTTTTTACCTAAAGCTGGTGAATCTCCATTGGAAAAATATCTGGAAGGGAACCGATTTGGTCATCGGCCAGGCCCCAACTCCTGCATTTTCCTTTCTAACCGAGCAAATCTGGGGATACCGTTCTATTGAAAAAACCATTACAGATATACGAAAAACGCCATCTTATGATTTTGGTGCCATGTTACAGGGAAAATTTGACCCTGCGGATGGCAAATTCGGATATAATCTCATGATAGGAAATGGGACTGGCGCAAAACCAGAGAATGACAATTTTAAATGGTTCTATGGGGAGGTTTATGCAAAACTATTTGACAAAAAACTAATCCTGGATGCATATGCAGATTATGAAAGATTAAACTGGATACCTGGATTTCACCACAGTAGAAATATGCTGAAGGGGTTCATTGCCTACCAGACACCTGCTTTTACTTTTGGTACCGAAGCTTTTATTAACCACGGACAAAATGATGTAGCAGGGATAAAAGCAAGTCAAAAAGATACTTTGAGCGCAGATGCTACGGGAATTTCAGTATATGTAAAAGGACAAATAACTCCCAAAAAACTGGGCTATTTTGCCCGATTTGACAGCTATAATCCGGATACCCATTATAACCAGAATTATACTTCTTACCTGGGATTTTCAGCCAATTACGAACCTAATAACAAAGAGAAATTTGTCACGGCAGGACTTGATTATACCCCAGCAAAAAATATTCACTTCATGCCGAATATCTGGTACAATGGTTACCAAGCACAGCAATCAAATTTTTCCGGTGCTGCCAATCGTGATCATGACCTGGTATTCAGGATCACATTTTTCTATATTTACGACAAATAGATTGTAAAGCTTGTAAGCCGGCGGTTTTACTGTAACAGTTTGTTTACTTCCTCATTAAATTCCTGTAAAAATTCAGTGTAATGAATTCCTGTAGCCGGCCCGGAAAACCCGGTATGAATCTTTTGCACTTTCCCAGTCCTATCAATAAAAATAGTAGTGGGAAAAGAAAGAAAATTCTGCAATGCCGGAAGAGATTGCACAACTGCCTGTTTATCTGCAAGACCACCTATTAGCATGGTATATTGGATACCAAACTGTTTCCGAAACCGGTCAAATGCTTTCTTTACAAAGGGAGCATCTGTCTGGCGCTCATACTGAAGTGCAATTACCTCTACTCCTCTTTGTTTATTTTGCTGATACCATGGACCCAGAAATCCGGCTTCATCCATGCAATTAGGGCACCAGGTACCACCTATGGCTATCACCAATGGCTTATTACGAAACTTCTCATCTGTAGAACTTACCCAATTCCCATCTGCATCCTGAAAACGAAATTGAAATGTATTAACGCCCTCTTTCAGATTGGTTAATGTATAGGCATCGGGTAATGCGGCATTCGGATTTGGAACGGCTGTAAATGGAACGGCTCCCCTGGCATTCACATTCTCTCCTTTCAAAGTTCCATCAGCATTTACCACCGCAGTATATAAAGAAGGTGATGAACCGATAAATGCAGAAAGCTGTATCCGGTTGTCCTCAATATTCCCTTCCAGATACCTGGCATCCCCTGTAATGCGAAGAAAAGTGGCAAACACTTTATTTCCTTTTTGCCTGAATATCCCAACAGCTTTTTCTTCTTTACCATTGGGATTGGCAAATACTACATCATAATTACCGCTGATATCTTTTAATGCAGATGACCCGTTTTCTTCAAACCGATAGGAAAGTCCTTTCTCAGCTTTTACCGGAACCGGATTGCCACGCAAATCTACGCGTCTAAGCACTCCGGTAATTGTATGGTCATTTTGCCATTGCAAGGCCAATTCGTTTTCAAAAAGTGGTAATGGAATGAATATAGAATCACCTACAATACGAAGATTACCTGCCGGAAATTTTTCTTCCCCGTTTACCAATGAAACGGCTCCTTCTCCTCCATTCGGGGAAATGATAAAATGAAAGGGTACATCTACACCCGCTTTAATTGTAAACACACCTCGCCAAATACCGGTTAATACAGTAATGTCGGGGTTAACAAACCCGGGTTTTGACTTCTGTAAACTCACTTGTAATTGATCCGATCCATTCAGCCTGATTTCCCTGGTTTCGTATTCATTGAATTGAAATATTAATATGGAATCCTTTTCCTTGACCGGGATGGCAAAAACACCGTCAGTCTGACTTTCGGATACCAACTGGCTATATTTGGCCAATACCGCCACACCTTCTAATGGGGTTGCATTATCAGCATCCATTACCACTCCTCTGATAACTCGGTTAGTAGTTTGCGCATTGCTTAAAAAGGGGATAAAAAGAAATGTCAATAGTAGATATTGTTTGCATTGCTTTAGTAAACTCATAGGTTGCTATTTAATTAATTTACAATGGAAGTCAGCCCTAAGCAAATCTTTCATTGATTTTGCTATTTATTAGTCTATCAAATATATAGACTTTATTTGATGAATAAAGGCCTATGGTAGAAACCATGGGCCGTGTCCAAAAGAAACTATGCGAAATAAAAACCAAAACTCTTGTAATTTTCGATTACTATCAGACCGAAAGCCACCCATTTCATCAGGCATGCGTAGTCAATTGGTGCCCGGCAAATAATTGTCTCACTTCGAAGAAATGTATTCTATGAAAAGTGTAAGACCCCGGGACTTATTGCTTTTATAAAATCTAATCTGAAATTGCCCAATCCAAATAACCCTGGAGATTAACAACAGGAATCACAACAACACAAAGAAGTGGTATAATAGGCCGAAAGAAAGAATACCTTATAGTTGCTGGATGCTGGTTTCATGATAATTTTATTAGTCTATTAATTTGATAGACAAATATAGTTAGTTTTTATTTCTACCCAATTTTTTACAACATTTATTTGAAATATGCAGTGAATACTACCCTGTTCATGTGAATCACTGATTGTAAATCAAGAAACACAGATCAGTAATTTCAATTATTTCCTGGTTTCCGTTTAACAAGTTGGTTTTTGGTTTACCTGATATTAAGTTATTGAATATCAACTAATTAAATTTATTTTTTGGACTCGCGTCCATATCCATCACTATTTTATAATAGGTTATTTGCTTATTATTATCTTACAAAAAAATACAACTGATGAGAAAACTTTTAACGATTCTTGGTCTTATTGCTTGCATTGTACTCAATGCACAACAACCTAGCCAATCAAAGGATGAAGCCTGGAAAAAACAATACCGTGCATTTGCCACCAAAGTAAATGACCTGGTTCATACCAAGCTAGAAGCCAAATTTGATTATGACAAATCATATATGTATGGCAAAGTATGGATTACACTAAAGCCGCATTTTTATGCTACAGATAAAGTATCGCTGGATGCAAAGGGGATGAACATTAATTCCGTTGCAATCTTAAGCGGAGGTAAAAACATTTCATTGCAATACCAATATGATAGTCTATTCCTGAATATACAGTTAAATAAAAAATACAAAGCGGGAGAAACGTATACATTGTATATTGACTATACAGCCAAACCATCAGAATATACTGCACAGGGAAGCCAAGCCATTACTGATGCCAGGGGATTATATTTTATCAATCCAAAAGGAACAGACAAAAACAAACCTACCCAAATCTGGACCCAGGGTGAAACAGAAGCGAATTCAGTCTGGATTCCTACGATTGATAAACCCAATCAGAAAATGACTACTGATTTTTATTTAACCGTACCTGGTAAATATGTGAGTTTGAGCAATGGTAAACTGATTTCTCAAACAAAAAATGCAGACGGAACCAGAACCGATTACTGGAAAATGGACCTTCCCCATTCTCCTTACCTGATGTTTATGGGCATTGGTGATTACGCTATCGTTAAAGACCATTACAAGGATAAGGAAGTAAATTATTATGTAGAAAAAGACTATGAAAAAGTGGCTCGGAAAATTTTCGGGCTAACACCTGAAATGATCAAATTCTATTCTGAAAAAGTTACCGGTGTTGATTATCCATGGGCTAAATACAGCCAGATTGTAGGAAGAGACTATGTTAGCGGTGCCATGGAAAATACTACTACCACTTTACATGGAGAAGCTGCCCAGCAAAATGCCAGAGAACTGATAGATGCCAATACCTGGGAACCTGTAATTGCACATGAACTATTTCACCAGTGGTTTGGTGATTATGTAACCACCGAAAGCTGGAGCAATATTACCGTAAATGAATCCTTTGCTGATTATAGCGAGTATCTCTGGAAAGAATATAAATATGGGATGGATGATGCTTTGGAAGAGAACAATTCTAAAATGCAGGCTTATTTAAGTAATCCGGCCGATGCCAAAAAGGATCTTGTTCGGTTTTATTATGCCGATAAAGAAGATGTATTCGATAATGTGAGTTATCCTAAAGGGGGTAGAATCCTGAATATGCTCAGATATTATGTAGGCGATAGCGCATTCTTTGCATCCCTCCATTATTATCTAAATACCAATAAGTTTGGCAACGGAAGTGCTACCAAATTGCGTCTCGCTTTTGAAACAGTTACCGGTAAAGACCTTAACTGGTACTTTAACCAATGGTATTATGGAAGCGGGCATCCGGTGGTTGATATCAGTTATGGATACGATGCAGATAAGCAATTAGCATCCGTGTTTATCAAACAAATACAAACTGGCGACAAAGTTTTTTCTTTGCCCATTGATATAGATATTTACCAGGGAGCAAATAAAAAAAGATACAGCGTATGGATGCAAAACAAAGTGGATACATTTACTTTTTCCGTTTCCGCAAAACCCGATTTAGTAAATGTAGATGCTGACAAATTTATTTTGTGGGATAAGAAAGATCATAAAACCACATCAGAGTTCGTACACCAATATCTGTATGCCAAAAATTTTGTTGACAGAAGAGAAGCCATTGATTATTGCAGTGCCCATAAAAAAGAGCAGGCAGCTTTTGACCTGTTAAAAAAAGGGCTAGATGATCCTTATTACAAATTACGTAACAGAAGTCTTTTGGCTATCCAGGATACCAGCCTGGATGCAACTTTATTAGGCAAGATTGAAAAAATGGCCGTGAGTGATCCTAATAGATATTGCCGTTCTTATGCCATTAATGCGTTGGCTAAAACAAAGGATGCCAAATACCTTCCTATCTATCTCAATGCAGTGAAAGACTCGTCTTATACTGTAGCCGGATCTGGATTAACGGCTGTGAAAAGTCTGGACGAGGAAAAAGCGATCAGTTTATTGCCCGAATTGAAAAAAGATGCGAAAAATGCACTTAAAAATGCAGTAGAAGATGTTGAACTGCTTACCAAAGGCGATAAAGATTTTGATGAAATGTTCACGCAATATTCCGGACTTAAAAATCTGGGTGAGAAATATCAGTCTTCTTTTAATTTCATCAGCTTTCTAACAAATGTAAATAATACTGCCAATTTCATCAAAGGCCTCGACGAAGTAATTGCTTTCAGAGAGAAAGTGGCTCAATATGGTGTAGCCCCTCAAATAAATGAAGCCATAAAAGCGATGGGAAAGAAAAAGGAGGCAAAGAAATCAAAAGCACCTAACGCGGGGGATATTGATGAGCAGTTGAAATATATGAATAGTAAGGTTACTAATTAAGATCGATTTCTGACTTAAAAAAAATAGGAAAGGTTAATAACCTTTCCTATTTTGTGCCCAGGAATGGATTCGAACCATCACATCCTTGCGAACGCTGCGACCTGAACACAGTGCGTCTACCAATTTCGCCACCTGGGCAGGGGGCATTAATTAATAATTATTCAGGGGTGCAAATATAGGCGTAAGACGTTTACCTGCCAAGCTATTTTTCTATTATATAACCAGGAGGCTGCATCCGCGGATATCGGTATTGTCAAGGCGGCCCCAGACCTCAAAACTGCCATCTTCATATACCCTGCCAACATCTTCGGTGGCAATAAAGGAGCAACTATAGATATTGGCCAGATCAATTACCTGTAATAAGCCCGTTCCGGTTTCCTTTACCAGTTTAGGGTCTTCTTCATCGCGGATCAATACCTTCATCCAGGGTGGACAATAAAACCTTCCCTCCCCTTTTGAATAGGCTTGGCTGAGTAATTCGGTCATACCATATTCTGAGTGCACCTGTTCTACCCCCAGTCCGGCTTTTAGCAAATCATGTACTTCGGCTCGGGTAAGCTCTTTTCGGCGGCCCTTCATGCCTCCAGTTTCCATTACTATGGTATGTTTCAGCTGCTGGGGATAGGCTTCTGCGAAATCCAGTAATCCAAAGGTTACACCCATCAGCAGGGTTTTCTGGCCCTGTGCTTCCAGTTTCTGCAGGGTTTGGGATAGTTTCTCAAACTCGTCCAGATAAAACCCGCTTTCTGGGTGATTACAGGACCGAATCAGCTGATCGGCCATCACTACCAGAGAAGAATGCTTTCTTTCCAGATAAGAAGGCAATAATGCCAGTATACACCAATCTTTCTCATCCCCATAAAACAAACGGAAAGCATTTTCAAAACTTCTCTGATAAATAGCGCCTTCTTTTATCAAATGCCTGCTTTTGATGGTTTGGGTGGTCCCACTACTCTCAAAAATCAGTTCTGGCTCAAATTGAGTGCTTGTAATGGTATGCGTTTTAAAGAAGGAAATAGGCAACGCGGGAATGTCAGGCAGTGTCTTTATCTCAATTGGACTGGTACCCAAAAGATCGCACCATTTCCTGTAAACAGGGTTATAGGCATATTGAAAAGAAAATATATCCAGACATTTCTCTGTAAAAAGTCCGGGTGAAACAGAGAAAATATTGTTAACATCGATTGAAGCCACTGCTTTGTATTGTAATGTTTTAACTAAATTTGAGTTTGACAATGAAACGAATGAAGACAAAATTATTAATACTATTGGCAATCCCGGTCATCTTTTATGGTTGCACCAAAGATTCCTATACATCTGCACCACAGATTTCTATTAAAAGTATTAATAGTTCAAAACTGAGTACGGGTGATTTACTACTGATTGATATCAATTTTACCGATAAAGAAGGCGATATTTCAGATACGCTCTGGATCCAGAAATTTTCAAGAACCTGCCCTAACACCGCTGGTGTGCAATTTACCAGTGCAAATAAAGTACCGGATTTTACGGCTACTTCTAACCTGAAAGGGGTGTTGGAAGTGGGTTATGCGTATAATTCCAATATCAATGGCTATAATACCATTTCAGGGTGCGGTAATAAAAACGATACTGCCTATTTTAAAATCTGGCTGAAGGACTTAGCCAACCATGTAAGTGATACCATCATCACATCAAATATTATTTTACTAAAATAGACCGGTTTGAATGGATTCATCAAATCATTATTCTTCGGAAACTACTTTTATGGTATTTGTGTAGTTGCTTTATCTATTGAAGCGAGTTTACAGCAACATGTTCCCTTAAATTCTTCTTTGTATTATTTATTTGTATTTACCGCAACCGTTTTATACTATACCCATGCTTATATTTCCGAAGGAATTACAATTTCAGGCAATAAAAGAGCCATTTGGTATTATGAGCATACTTCAGCTATTATACAATCCCAGATATTTCTATCTATAGTATTTGGCATTACTGCAATTGTTTTATATATCAGGGTGGGTGCCAACCTGCATCAGCTTACCTGGTTTCAATGGTGTTTGCTGGGGTTTTTCCCATTGACAGCTATTTTATACTATGGCGGCCTGATTCCCGGAAAAACAAAGAACAATCTACGTAACCAGGGTTGGCTCAAACCATTTGCCATCGGTTTTGTTTGGGCTGGTGCTGTTACGGTTTATCCGGTGCTGGCAAAAAGTATAGAAGACAATACTCCCTATTCTCCCGGCTATACTCAAGCTTTGCTTTTTCTAAAGAATTTTATGTTTATTACGATGTTATGTATCATGTTTGATATAAAGGACTATGCATCGGATCATAATAAAAAATTGAAAACTTTTGTGGTGCAATTGGGCTTACGGAAAACCATATTTTATGTACTAATCCCGCTCAGCTCTATCGGGTTAGGTACATTTATCCTGTTTGCTGTTTCGCGCGATTTCCCGCTGTTCCGGATTTTGGTTAACATTATTCCCTTTGTATTGTTAATAACTGTTGCCTACTCATTACACCAACGTAAAAGCATTCTCTATTATCTTGCAATCATTGACGGACTGATGCTGGCAAAATCGGTTTGCGGTATCCTAGGTATGACCTTTATAAATTAATATCATGGCAAAATCGAAAACAACTAAGACAAAATCTCTGATTACGGATAAATCATTGGCTTTTCTGAAAGAATATATCAGTACCCCTTCTGCAGTGGGGTTTGAAACGGGTGGCCAGAAAGTGTGGCTGGAATATATAAAACCTTATGTTGACAGCTTTTTTACGGATCCTTATGGAACTGCGGTAGGTGTGATCAATCCCACAGCCCCTTTTAAAGTGGTGATAGAAGCTCACGCGGATGAGATAAGCTGGTTTGTGAACTATATTAACGATCAGGGTCTGATTTACCTGAAAAGGAACGGCGGGGTTGATCACCAGGTAGCTCCTGCCAAAAGGGTTTGGATTCATGGTAAAAAAGGTCCGGTGAAAGCCGTATTCGGATGGCCTGCCATTCATACACGAATGAGTAACCCGGAACAGAAAGAACCCCAACCTAAAGTTGATAATTTAAGCCTGGATTGTGGTGCCAGAAGCAAAAAAGAAGTTGAAGCATTGGGTATACATATCGGTGCCGTAGTTACTTATGAAGAAGGATTTGAAGAACTGGCATACGATTATTATATCGGCAGGGCTTTTGATAACCGGGTAGGCGGATTTATGATCGCGGAAGTAGCCAGGTTATTGAAAGAAAACAATAAAAAACTCCCTTTTGGGCTCTATGTTGTAAATGCGGTTCAGGAAGAAATTGGACTCAGGGGGGCTGAAATGATTGCCAGAAGAATTAAGCCGGATATCGCCATTATTACAGATGTAACCCATGATACCAGCACTCCCATGATCAGTAAGATTATTGAAGGAGATATACAATGTGGTAAAGGCCCTTCACTGGCTTATGCTCCTGCCATACACAATAAATTATTGAAAATAGTTCAGGATGTTGCAGAAAAGAATAAAATCCCTGTTCAGTTAAGAACCCTTAGTCGCAGTACAGGAACAGATACCGACAGTTTTGCCTATGCCAATGATGGTTGTCCTTCAGTATTAATATCTATTCCACTCAGGTATATGCATACCCCGGTAGAAATGTTGCACAAAAAAGATATTGAAGAAACCATCAAACTGATGTACCAGACTTTGTTAACATTAACCCCTAAAACTAACCTGAGTTATTTATAAGGTGATTGTGTAAAAAAAGCGAACCTATCCATATTTTTATCTTTTGTATTTTTGAAGTCCTATGAACTGGGTCGAAAAACAAACCATACGAATTGCAATACTTGACCTGTACGAAGGTGTCCCTAACCAGGGCATGCGTTGCATACGCGATATTATCTACCATTGGGGGGAGAACAACCAGTTTAATGTGGTTTATCACGAGTTTGATGTAAGACAGAAACTGGAAATACCTGATACTTCCTATGATATCTACATATCAAGTGGTGGACCCGGCTCACCGCTAGAAACAGTGGGTAATGATTGGGAGAATAAATATTTCGAATGGCTGGAAAGTATAGAAAACTGGAACCTTGGCCCTGACAGTTTTCCCAAAAAACATGTGCTTTTCATTTGCCATAGCTTTCAACTTACCTGTCGTTATTATGGTGTAGGAACTGTCTGCAAACGAAAATCCACCGCTTTTGGGGTATTCCCGATACATATGATGGAAGAGGGCAAAGAAGAAACCGTATTTGAGGGATTAAAAGACCCATTTTATTCTGTTGACAGTCGCGATTATCAGGTAATTGAACCCAATCATACCCGTTTAAGGGAAATAGGAGGCCATATACTCGCCATTGAGAAAAACAGACCCCATGTTCCCTACGAAAGAGCCATTATGGCTATCCGTTTTAACCGTTACTTTCTGGGAACCCAGTTCCATCCCGAAGCTGATGCCACAGGCATGAGTATGTACCTGCAAAGAGAAGATAAAAAAAAGACGGTTATCGAGAACCACGGAGAACCCAAATGGACCAGCATGGTAGAACAATTGAGAGATCCTGATAAAATTATGTGGACCTATTCCCATATACTTCCCAATTTTCTCAACCTGGCATTCACCGAACTTATCGAAGCCTAATCTGGCTATTTAATATACTTCATACCTTTACCCCCAAAAAAAAAGCCAAAAGCCAAAAGCCAAAAGCCAAAAGCCAAAAGCCAAAAGCCAAAAGCCAAAAGCCAAAAGCCAAAAGCCAAATTTGTAACTAACTCCCCCCATCCTGCCGATCTTTGATCAGGATTTTTTACTTTCAGGAAACAGATTAAAGGCGATTTATGGTTCCTACTTTAAGAAAACAGTTTAATGCTTTATTCACTAAAGAAAAATATCATTCTTTTTTAGCAGAATTGAATAGCAAACATGCTGCTGCCATTGAATTCAGGGTTGCGGAAACACCCGTTTTTGTTGACAAAGAATTTAAGGATAAAATACTATCTGCCTGCGAAAGCATAGTGGATGTGATTACCCAACCGAATTTTGTTTCCCTCACTTCGCACGCAATACCTGAAGAGGTTAAGGTGCCGAATGAAAACAAGCACACGCATTTTATTGCTTTTGATTTTGGGATATGTGAGAATGCAGCCGGAGAATATGAGCCGCAACTGATAGAAATGCAGGGCTTCCCTACTCTTTTCGCTTACCAGATATGGCATGATCAGGTAACGCATAAACATTTTTCAATTCCGGATGGATATTCCGCTTTACTGAATGATTTTACGCCTGAAACCTATACAAAACTATTGCAGGATGTGATTTTGGGTGAATACAATGCCGAAAATGTAATTCTTTTGGAGATATTACCACATAAACAAAAAACTAGGATTGATTTTTATTGCACTACGGATTATGTTGGGATACCCGTGGTTTGTCTTACTGAATTAATTCAAAAGGGCAGGAATCTTTTTTATATTAAAGACGGAAAAAAGATTCCAGTAAAAAGAATTTATAACCGGATCATTTTCGATGATCTGCAACAGCAGTCAGCAGAAATTCAGGAGAAAGGGAAACTATTGCTTTCAGATCTGGATGTAGAATGGGTGCCGCATCCCAATTGGTTTTATCGGATCAGTAAATACACACTTCCTTTTATCAATCATCCGTATGTACCCAAAACAAGTTTTTTACATGAGATTAAGGATATCCCCGCTGATCTGGAAAACTATGTATTAAAACCCTTGTTTTCCTTTGCCGGTCAGGGTGTGGTGATTGATGTAACCAGAGCAGATATTGATGCTGTAAAAGACCCGCATAACTGGATTTTACAAAGAAAAGTAAAATATGCTGATGTAATTATTACTCCGGATATACCTGCTAAAGCCGAATTGAGAATATTTTATTTCTGGAAAGAAGGAGATGCACGACCCATAGCTACTAATAACCTGGCGAGATTGAGTAAGGGAAAAATGATCGGCGTAAGGTATAACCAGGACAAGGAATGGGTAGGCGGCAGTCTTGCCTATTTTGAAAAATAATTCAGAAAAAGCTAATGAATTCTTATTGGAAACGGTTTGTTGTAAAAACTATTTTGTACAATGCCAAAAGCAGGGAGGTAACTCATTATTCCAAATATGCGTTGGCAAAGGCTTTCAGAGATTTTAAAATATCTGTTTTACGATTATTAAAAGACATTGTGCAGATAGTTTTAGGTATTGCTTCAGCAGCATTTGGATTGGAAAGTTTTTTATTACCCAATAAATTTATTGATGGAGGCGCTACTGGTATCTCACTACTTGCCAGTGAGCTGGGATCTATTCCGCTATACATCTTATTATTATTGGTCAATATTCCATTTATTTTTTTGGGGTATAAAGTAATCGGTAAAACCTTTGCCATTAAAACTGCTATAGCCATTACCGGTCTGGCTATTTGTGTAGCCAGTTTTCATTTTCCGGAAGTAACGCATGATAAGTTGTTAGTAGCCGTATTTGGCGGCTTTTTTCTCGGTGCAGGAATTGGTCTTTCTGTGAGAGGGGGTGCTGTAATTGATGGAACCGAAGTATTAGCCATTTTTCTTAGCCGGAAATTCGGAACAACGATCGGCGATATTATCATGATCATTAATATCCTGATCTTTTCTGCTGCAGCCTATTTACTCTCTATGGAAACCGCTTTATATTCTTTAATTACCTATATGGGCGCTTCTAAAACCCTTGATTTTGTGATTGAGGGTATTGATGAATATATAGGGGTTACTATAATATCATCTCATAGCGAAGAAATCAGGAAAATGATTGTTGAAACTATGGGAAGAGGGGTTACTATTTACAAAGGAAAACGTGGATTTGGCAGTCATGGCGAAAGAAGAGATATTGATATTATCTATTCCGTCATTACCCGACTGGAACTGCACAGATTGAATACAGAGATCACGAAAATAGACCCGAATGCATTTGTTGTTATGAATAGTGTGAAAGATACCAAGGGGGGAATGATCAAGAAAAGATCCCTGAAACACTAATTATATATCATTCTCACACACTTTTTTACCTTTCAAATTTCCCATTTCAGCGCCCCATCCAAAAAAATAAGGGTTTTGATGAATTCCGTTTTAATTTTGTAGGATACCAGAAACGACTCATGAGAAAGATATTACTGATTGTAAGCTGCCTGTGTTCAGGCTTCCTCTTTGCACAGGATAATTACGAAATTCAGGTGTACAGTGCCCCTACTATGGAAAAAGGACAAACCATGTTTGAATTGCATAGTAATTACACTTTTAACGGACAAAGAAATATTGTAAAAGGGGTATTACCCTCCTACCATTCGCTACATGAAACTGTAGAAATCACTACTGGCATCACAGATAATTTTGAAGTGGGTCTTTATCTTTTTACCAATTACACCCCTGACCATGGCTGGAAAGTAATTGGCTCACATATCAGACCAAGGATTGCGGCCCCGGAAAGTTGGAAGCTACCGGTAGGACTTAGCTTATCTGCTGAAATCGGCTGGCAAAGCAGTCAGTATGCCAGCGAGACTTTTAGCCTGGAAATTAGGCCCATTATTGATAAAACCATTGGTAATTTATACCTGTCTTTAAATCCTGTTCTGGGAGTTACTTTTCAGGGGGTTGATAAACCATCTGCACCTGATTTTTCTCCCAATGTAAAAGCGGCTTATGCTGTTTCCAAAAAAGTTAGTCTGGGAGCTGAATACTATGGTGATATGGGTCCGCTTAACAATTTCAATAAACTACCCGAGCAAAACCAGGCTGTTTTTTTGGTTGCCGATCTTTATCTGGACCCAAAATGGGAAGTGAATTTCGGGCCGGGATTTGGTTTGACAAATGCTACAGACGGACTTGTTATGAAATTGATACTAGGCAGGCATATTGATTGGGGCAAGAAGAAAAAAAAACAGGTTAAGGAGTAAAGTTGATTGTACTACAATCAACAAATATCCTTTAGTTTACAAAACTCCACCAAATCCCAAACCTTACCCATAATCCTGTGGAAGGATATTGCGGAGCCATAAAATTGAGTTTGGTAAAAGCAAATCCATTATTCACATTTAAGGTGTTGATGTTTTCAAGCCTGAAAAAGCCTTTAAAGCTTTTAATCCTGAAATGTAAGAAAGCATTTACTTCGGGGCGATTACTGATGGTTGTTGAATTTTGAACAAAAAACTGACCGATAAAAGGAGAATAGTTATCGGCTTTATAGGCAGTATTATATGTTACCTCAAACCCGGTTGACAAAAACAGGTTTGTTGAAAAATTTCCTTCAAAAGCAATGCGGTTACGGGTTAAAAGGAAAGGAAGGTTTACAGCAGTTTGCCCGGTAGTTTGCTGCATGTGAATTTCTGTGTACCAGTTCCAGAACCTTGACATCTTGAACTTTTTCTCAGCATTCAGGTGTAATACATTGAATAAAGTGGCTTCTTGCTTTGCCGAAAAAAAGCTGTCAAAATACATGTAGTTGTTTACAGCAAAATATTCACCTCCGAGTTTCCAACCACTGCGTGGATTTTCGTATAAGGCAAATAGACGAATAATATTTTCTTTTCCGAATCCTGTTCTTTTATTTATAGGGAAACTACTCAACGGGTTTAAGAGAAATGAAGGAGAACGATTTACATTCTGGAAACCAATATTAAAAAATCCTAGTTTCTTCCCCAACATACGACGCATGCTTATATAAGCTGCATAATCTCCGGAATTGTATCCGCTAAGGTATAACTGGCCCTTGGCCTCAATATCCCAAACCTGGTTCTTGGTTCTGTTCCTGTATTCGCCCGATACATACACATTGTACAAACTGGTACTGGAGATGGTATCAAAAGTGCCTTTCAGGTTTTGTAAAGCAATGCTGGCTTTCAGAAACTGACTCTGGTTTGTTTTTTGGGGGAAAGAGATCAGGCTGAACTCATTCGTCATATCATTCCATGAGTCCTTAAAACGAATACTATCGGACTTATTTACATAATTGAAATAATCCAGGTATCGGGCAGAATTGACAGAATCTATATTGTTATCAAAGAAATTATAACTGCTCCCGGTTAAGGTAAAACTGTGTTCGAGTCTAACCCTGGGATAGAATAGTTTGTAAGTAACAGAGTCCGTTACCAGCGAGTCTTTAGGACCAAAATCTATATGGTGTCTTAGAAAAAGCGTAGACTGCTTATAAATATTTCCCGTATTAACGGTTGTATTAAATGGGTTTCTGACGGCAGTACCTGCTATACCCAGACGGGTTTCCAATTCATACGGATCATTTAATGCCAGGCTATCTAATTTTTTCGCGTCCTGTAACCCTCCATTTTCGGAGGAAGCACTTTTATTGGAAATAAGGATCAGGAATAGCTCATACTTTTTATTCAATGTCTGGTAATGAGAAGTAAACCGGAAGTTATTCAGGCTGGCATTCTGGTTTTTCAGGTTACCGGGATCATTACTAAACTTATATTCAATTGAAAAATTGAAATTGCTTTTCTTATTCTGGGTATGAATAATACTAATCAACTGCTCTGCCTTACTTCCCAACAGATAAGACAATTCTGTATAAGGTCTTGTGGTCTGATACAGTTTTGTATTCTCGAGAGTGAACTGGTAAATATCATACTGATGAAAGCCGGCATCAAATCCCGGTTTCATTAATGGATTAAAGAAATAGGACTCAGCCGCTGTTCCAAAATTGCCAAGATTATGGTAATAGTACGGTATCGGGAAACGTGTCCTGAAATCGTTAATGGAAGAATCAATAATCCGGTTACGGGTTGAGTCGAAATACCGGTAAAAAATGGTGATTGAATCAGCGAATCTATCTCTTTTTTGTAATGAATCTTTTCCCGTTGTTTTTTTGATCGGTCTCCCCTGGCTATCATAACTGATGCTTGAGCTGCTTGTCTGGGTGTCAGTTCTCATCTGTGCCAGTAATCCCGTATTACCTAGCAGTAAAAAAATAAGAACGATCAATATATTTTGCCGTAACGGTAAACCCATGCTTGCAAAAGTGCTGTAAAATAACGGTAAAGCCGCTTATGAAGGCGTTAAAAATTAAGCGCACCCCAAAGCTATTTTTATGGTTCGATAATTGATTTAGAGCGATTTTACCAGCTCTGTAAATAAAAGAGTCAGTTTGGGTTCTGCATCTTTAGCTGCCTGTAATACCTCTTCATGTGTGATTACATTTTCCTCTTCGCGTATGCCCAAATCGGTAACCACACTTACCGCAAATACCTGCATCCCGCAATGAACAGCCGCAATGGTTTCCTGAACCGTACTCATTCCAACCACATCACCACCAACTATTGAGATCAGTTTATATTCTGCCCTGGTTTCAAATGTAGGTCCGGTAACCCCTGTATATACCCCCTCATGAATTTCGATCTGATTTGCCGCAGCAATTTCCTTTGCCTTCCTGATCAGGGCCTTATTATATGGCTCACTCATATCCGGGAAACGCGTTCCCAACTCATCTTCGTTTTTACCCAATAATGGGTTAATCGTAAATAAGCTGATATGGTCATTAATGATCATCAGGTCACCCACTTTAAACGCCTTATTCACTCCGCCGGCTGCATTTGATAACAAAAGTGTATGCACCCCTAATAATCGCATCACCCTTACCGGGTAAGCCACCTGTTCAGCTGTATACCCCTCATAAAAATGGAAACGGCCACCCATTACCCATACTTTTCGGCCACCCAATTCCCCAAAGATCAATTTCCCCTTATGGCCTTTTACGGTACTTACCGGAAAATGTGGTATATCATTATATGAAATTTCTATCTCAACTTTGATTTCATTTGAAAGATTACCCAATCCGCTACCCAGAATAATACCCGTACCTGCTTCTTCAGAAACATATTTGCGGATATACGCTACGGTTTCTCTTAATTGCTGCATCTTCTCTGACATATGGTTTTTATTAAGTGTGCAAATATATAAGAATGCCTGAATTCTACTTCCCAAAACAGTATTCAAATAAGGGATTAGTAGTATGAATTAGCTTTCTGCTCAGTTTTCGGCTCAGGTATAATCAGCAAAAAGGCCATTCAGCTAAGCTGAATGGCCTTATAGTAGGTTAAGAAAGTTCAGTGTTAACTTAAACGTTTCACGTTAACGGCATTTAAGCCTTTACGTCCTTCTTGTACATCAAAAACAACTTTGTCGTTTGCTTCGATCTGATCGATCAAGCCGTTTGCATGTACAAAAGTTTCTTTACTGGAGTTATCATGCTTAATAAATCCAAAACCTTTTTCTTCGTTAAAGAACTTAACAGTTCCTGTGATTTGTGTGTCCATTTGTAAAATTGTAAATAATTAATGGCCGCAAAGGTAAAGGTAAAATGCTTGCTAACCTAATAAATATGCTGTAATCATTCTAATGCCATTCTTTTAGTCAACTCACAGCATGCTTATAACCTACTCTTAATCAGCGGGTAAGCTAACCGAAAAGCCGGGAACTTCTTTATTTTTTGAGTATGTTAAAGTCCATCCGGTAACTTATCTTAGCAATTCTATCTCTATTACTAAATACCAGTACAATGAAAAAATTGCTTTTCCTATCTTTTTTCCTGTTCTCATTTTTTCTCAGCCAATCTCAAAAACTGATGTATGCAGTGTCTTTCCCAAATGCAATACATCATGAAGCCCATATTGAATTAACCGTTACCCATTTAGCGGAAGGGCCTGCGATTTTTAAAATGAGCAGATCCTCTCCAGGCAGGTATGCAACACATGAGTTTGGAAAAAATGTATATGATGTAGTAGCAAAAGACGCTATCGGCAAAAGTATTTTGGTGAAAAGAGTTGATGGAGATGTTTATGAAGTTCCGGAACATAACGGACAAATCACCCTTAGCTATACCCTGTTTGCCAATTATGCAGATGGCACTTATGCAGGAATTGACCCCGAAAGTATTCACCTGAATATGCCTGCCTGTTTTATGTGGGTAAAGGGGATGGAAAAAGCCCCGATTGAAATCCGATTTGATCTTCCAAAAGAGAATAAAGGTGTTTTTGCCACGCAACTAGTTCCTACAAAGGACCCGGATAGATTTACTGCACCTGGGTTGCAGTATTTTATGGACTGTCCAACAAAAATCGGTAACCAACTGATAAGACAATGGCCTATCTCTAATCCGGATGGAAAAACATTTACCATGCGAATTGCTTTGGAATCAAATGCTACCGAAGCCCAGGCTGATGAGCTTGCCCAAAAAGTAAAAAAGATGGTGGAAGAAGCACGCGCTGTATATGGTGAGTTCCCAAACTATGATTATGGAACCTATACATTTATAGCAGGTGCCAATCCCTATGTATTCGGGGATGGGATGGAACACCGCAATTCAACCATGATTACGACACCGATGAATAATTTTGTGGTTGATCGGTTATTAGGTGTTTTCTCACATGAATATTTTCATAACTGGAATGTAAAACGAATCCGGCCAAAGTCACTAGAGCCTTTCAATTTTGAGAAAAGCAATATGAGTTTTGAGTTATGGTGTGCAGAAGGCTTTACGCAGTATTATGGAGAACTGATTCTGGTAAGGGCGGGATTACAGGGTAGCAGTAATTTCTTATCTACAGCCGCTAACCTGATCAATGCCAAACAAAATTCTCCAGGTGCTAAATACTATTCCCCTGTTCAGGCTAGTGAACATGCCGTATTTGTAGACGCTGCCGTTTCTATTGATAAGAATAATTATGCAAATATGTTTACTTCTTATTATACTTATGGCGCAGCAATTGCGTTGGCACTTGATCTGGAATTACAAACACGCTATCATACAACCATCGACGCTTTTATGCAAACCATGTGGAAGCGATTTGGGAAAACAGAGATTCCCTATACAGTTCCCTTAATGCAGGAAACCCTTGCCGGAATTAGTGATGCAGGATTCGCCACTGAATTCTTTACCAAATATGTGAATGGACATGAGCCTATTGACTATGCCGGATTATTTGCCAAAGCAGGGTATGATCTTAAGAATCCGAATGAAGGCAAACCAACTCTCGGTATTTTTTTGGGTGGTTTTGGTGCAAGGGGCATGCCAGCCCAATCAACAGATCTCAACAAATTAGTGATTGACAGAAATACAATAAAAGGTAGTCCAGCCTATCTTGCCGGACTGGATATTAATGATGAGGTATTACAACTAGATGAAACAGAAGTAAAAAGTATATCTGATGTCAATAATTTTCTAAAGATGAAAAAGCCGGGAGATGCTGTTCTGATAACCTATAAGCACAGAGGTGTTGAAAGAAAAACAACCGCAATATTGCAGGAGCAGACAGGTGTTATATTGATTCCGTTTGAACAGTCAGGCAAAACAGTAACACCCGATATGCAGAAAATAAGGGATAGTTGGTTTACTTCACATATCAAATAAATAAAGAGGGGCTATACCAATCCCCCTCTTACAAAATATACTTATGTTCGGCATTTCTTATCTGGATATTTCGGCGGGTTTAGGTTTATGCGCGACGGGTTTACTCAGTTTCAATTTTTTATTGGGTATGATGCTGAGTACGGCTTATAAAAGATCGGTTTATTGGAAAAAATGCCCTTCTTTGATTCAAAAGATCAATATTAATGACCTGCATAACTGGACAGCTTATATTGCTTTTCTTTTTGTTATCCTCCACCCTTTATTTCTTATACTGGACAAAGACAGTCATTTCAGTTTTATCACCATTTTATTGCCTGTAAATGCCCCAAAACAACCGCTGATTGTGTTACTGGGATCTGTCAGCATGTTTGCTTTGCTTATCGTAATCATTACTACGCAAAAAATCATCAAAAAGAAAATGGGGTTCCGTTTATGGAAGAATATCCATTTACTTTCTTATGCCACAGCATTACTATTTATTTTTCATGGGTTGCTGATGGACCCTGAACTGAAGGACAGGCCTACAGACTGGCTGGATGCAGAAAAATTTCTTTCTGAAATATGTTTAGTGATACTGCTAATCGCAAGTATTCTTCGATACCGGTATTTTTTACGCACCCGGAAAAGTTATCATAATAGCGCCCCTTATAGCTAAATCAACCTTAGTTTGCTTTTTCCGATTTTAATGCTAAGTAAGCGTAAATTGCGCTTGCCAGCATAAAAACAGAACCCAATAAGAAAGGAGCTCCAGGAAAATATATCGGGGCATTTGAATTGGTAAAATAGGCAAATAAATTGGTCATCATCAATGGGCCAACAATGGAAGTGACACTCATTAAACTGGTTAGTGCTCCTTGTAACTCTCCTTGTTCATTGGGTGGCACATGTCCCGAAATAATAGATTGCAAAGCCGGTCCGGCAATTCCTCCCAAGCAATATGGAATTAAAAAAACAAACATCATCCAACTCTGAGAAGCAAAAGCAAAAAGCAATAAACCCAATGTATACAGTCCCAAACCGACATAAATACTTTTTTCATTCCCTATTCTCGGATTTACCACTCTTACCAACCCACCTTGCACAGCACCTACCAATAAGCCTACCACGCCCAAAGAAATACCGATCATCTTTGGTGTCCATTTAAATTTTTCTATATTAAAGAAACTCCAATTGCTTTGAACCGCATGTGCAGCCAGATAAATCAGTACTAAAGAAACAATGAGTCCACCTACACCTGGATACTTCTTCAATTGCATTAATGAACCCAAAGGATTAGCTCTTTTCCACTCAAATGAACGTCTATGCTCGATGTCTAGCGATTCAGGTAAAACAAAATAGCCATATAATGCATTTGTCAAAGCCAATCCGGCAGCAACCAGAAAAGGGATACGTGGTCCTAATTCGCCCAGTAGTCCGCCAATCAGAGGTCCTACAATAAATCCAAGGCCAAAGGCAGCGCCAATCATGCCGAAATTTTGTGCCCGATTTTCCGCTGTGCTGATATCAGCAATATATGCAGAAGCGGTTGTAAAACTGGCCCCGGTTATGCCTGCAATCACTCTACCAACAAATAGCCATCCAATAGAGGGGGCGAATGAAAGAAACAGGTAATCGATGCCAAAACCCAGTAGTGAAAAAAGCAATACCGGTCTTCTACCATACTTATCACTAAGGTTACCTAATACGGGTGCAAAAATAAATTGCATAAAAGCATACGCAAAAGTGAGCCATCCTCCATATTGAGAGGCTTTACTGATATCAGAGACCCCTATTAACTGCTGAATCAGCTTGGGCATAACCGGAATAATCACTCCAAATCCAGTTACATCTATTAACAGGGTAATAAAAATAAATCCTATTGCCGCTTTACGGTTGGTTGCCATAGTGTTCTATTATGTATTATGCGAAGTAAAGAAAATAAACCATTATAACGCATCACGAGTTACCCCCGGTATTTCCATCACCAGGTCGGCACCATAAACCCCCGCAGGAGTTTGGTAACCGGTTTTAAGGTTTCCCTCTAATACTTTTTTGATGATGATCAGGCTGCTCAAACCCGTTAAAGTATAGCCTTCGGGACATTCTAAACGAACAGATTTTTTTTCTCCAACAGCATTTTGCACCTCACCCCATACCAGACTTTTGGCTTTACTACGCATTTCATCAGAAGGGCCAGCGGGTTTTAGCTTGATCTTTTTCCTTGCCTGATTACGTACAAATGAGGTTCGCAATATCCAATTATAGAAAAATTGCCATTTTAAAAGAGAAAATGTTTTGGGTGAAGCGGCAGCATAGGTTTCAATATTTTGGATTCCTGTGGTGGTATAAGCCGTTGAAATATCTCCCCACGGGATAGACATAACAAACAATTTCTTTAGACCAAAATCCACCCAAAAACCCTTTTGTCCAAGCGGCTTACGCACAATATTGCCTTTTTCCCTTACCATACCGCCTTCCCCCATATTTTCAGTCATGGTGGCAGCAGTTCCATGCGAAAGTTTACCCCCAATCATCGCAAATGCCAGTTTCAGGTGGGTGGCATCGGGCATATGTTCTTTTAAATACAAAGCTGTGCAATCGGTTGGTACTACATCAAATCCAACACCCGGCATAAGCATGATACCTGCCTGTTTTGCTTTTGCATCATACAGTTTGGCGGCTTCAAATACGGGTATTTCACCGGTTATATCAAGGTAATGGGTTTTCGAAGCAATACAGGCTTCTATCATTAAGGATGAGGTATGTAAAAATGGACCCGCAGCATGCAAAACCAACGGCACTTCTCTTAACACTTCGCATAACTTTTCTGTATCAGAAAGATCAAGTACCCGGTAAGAGAGAGCCAATGACTCGGCAAGGGATTTTATAGAAGATTCGTTTCTGCCAGCCAGAATGGGTTTGAGATCATATCCGGAAGCCATTTGAGCAATTAACCTGCCTGTATACCCATTGGCTCCATATAATAAAAAACTATTTTTTTGCATACTGAAATGTACAAACAATAGCGGGAAATCAGTGGTAAGGGCATAAAAAAGGGAGTAAACAACTACTCCCTTTTAATTTTATACTGTTAGGTGGCTTATTTATGAAGGGTAATTACTCCCAGATTAGTATCATTTGGTGATACTACCTGTACATTTGTGATCGTCGTATCTTTATAGCCATTATTGGAAGCATTAAAGTAAACAGAATAAGTTCCACTTTTCAGCCCTCTAGCCTTAAAATAACCCTGCTTATTCATATCTGGCAATGCGTAAGCAGTGTCTGTTGCATTATAAATAGTCATAACAGAATAAGCGATACTAGGATGAACATAACCAGAAATACTACCTGTATTACTTAGTATAAAGAAATGGAATACAGGACGAAGTATAAAATGATTGCCATCTGCAAAAATGGAATTATTAACATCAAAATCCAGCCATAAACGATTCTTACCCGGCAAATATTCTTCACACTCATTTCCCTGTAATTTCAGCAAAACATAATTATTGGCACTTACGGGTAAGGAAACCGGATAAGTAACACTATCTTTTACTAAAGAATTTTGTGAACCCAATTGAATTTTGATTAAACGAATAGCCCCCTTAGGAATTCCAGAGCTAGCCAATAAAGTATCCGCTCCGTTTCTTAATGCAAGAACATCGTATATCCCTGCTTTGATATTAAGGTCCTCCCAAATAAAAGATGTATCTTTTATTTGTTCGTTTGCCCCCATCCTATCCCAGTTAGTTGAGTCATGTACACGGGTATTGACAGATGTATCTACCAATACTTTTACATCCAGAATGTTAAGATAAACATGATCAAAAAAACCAGGAGCATCAGTGAGATACAGGGACAAATTCTGTTGCCCGGCGGCACCAGATGTTGCTGAGGTGTTTTTATTACAAGCAGTCATCATTACTGTTACTGCAATAGCCATTAAGGCCGCAAAAAGGAAATGTTTGTTTTTCATGTGTTGTGTTTTTACGTAGAGTTTTTTCATTACTATTTTTCATTTTCCTTCAACTATCAGATACCAAAGGAGGGCACGTGTTTACTAAGACATTGTTAAAGCATTTATTTTTCTTTTGTAATCTGTTTACCTATTTATTTTAGGGTGCCACATACCTTTTTCACCTGCATTTATACATACATCAGATTGCCAACCCATATTGATTTGGTATTAATTTTATATGCTATCTCCGAAGTATGAATTTGTTACTTAACTTGGCTGAACCAATTATTGTTATATGAAGAAGATACTGAGCCTGGTTTTGGCGCTGCTTTTAACAAAGAGTATTTTTTCTCAATTCCTTTCCGATGATGAAAAGAGAATCATTTCGTATGTTAACCAGCACATGCCCGATGCTGAAAAACTGCTGAGTACTGCTGTCAATATAAATAGTGGCACCCTCAATAAAGAAGGGGTAAGAAAAGTAGGCAACCTGTTTAACAATGAGTTCCTGAAAGCAGGTTTTTCCACTGAGTGGGTAAGCCTTCCAGACTCTCTAAACCGTGCCGGTCACCTGGTGGCCAGCAAAAAGGGTAAAAAAGGTAAACGGATTTTTATTATTGGTCACCTGGATACTGTTTTTGAACCCGATATGCCGGCAGGGCCATTTATCCGTTTGAATGATTCTACGGCTACAGGGCAGGGGGTAAATGATATGAAAGGAGGAGATGTGGTAGCAATTATGGCCTTACAGGCATTAGCCTCTCTTGGTCTACTGGATGATGTATCCATTACTGCCTATTTTACAGGTGATGAAGAAAAAGCGGGTATTCCCACTCGTATCAGCCGGGCAGATTTTATTGAAAGGGCCAAAACCTGTGAAATTGCCCTGGCTTTTGAAACAGCCAATGGTTTAAACAGTGTGGCTACTGCAAGAAGAGGCGCAAGTGGCTGGATATTGAAAGTAAATGCCAAAACAGGGCATTCTGCAGGGGTATTCAGTAACGGATCGGGTTATGGGGCAATTTATGAAGCTGCAAGAATACTAAATGAATTCAGAGAGGAATTATCAAATGAGAAATACCTGACCTTTAACCCGGGGCTGATTGTAGGTGGTTCAGAAATGAAATATGATGAAAACAAAGCCAAAGGTGAAGCTATCGGAAAAACCAATATCATTTCCCCATCGGTTGTTGTTACGGGTGATCTTCGTTTTCTAACCGAGGCGCAGAAACAGGCAGCCCGGGAAAAAATGAAATCTATTGTGAGCAGGCACTTAAATGGAACCAGTGCTGAAATTCGTTTTCAGGATGGAATACCTGCTATGGAGCCTACCGAAGGAAATAGCCGTATTTTAAAAACGATTGATGAAATAAGCTTGGCAATGGGAATTGGCAGCACTCAGGCAGGTGATCCGGGAGCACGAGGCGCTGGTGATATTTCTTATATTGCAAAATATGTTGATTGTATTGATGGTCTCGGAGCTTCGGGTCGCGGTGCACATGCCCCTGGAGAAATCATTAACCTGAAAGAATTTCCTTACCTTATACAAAGAGCTGCTTTACTAATTTATCGATTAACCCATACAGAATAAACCCTGCCATGAAATCAAAAATACACTTACCTGCTTTGTTTTTTACGTTACTTATCGTGTCTTCTGCATTTGCCTTTTCAACAGGAAAAAGGGATTATTACGAGATCAAACTCTATCGGCTTTCCAGCAATGAGCAGGTCCAAAAAGTAGATGCATTTTTACAAAATGCTTATTTACCAGCTCTTCACAGAGCGGGCATTTCAAAAATAGGTGTATTTCATCCCATTGGCAATGATACTGCTACAGATAAAAGAGTGTATGTATTCATCCCAATAAAAACAATTGAAAAATTGCCGGTAATTGAAGACCTGATGATTACTGATGCAGCACTCATTAAGGAAGGGGACGATTATTGGAATGCAGCTTATAATAATATCGTTTATAATCGAATCGAAACCATTTTATTAAAAGCCTTTCCATTCATGCCCAGTTTTTCTGTTCCCGAATTAACCGGAAATAAAACCGATAGGGTATATGAACTTCGCAGTTATGAAGCACCTACCGAAAGACTCTATCGACAAAAAGTAAAAATGTTTAACCAGGGAGGAGAAATTGAACTATTTAAACGTTTACACTTTAACGCTGTTTTTTATTCTGAAGTAATTGCCGGCAGCCATATGCCAAATCTCATGTACATGACCAGTTTTAATAATAAAACGGATCGGGATGAGCATTGGAAAATATTCGGAGATGATCCTGAATGGAATAAACTCAAGGTAATGCCTGAGTATTTAAATACAGTATCAAAGAATGAGCAAATTTTATTAAACCCAACAGCATTTTCAGAATTCTAAAAATAGTAATCCCTAAAAACGCCTTTTCAGGGATTACTATTTTGCTTTCAGAGTCGTTTTTCTCTTGCTGCTTTCAAGCTATGATATAATCCTGCAAAATCCTGTCCTTTTGATAATGCATCAATAGCCTGTGCCATTCTTTTGGCGATAGCCGCTTCGCCTTTTACACCGCCCAACCATTTTATATAATAATTTCGATGAGAATTTTTTAATTGATAAAAGAATTCTTTCGCTTTGGGTTCGTCTTCCAAACAGGCAAGAAATTCAGGCGGCACAGTTAAGGGTGCTTTGTCAATTGTTATCTGCACATCAATCATCTCTCCTTTCCTTTTTCGAATATCCTTTCGCATAGTGGCATTCAGAGGCATGATAAAACTGCCATCCCCCATGGGCATTAATGCTACTGCTTTAATTGATAACTGGTCGAGTTTCCCCTTTACCCGAAAGGTTTTTTTATTCCCCGGATATATTTCCTGCGCAATATCAGTAGGTACTTGTATGTATGTCCAACCTGTTTTTTCTCCCAGCTCTCCAAATTGTTTGATCTGAGTAGTAAATTTTGCCATACTATTTACTTTACAATCATTAACAGCTAATTAATTAAAGCGCCCGGTCCCTTTAATTACCCGATAAGGTTTACTGAAAAAATCATCTACTGTTGTATTGAACACATCTTTGTATACAACAGGGGTGCTATGGCCTGAATTGGGTAATATCCATAAATAGGCTTTGGGAATACTATGATAGATCAGCATGGTGTGCTCTTCCCTGATTACATCATGGTCTCCGCCAATCACCAGTGTTGGGCAGGTAATTTTTCCAAGTTGTGATATAGGTATATGAGGTTGCTCCCATAAGAGTCGTAATAATTTCCATTGTGCTTTTTCTGAAGCAGTTTTTTCAGATTTTACTTTCATTTTTTTATACATAGGTTCTATAATATCCCAAACCTCTTTAAAAACCGCATTTGTATCGGGTTCAAGGTTGGCACCGGTAATGGCAAGTTTCTTTACCATTTGCGGGTGTCGGATAGCAAGTAACAGCCCATTAATACCCCCATCACTCCAACCAATTACATTGGCTGAGGGAATATTCATAGCAGTTAATAAACCAGCATAATCATCTGCCATCATTTCATAAGTAAGCGAGTCGCCCGAATCTGTAGATTTCCCCTGTGCGCGGCTATCCGCAATGATTACTTTGTATTTTTTTGAGAAATAAGGAATATTATACGTAAAATTTGAAATAGACCCTCCGTTTCCATGAATAATCAGTAATGGTTCGCCCTCACCATACACTTCTGCATACATCTTAAAACCTCGAATCATATAATACTTACCCGCTGAACTATTGCTTCCATAAGGGATAGTTGCCTTGGGAGTTGGCTGGCTATATGAACTGAAGGCTATAAGAAAGAGTCCAAATTTAACAAGTATCCTTTTTCTCATATAATTATTTTGGGATTAAGATAGGCAAAATCATGAAATTAAACAGTTGTCATTTTATACAAAAAGAGCCGGCGATGCCGGCTCTTTTACTATTTTCTATCGATTCCACATTATGATTTAATGGCTTCCTCTTCATTCCTGAATACCACTACCCCATCAAATACATCTACCAAAACTGCTTTTGATTTGTCAATATCTCCCACTAATATCCTTTTACTCAGGCTATTAATAATTTGTTTCTGAATCAGCCTTTTCAGAGGCCTTGCACCAAACTGGGGGTCATAGCCTTGTTCTGCCAGAAACTCAAGCAAATATTTACTATAATGCAAGGTAATTCCATTTACTGCTACCATTTTCTGTAATCCATCCAATTGAATCTTCACAATACCTATGATTTGCTTTTTCATAAGCGGACTAAACATAATAATCTCATCTACCCTGTTCAGGAATTCCGGGCGAATGGTTTGGCGTAAAAGATTCATCACGTCAACCTTGGCTTTTTCAGTAACTTCTTCAACATTTTCTTCTGTTACTTTTTCAAAAGCATCCTGTATCAGGTGACTTCCAATATTACTGGTCATGATAATGATCGTGTTTTTAAAATTCACTACCCTTCCTTTATTATCTGTAAGTCTGCCATCATCCAGTACTTGTAAAAGTATATTCCAAACATCAGGATGGGCTTTTTCAATTTCATCAAGCAGTACTACGCTATAGGGTTTACGCCTTACCGCCTCAGTCAATTGCCCTCCTTCATCATATCCAACATAACCCGGAGGAGCACCTACTAAACGGGATACTGTATGTTTTTCCTGGTATTCACTCATATCAATACGAGTCATCATACTTTCATCATCAAAAAGGTATTCTGCGAGGGCTTTTGCCAGCTCAGTCTTACCTACGCCGGTCGTACCCAGGAAAATAAATGAACCAATCGGTTTTTTAGGATCCTGTAACCCTGCCCGGCTTCTGCGAATAGCATCTGCAACAGCCGTGATTGCTTCTTCCTGACCTACTACCCGATTATGCAATTCATCTTCCAGGTGTAATAATTTTTCTCTCTCACTTTGCAACATTTTCGCCACGGGTATCCCCGTTGCTTTCGCCACGTTAGCAGCGATATCTTCCGCATCTACTTCTTCTTTCAAAAGACGTTTATCCGTAGAACTGTTTATCTGGGCTGTTATATTATCGATCAGAGTTTCCTGTTCTTTGACTTTTCCATATCTTATCTCAGCAACTTTTCCATATTCCCCATTCCTTTCTGCCTGCTCTGCAAGCTGTTTCAGTTCTTCGATTTTTGCTTTGGCAGTCTGTACTTTTTCAACCAGTTCTTTCTCCTGTTTCCATTTGGATTTGAGGGTATCCCGGCTCACAATCAAATTACTGATTTCGATATTCAGTTCCTTCAGTTTCGTCTCATCATTTTCCCGTTTAATCGCTTCTCTTTCAATTTCCAGTTGACGAATCTGTCTTTCCAGCTTATCCAGTTCCTCTGGCATGGAGTTCATTTCCAGTCTTAGTTTTGCAGCACTTTCATCAATAAGGTCAATCGCTTTATCTGGTAAAAAACGATCAGTCATGTACCTGCTTGATAATTCAACTGCAGCAATAATCGCTTCATCTTTGATCCTCACATGGTGGTGTGTTTCATAACGATCTTTTAAACCTCGCAAAATAGATATAGCATCTTCAATACTTGGCTCATCAATCATTACTTTCTGGAAGCGCCTTTCCAATGCTTTGTCTTTCTCAAAATATTTCTGATATTCATTCAATGTGGTGGCACCTATTGCGCGCAATTCACCTCTTGCCAAAGCAGGTTTTAAAATATTAGCAGCATCCATGGCACCTTCTCCACCTCCTGCTCCAATTAATGTATGTATCTCATCAATAAACAATATAATTTCTCCATCACTGGTAGCCACTTCCTTTACTACCCCTTTTAAACGCTCTTCAAACTCTCCTTTATATTTTGCACCTGCAATCATTTGACCCATATCGAGTGCAAAAATGGTTTTTGACCGTAAATTGTCGGGCACGTCTCCATTGATAATCCGCATAGCTAATCCTTCTACAATCGCTGTTTTACCCACACCAGGCTCTCCTACCAGGATGGGGTTATTTTTAGTTCTACGCGTAAGAATATGCAGCGTTCTTCGAATTTCTTCATCTCTTCCGATTACCGGATCCAGCTTCCCTTGTCTTGCCAGTTCATTCAGGTTCTTCGCAAATTTATTTAGCATATTCAGCTGGGTCTCCTGAGTCTGTGATTGGATCGTATCTCCTTTGCGAAGATCTTTGATGGCTGTAATCAACCCCTTTTCAGCCAACCCTGCAGCTTTCAGGGTTTTTGCTGTATCATCATTTACTTGCAGAAGCGCTAACAAAAGATGTTCTGTACTAATAAATTCATCTTTAAACTCCTTCAATACGCCATTGGCTTTGAGAAAAACAGTATTCAAGTCTCTGCTCACATTCTGAGCTGGTTCCCCAGACTGAATTTTAGGAAGTTTGCCAATACTTTCGTCAATTTTAGATTCTACAAAGCCAATATTTACATTGTTTCTTTTTAGTAGAAATTCTACCGGACTATCCTTATCCGCTAACAAGGCTTTGAGCAAATGATTCGTTTCAATATTGGGATTCCCATTATTAAAAGCCAATTGCTGGGCAGCCTGAATCGTTTCCTGTGCTTTAATTGTATAATTATTTAAATTCATATTGTGTATTTTATACGTTTTTTAGAATTGTTACCTGTATTGTAAACCTGCATATTCTAACCGAATAGAAAGTTAAATCGAGAATCGGCCAATTCTGGCCAACTCAAATGCTTTCACAGCTAAATTTTTTCAGATAACTTTATGTATTGGTTACAAAGTATAATCCAATTAAAAAAAACGGTAAATATGTCTGTAAAACAGTACCTAAACTGCGTAAAAGTCAGTGCAGTAGCGATTTTTATGCTATTCTTTCAGTTGGCTAAGTCCCAGACTCCTTTTTCAGATGTAGGTGATAAATTGGTAAATGCCCAGCACCAGTTAGATGGAAGTGCCATTCTTATGGTATATAAAGAAGGTAAGATTATTTATCAAAAATCTGTAGGCGATTTTACGGTTAAAACCCAGGCTCCGATAGCGGGTTGCAGCAATTGGTTAACGGCTGCTTTAGTGATGACTTTTGTAGACCAGGGGAAGCTTTCTTTAGATGATAAAGTGAGTAAATTTTTACCCATTTTCAGCAAATATGCCAAAGGATATATTACGATTCGAGACTGTCTTTCTCATTTTTCAGGCATTGAATCAGATCCCATTCGGATATCCACCATGATTACCAATAAGAAATATGCTACACTGGAAGAGGAAGTAAATGATTTTGCATCTAAAAAAGAGATTCAGACAAATCCAGGCACCGAGTTTCGGTATAGCAATACCGGTCTTAATATTGCAGGCAGGGTGCTGGAAGTATTAACCAGAAGGGGTTTTGAACAATTAATGCAGGAAAGAATTACCCGTCCTTTGATGATGAGAAATACCAGTTTCAGCAGTATGGCAGCGGTAAACCCATCAGGTGGTGCTGTATCAACTGCAAGTGATTATATCAATTTTCTTTCCATGATTTTGAATAAAGGTATGTTCAATGGTAAGAGAATATTAAGCGAGGAGGCAATTGCAGAAATGCAAAAAATAAAAACCACGCCGGCATTAATTAAATATGCCCCAAAAGGTACCGAAGGGTATAATTATGGGTTAGGAGAATGGATTACATCCACAGATGAAAAAGGGAATGCCACAGTTTTAGCCTGTCCAGGTCTTTTTGGTACATGGGCGATGGTTGATAAATGCCGTGGTTATGCATTTGTGGTGTTTACAAAAGGTAATTTAAATGAGGAAAAAAGGGATGTTTATCTGGGTATTAAGGAGGCAATTGATGAGTTGATTCCTTCAACTTGTAAATAGATAAACTGTTCCAAACAAATTGATTACTCAGATTATTTATTTATCTCAAGAATTGATTCAGGTAATATAACATAAGCGGTATTAATAAAGAAAAAAATACACTCTTAGTAAAAAGCTCAGCTAAACAACTGGGCTTTTCTTATTGTGGCATAGCCAAAGTAGAAAAATTGGATGATGATGCAAGGAGACTGGAAAACTGGCTTACAAAAGGTATGCAGGGCAGCATGCAGTTTATGGAAAATCATTTTGACCTTAGAATTGATCCCGCTAAACTGGTACCCGGAGCTAAATCGGTTATTACGCTTTTACTAAATTATTTTCCACGCGAAACCCAGGATGAGCATGCACCCAGGGTAGCCAAATATGCTTTTGGTAAGGATTATCATGAGGTTATCCGGTTAAAACTAAGAGAGTTTCTTTCCTTACTCTCTGATAGTATTGGAGAAATTCAGGGAAGAGGGTTTGTTGATTCCGCTCCTGTTTTGGAACGAGCCTGGGCGGTTAAAAGCGGAGCAGGGTGGATAGGCAAAAACGGGAATCTGATTAATAAACAAGCAGGTTCATTTTATTTTATCGCAACCCTGATCATTGACCTTGATCTAAATTATGATGACCCATTTAGTAAAGATTTCTGCGGAACCTGTCACAAATGTATTGATAGCTGTCCCACAGATGCGATTCTGGATAATAAAGTAATAGATGGAAGCAAATGTATTAGCTATTTTACGATCGAGCTAAAAGACGCCCTAATCCCTTCTGAAATGAAAGGGAAATTTGATAATTGGCTATTTGGCTGTGATGTTTGTCAGGATGTATGCCCATGGAATCGTTTCAGTTCATCTAACACAGAGATAGCGTTTACTCCGATTCCGGAAATACTTAATCTGAATACTAAAGAATGGGAAGAGCTTAGCGAGGAAAAATTCAAGGTTCTTTTTAAGGATTCTCCTTTAAACCGTTCCAAATATGAAGGAATCAGAAGGAATCTATCCTTTATCAAAATGGCATCTGATGAAAATGAAAAGATATAAGCACTATTGAGGGAACATCATTTTACATTTGCATTATGAATTTAGCGGAAAGAGATCAACAGATAATCTGGCATCCATTTACTCAGCAAAAAAACAGCCTCCCCCCTATCCCCATCGTGAAAGGGCAAGGCAGTTTGCTGATTGCAGAAGATGGAAATAGTTATATTGATGCCATCAGTAGCTGGTGGGTAAATTTACATGGGCACGCACATCCTTATATCGCCGAAAAAATATACCAGCAGGCTTTACAACTCGAGCAAGTAATCTTTGCCGGCTTTACCCATGAACCCGCTGTACAATTAGCTGAAAGATTATTGCCCCTGTTACCCGGAAGTTTTGCCAGGGTATTTTTTAGCGATAATGGCTCTACTTCTACTGAAGTAGCTTTAAAGATGGCCATCCAATATTGGTGGAACAATGCCCAGCCACAAAGAAAAAAAATATTGGCTTTTACCAATGCTTATCATGGAGATACATTCGGAGCAATGAGTGTTAGCGACAGAAGCGTGTTTACCCTTGCCTTCCACGAACATCTTTTTGAAGTAATTTTTATAGATACCCCCACACAGGAAAATATTGAAGAATTAAAAAACAAAATAGATAGCCATTCACACGAAATTGCAGCATTTATTTACGAACCTCTTATTCAGGGGGCAGGCGGTATTAAAATGTATGATCCCTTATTGCTAAATGACTTATTGCTTTCAGCTAAAAACAAAGGCATTATTTGCATAGCAGATGAGGTAATGACGGGATTTTACCGAACGGGCCGTTTTTTTGCCAGCGAGTATATGGAGCAAAAACCTGATATCATTTGTTTGAGTAAGGGCTTAACAGGTGGCACCATGGCTTTAGGCATTACAGCCTGCACCAACAATATTTACCAGGCTTATGTAACTGAAGATAAATACAAGACTTTCTTTCATGGGCATTCCTTTACGGCCAACCCCCTGGCCTGCACAGCAGCTTTGGCCAGCTTAGATTTACTCGAAAAAGAAACATGTATTGAACAAATAAAATGGATCACAAATGAGAATACGGGTTTTGCTTTGAAACTAAGTTCCAGACCATGGAAAATAAAAAACCTGAGAATATTGGGAACGATCCTGGCTTTTGAACTTGACAATGGAAATGATGAATACCTGAATTCGATCAGCGCAGTTTTTACACATACAGCAATTTCGAAGGGTATCTATCTCAGGCCACTAGGCAATACGGTTTATCTGATGCCACCATATTGTATAACCAAGGAAGAGCTTTCAAAAATATACAGTGGTATAGAAAGTATTTTAGCAGAGTTGCCGGTCGAATACCCGTAATTAATTCCTTTCTATCAGTTTACGCAGATTCCCCAGATTTCTTTCCATCATGGTGCCAAGAATTTTATCGTTCATCATTGAACCGAATTTTTCCCAGGGATACCATTTTACATTTTGTTCAAACTGCCATTGAACTACCGTTACCTTTTGTAAATTATCCCCTATCAAACGTATTGTGCTGGTTTGTATTCCTCCGGATTGCAAAGTCCATACAGAGACAATGGTAGAATCGGTAATACAGGTAATCTCAACGAGGGTTCCTCCAAAATTTGCTTTACGTGAGTTGTACACCTGAACAGGCACATTATTCATCCCATCCATCCATGTTTTCCATTGTTGGATATTTTGCAAATATGGAAAGATCGTGTCTTTGGAAACATGCATATTTTCTGCTCGGGAAACAAGCACTGTTGTGGGCAGGAGCGCACCTATCAGACTCGCTATCGCAAAAAGAACCACTATACTTATTAAAGTGAATCTGATCAGTCTCATGTTAGTCTATTCCCATTTAAAGGTTTTAAAAGCAACCGCATATACCACTACTATCCAAATACCAATGATACCCAGTTCTTTCCAGCAACTGGCCAGGCTTGCTCCTTCAAAAGAAATATTTCTCATCGCATTATTAAAATGAGTGAGTGGTAATATTCTGCATAAAGGTTGCAACCAACCCGGAAAAGCCTCGATAGAAAAGAAAGTGCCCGCCAGTAAAAATTGTGGTAATGTAATCAGGTTTGCGAGTGGAGGAATGGTGCTTTCATTTTTGGCAAGACTGCTTACAATAAATCCAAATCCCATAAACAGAATCAGTGAGAAAAAACTCAGTAACATAATCGATAGGAAAGTTTCCAATCCATGTACCAGTGTAAACTTGAAAATAAAATGACCTACTCCAATAATAATGATGGCCGTGAGCATTTGAAAAATAACCCTGCTAAGTGCTTCCCCCAAAACAATAAAAGGTCGCTTTATGGGTGTTGCATAAAACCGTTTTAATACTAGTTGCTGACGCAGATTAAAGAATAAAAATGCCACACCAAAAACACCCGAACTTAATAATGAGAAACCCAATTGTCCGGGTAAAATAAAATCTATAGTACGATAGATTCGCCCGGGTATCTTCTGTATGTTACTGTTTACCATCGCAATGGTTGGTGCACCGGCATACATTTTTTGGTTAATCCCTGAAATAACAGCGTTTAAAATGGACTGTAATACCTGTATATTTTGCGGGTTTACTGCTTCAGAACTCAATAAACTGATTTTATACGGAGGATTTGATAAACCTGATTTTTCTATATTAATTACAGCTGCTATTCTTCCTTTTTCCAGATCTTCATGGAGTTCCTGACCGGATTCCTTCAGTATATTGATTCCTGCAATTTCTTTTAAAGCACCATATACAGGATTAAGGGTATCACTTGCTTTATCTATGGCCACATTTACAGAAACCCTTCCCCCACTGCCGATAAAGCCAAAAACAAGAATAAAGATCAACGGAAAAGCAATACTGAAGATAACTGCAGATGGGCTACGGAAAATGGCCCGCAGACTGCCCCTGGTTATGGCCAACATGGCCTGAAACTGGTTATAATTACCTTTCATATTCAATTGATTATTAAAGCAAATCTATCTTATTATTTCCCTAAAGCAAAAAACCGGAAAAACTTAATCAAAAAAGATATTTTATGCCAAAAGTCGTATATTGTGCCGACATATGTCTAAAGCTAAAAAATACCTTCCCCCTATATTAAAACCCATTCGTGCAGAAGAGGTATCTCAACCTCCAATTGCCATAAAAAAGGGGCTGCTGGTAGCAGAATATAGTTTCAAGAAGTTTAAAAAACTGACCGATTTAATGCCTTTTACACAAAGCGAATGGGCCAGTATGCTTCATTTATCCGAAAGAACCTTGCAACGGTATGCAAAAAACAATGCTACGTTTGAAGCTATTTATACTGACCGGATTCTTTTATTGCAAAAAATGATCCGACTGGGGTTAGAAACTTTTGTAAGTGCCGAAGTGTTTTATCAATGGCTAAAAAAAGAAAAACAAGTCATGAGTCATTCCATAGGCTTTTCTTCCCTGCTTTCAGAAAAAGGGATTCAGGAAATCATTGACCAGATCGGGCGTATACAATATGGTATTTACGCATGATCGTATACCGTTTCTCCCATAAAAAATTTTCGACTGAATTAACAGGAACTGGTGCCCGTTTGTTTGGTGGCAGATGGAACCCGGTCGGAATACCGGTGGTGTACGCCAGCGAAAGCATTTCACTTGCATTACTGGAAGTAATTGCCAATGCGGGCTCGATAGATGATTTACGGATGATACAGCTGACGAAGATAACTATCCCGGATTCAATCACCAGCTTACAAATTCAACTGGATAGCCTTAAGAAAAACTGGTTTGCTGATTTTGACTATACACAATGGATGGGTAAAGAAATTCTTTTATCGTCAAACAGTCTATTGATTCAATGTCCATCCGCGATTATCCCACAGGAAAAAAATTACCTGATCAATCCTCTGCATCCCGACAGTAAACAAATAAAAGCTTCTATCGTAACCAGCTTTCGCTTTGATGAAAGACTATTCAAAATGCCTGTTATCAGTTAACATCCAGCATAAATGGTATCCTGGTTTGGGGCACACCGATCATTTGTTTCACCTGCTTCATTTGTTTGATCAATTGCATCGGCTGCTCCCCAATTTCCTCTTTGATCAGGTCTTTTTTGATCGATTTTTTATAACTGTTCATGATCTGCTCCAACAACCCTTTTTTCTCCGGAAATTCCTTTACATAATAGCCAGATGAGATTTTTGCCATTTTTGCTGCACAATTTATTGCATCATCCAGAGTTCCTATTCTGTCAACCAGCCCTACCCCAATACCTCTTGCACCCGTCCATACTCTTCCTTGTGCAATACTATCGATATAGTCAATATCTTTCTTACGGCCATTGGCAACCCTTGTTTTAAATATATGGTAAATTGAATCCGTACTTGCCTGAAAAAATCTTTTTTCAGTTTCATTAAGCGGCCTGTCGCCACTTCCCATATCTGCATAAGGGGCAGTTTTTACCCGGTCAAAACTAATTCCAAGCTTATTCTTGAAAAATGATTCAAAATTAGGCACGATACTAAATACACCGATTGATCCAGTGATGGTATTCTCATCTGCAAACACCGAGTCTGCATTACAGGAAATATAATATCCACCCGAAGCAGCTACATCGCCCATACTAACCACAACCGGCTTTTCTTTTTTAGCTAGACTGATTTCTCTCCAGATTACTTCACTGGCCAGAGAACTGCCCCCCGGTGAATTCACTCTGAAAACAATTGCTTTTACATCCTTGTCTTCTCTTGCCTTGCGTATAATGGTTCTGAAAGCATCACTCCCTACCTGCTCATTATCGCCAGTTCCTGACACAATATCGCCGCTGGCATAAATAATAGCAATTTTGTCTGTACCATAATTTTGTTTGTATTCTACCGCTTTCCCATATTCAGAAAAACTGACAAAATTGATTTTTGACTGTTCCCCGGTTTTCAATCGCTTATTTAAGTATGCTTTTACTTCATCATCATATTTTAATCCATCCACCAAGTTATTGACCAACGCATCATGAGCTGTTTGTATAGTTCCATCAACCGCAAGTTTTCGCAAAATGGCAGTATCTATTTTTCTTGATACAGATGCTGCTTCTAAAAAGCGACTATATAGGTCACCTAACCAAACAGAAGTTTGTAAACGATTCGCTTCTGTCATCTTGGTTTCACGTAAAGGTTCTGTAGCGCTTTTGAATTTCCCGGCATAAAAAATTTGTGGTTGTATCTCAAGTTTATCTAGTAGGCCTTTCAGAAAATACAGATTAGATACAAATCCGCCCCATTCAATTCCGCCTTGAGGATGACAGTAAAGCTGGTCCGCTGTATTGGCTATATAATATCCTTTTTGTGTAATGGTTTCTCCATAAGCAACTACAAACTTGTTACTGGTTTTAAAATCCAATAATGCTTTACGAAGTTCTTCACTTGCGGCAAAGCCATTGGGGTTATTGCTGCAAATTATATAAATCCCTTTCACCAGTGAATCTGTTTTGGCATGGTGTATCATCCGTATCATGTCATATAAGGCAGGCACTTCATTTTCTGTTTTATTAATCAGTGCATTAACGGGATTGTCTTCAGATTGCTCTTTAAATGTATTAGACAGATCAAGTACCAACACAGCATTAGTTCCCACAACAGGTTTATCTGCCGAAGTAGCACTGGCTAAAAATCCGATCAATATAATAACCCCCAATATGGTAAAAATGACCAATGCGAGCAGGGAAGCAAAAAACGTTTTGAAAAAACCTTTCATAATATTTTATTAAATGGACATGAATTTAAAGATATTTGAACCTTACTATACTACCAATTTATGTATACAGCATATTTGTTGATAGGCGGCAATCTGGGGGATCGGCAATTTTATCTGCAAACCGCCAGAGAACTTATTCAACAATTTTGTGGCAATATCGTTCATTATTCTGCTATTTACGAAACTGCTGCCTGGGGAATTATGAATCAGCCTTCATTTTATAACCAGGCTTTGGCACTGGAAACGAATATGGAACCTGAAAAACTTATGCTGGAGTTGCTTCGCATTGAGGAATTGATGGGTCGTAAACGTTCTATTAAAATGGGCCCCCGGGTAATAGACCTTGATATTTTGTTGATCGATAACAGGATATTAAGCGGTTCTTTATTAACATTACCCCATCCTTCCCTGCCTATTCGCCGGTTTGCACTAATGCCACTGGCAGAAATAGCACCTATGCTTTTACACCCGATATCAGGAAAAACAATTGCCCAATTACTTATTGAATGCACAGATACGCTGGATGTGCAAAAAAAAACAATCGAGGCTAACTGATGGCGGTTAATTTTGAGCGATACCGGATATTTTATCTATGAAGCATCATTTTATTACTGTTGAAGGCAATATTGGTGTGGGAAAAACAACCCTCACCCATTTATTAGCGAAACATTTTAATGCAAGACTGATTTTGGAGGAGTTTGCAGACAATCCTTTTCTGCCAAAATTTTATGAAAACCCTGCCCAATACGCATTTCCACTCGAATTGTTTTTTATGGCAGAACGGTATAAACAATTAAAGGATATGGTGCATACCAAAGACCTGTTTCAAAGTGTAACTGTATCTGATTATTTATTTACCAAATGCCTGCTTTTTGCCAAAGTAAATCTTCCGGAAGAGGAATTTCGCCTGTACCAGAAACTATTTGATATCATTCACCAGCAACTGACTTTCCCCGATATCCTTATTTATCTGCATGCTCCAGTTCAAAAACTACAGGCAAATATTAAAAAAAGAAACCGCTTATATGAACAGGGGATAGCAGATGAATATCTTTTTAATATCCAGGAAACGTATACCAGCTATATCAAACAACACAATATAAAAACCATTTTTATTGACGCAAGTAATGCCGATTTCCTTGGGAATGAAAAACATTTACAGATTGTTATTAATGCGCTGGATAAAGATTATGAGGATGGTCAACATTATTTCAGCTTACCGTAAATAAATAATACTGAAAATTGCCTGACTAGTGCAGGTCTATCGATAAACAGAATTGTCATTATAAAAGAAAAAGCCTGAGATATCCTGCAAATGAAAGATAGCCAACAAATGAATGACCCCTTCGCTGCGATGCGAATTTCCGAATACAGAAACCTCATGATGGGGAGGTTCTTGTTTATTATGGGGTTGCGTATGATGGGCACTTTGGTGGGATGGTGGGTATATGAATTAACCAATGAACCCTTTGCCATTGGATTGATTGGTTTATCTGAAGTAATACCCGCTGTATCCCTTTCCTTATACGCAGGACATATTATCGATATCAGCGAAAAAAGGAAGCTGCTTCTGCGGGGCGTTGCGCTATATCTGGCCTGTGCGCTTTTGCTATTAGGTCTTTCCACCCATTATACTGCTTCACAAATCAGTCATCATTGGATCGCATTCAGCATTTATGTGATCATATTTTTTACCGGCATTTTTCGCGCATTTACGGGGCCCAGTTTCGGCACCATGGTTGCTTCTATTGTTCCCAAAAATATTCTGCAAAATGCGACAACCTGGAACCAAGGAATCTGGTTATCGGCTTCTGTGATTGGTCACGCTTCAGTTGGTTTTTTAATTGCAGGATTGGGAAATACCGGCTCATTATCTATTATTTCATTGCTTGTACTCATTGGCTTTCTATTCATGTATCAACTTAGCCCAAAGCCGCCTTTAAATGAACCCGGAGAGAAGAAAACACTTGATAGCGTTAAAGAAGGTATTCAATTCGTATTTTCTACCAAAGAAATACTCGGTGCTTTATCTCTGGATCTATTTGCCGTTCTTTTTGGTGGGGCGGTGGCTATGATACCAGTATTTGCAAAGGATATTTTGAAAGTAGGTGCGATCGGTTTTGGCTGGCTGAATGCTGCATCAGATATAGGTTCTATACTCGTAGTAGTTTTATTAACCCTATTTCCACTTCGCAAAAAACAAGGTAAAAAGCTATTGTTTGCAGTAGGTGGTTTTGGGCTTTGCATTATTGTTTTCGCTTTATCAAAAATATTCTGGCTTTCCTTTGTTGTCTTGTTATTAAGCGGTATATTAGATGGTATCAGTGTTGTGATAAGGGGAACCATTCTCCAATTAAAAACCCCGGCAAATATGCGGGGAAGAGTAATGAGTGTCAACTCTATGTTTATTAATAGCAGCAACGAATTCGGGCAATTTGAAAGCGGAGTGGCTGCAAAGTTGATGAATGTGATTCCTTCTGTGGTTTTTGGTGGCAGCATGACCTTATTTGTTGTTGTAGTTACCTGGCTGAAAGCACCCAGTCTAAGAAAAATGGAATATTGATTTTTCATGATACATATCTCTTAAAACAATTTTATATGAAGCGCCGTAATTTTATCAAAACAACTGGACTCAGTGCTGGTATCCTGGCACTCACACCCAAAGATTTATTGGCCACTATTTTCCAGGAGCCTGCATACAAAATCAAAATTCTTCGTGGCGATGTGGGCATATTCTCCGAGAAAGGGGGAACAATCGGGTTTCATTTATCGAAGGAGGGATTTACTGTAATCGATTCACAATTCCCCGATCAATCAAAACACCTGATCACTGAACTCAGGAAAAAAAGTGAATTGCCTTTTCAATTATTAATCAATACTCACCACCATGGTGATCATACCGGAGGGAATATCTCGTTTAAAGATATTGCAGGGCATGTAGTAGGACATGAGAACTGTCTGATTAATTATAAACGGGTAGCAGAACAAAGTAAAACGGTTGATAAACAATTGTTTCAGGATATCACTTTCAAAGATGGTTGGATGCATAAAACAGGCAAAGAACATATCAGGGCTTATTATTTTGGGGCTGCCCATACCAATGGGGATGCAGTGATCCATTTTGAACATGCCAATATCGCCCATATGGGTGATTTATTATTTAACCAAATGCACCCTTTTATTGACAGAAGCGCTGGGGCTTCTATTAAAAGTTGGTTGACTGTTTTGGCTAAAATCAGAACTACTTTTGACAAGAACACTTTATTCATTTTCGGACATGCCACCGATCCGGAAAAAGTAACCGGTTCCAAGGAAGACATTTTGGCATTCGAAGATTATTTGCAAAAATTATTGGATTTTGTTGACGCTGAGATTAAGTCCGGAAAACCCAAAGAAGACATTATCAAAAACAAGGATGTTCCCGGAATAAGTTGGAAGGCTGCCGGTGCTGAAAGAAGTATTACGGCTGCATATGATGAGCTTACTTCAAAATAACGGGTTTTAGCTTTTCTAAAACATAATATACAGCCGGACAAAAACTAGCGTTTTTTAAAGTAATCAGTGGTCTTTTAAAGAAAACATCTTCATCCGTATATGGAAATCTCTGACAATCGGATGGCCTATGTTCATAAATGGAACAGAAATTATCTGAGCCCAGAAAAGGGCAGGGAGTTGATTTTACTACATAATCGCCATCCGTATCCAGGGATAAGTACGTATCAATAAATTCCCCTTCTTTCATCCTGAGGTATTTACTGATTCGCTTAATATCAGGTCCTTTAAAACGTGGCGAATAATTTTTACAGCAATTCGCACATTGCAAACAATCGACCTTACTAAACGCTTCATCATGTAGGTCGGGTAGTATTTTTAATACCTTATTCTTATCTACCCGCTGCAATAATTGTTTATACTGTTTCTCGTGTTCAGCACTTCTTTTCTCCCAGTTATCCAATTTTACTTCACTCATAATAGTTAACAATCTTTTCGTTTTAATTTAGCCGGGTTCTCTTTACTTTGCAATACAAGATTAACTGGATTTTATGGTATTTCCACAAAATCTGAATTATCCCTTATCCCCTATACTATGCATGCACTAAGAGAGCAATGGCTGATATTGATTTCTACACCCATTTATTTGATCATTATTGGATTAGAACTAGTGCTTTCGAATATCAGACACCTGAAAGTGTACAAGGTAGCAGATACCGTTACAAATGTTTATCTAATGCTGCTTAATGCAGGAATCGACCTGCTATTCCGGCTGGTTTATTTAGCTATATTAAATTATTTCTACCAACATTCACTGATAACACCATTACAGGGTTTTATTTACTGGCTTGCGTTGTTACTAATGGAGGACTTCCTGTATTACTGGTTGCATCGTTTCGATCATGAGATCAGGCTTTTCTGGGCTGTACATGTTACCCATCATAGCAGCGAAACCATGAATTTTACCGTAGGCTTTCGATCGTCCGTCTTCCAGCCTTTGTATCGTTTTATTTATTTTATTCCCCTTGCCTGGTTGGGATTTGCGCCGATTGATATTTTATTTATTTATGCCGCCACCCAAATTTGGGGGATTCTGGTGCATACACAGTTGATCCGGAAAATGGGCTGGCTTGAATACCTGATGGTGACCCCCTCCCATCACCGGGTGCATCATGGCGCAAATCCCAGATATCTTGATAAAAATATGGGGATGCTGCTGATCATCTGGGATAAGCTTTTTGGTACATTTCAGCCCGAACTTCCTGCAGAAGCCTACCAGCCCATTAAATATGGATTAACCAAAAATATCCCCCATCCCAACGCGATTTCGGTGGTTTTTCACGAATGGCAGCAATTATGGAAAGATGCTACCCAAAAAGATATTCCCTTAAAATGCAGATTACGCTATGTTTTCGGTCCCCCTGGCTATAGCCATGATGGGAGCAGGCAAACCAGTAAACAACTGCTGGAGCAAGAAAATAGTCACCGTTAACCTCGGAAAACCATAGTTGCTGATTTCACATGCTTTCCCCAATTAGAACAAACCCTTTATTATCCTGTTCTATCCTCTTACCTTTGCGCCGATTTAGTTTTGCTGCTTTAAGCCAACTCTTTAGACCGGCAATTAACCTCAAACTCAGTACCAGCATATGAACTTATTTGAAGAGCAATCCACTGAATTTCAGCGTAGGCACATCGGGCCTAACGAAGAGGATACAAAAAAGATGTTAACAACGATTGGTATGGCATCCCTGGAAGAATTGATTGATAAAACCATACCGGACTCGATCCGTATTAAAAAGGATCTTGCGATTCCAGCGGCTATCAGCGAATTTGAGTACCTGACTGAATTAAAGACAATCGCATTAAAAAATAAAGTATATAAAAATTATATTGGCCAGGGGTATTACGGTACCATTACGCCAAATGTGATTTTACGAAATATCTTCGAAAACCCAGGATGGTATACGCAGTATACCCCCTATCAGGCAGAAATTTCTCAGGGTCGACTGGAGAGCCTCTTGAATTTTCAAACCATGGTTACCGACCTGACCGGTTTACCTATTGCCAATGCTTCTTTATTGGATGAAGCCACTGCCGCAGCCGAAGCAATGGCCATGGTATTTCATCATGTGAATAAAACGGATATCATCAGTAAACCAAAATTGTTTGTTGATAGAAATATTTTTCCGCAAACCATTGATGTGCTGATTACCCGTGCGGAACCTATCGGAATTGAATTGGTATATGGAGATTATCAATCTACCCCCATTGACAATACTTATTTTGGAGCGATTGTTCAATATCCGAATAATAATGGTTCAGTGGAAGATTACAGGGCTTTTATAGATAAGGTCCATGCTTCGGAAGGCCTTGTTATTATGGCAACAGATTTATTGGCACTTACCCTCTTAACTCCTCCGGGTGAATTGGGAGCAGATATTGCCGTTGGTTCGGCACAACGTTTTGGTGTGCCGATGGGATTTGGCGGACCTCATGCTGCTTTTTTTGCAACCCGGGATGATTTTAAACGAGGTATGCCCGGCAGACTGATTGGGGTTAGCATAGATGCCCAGGGTAACAGGGCATTGCGGATGGCTTTACAAACAAGGGAACAGCATATTAAAAGAGAAAAAGCCACTTCTAACATTTGTACAGCCCAGGCTTTACTTGCCAATATGGCCGCTATGTATGCAGTTTATCATGGACCAAAAGGGTTAACTGATATTGCCACCCGCATACATATTCTGGCACAAGCAGTAGCAAAAGGATTGAAAAATTTAGGGATTACACAAACCAATACTGCCTATTTTGATACATTAAAAATAACAGGTATTGATCCCATTGCTGTAAAAACAAATGCGGAAAAATATCATTCAAATTTTAGATTTTTTGAAGATGGAACTATTGGAATTACGATTGATGAAACCAGCTCTTTGGAAGATTGTAATGTGTTGATTAAAATTTTTGAATCTGTAACCGAAAAAAGCACAGGACATCAGCTGACTAAAGAAAACGTTAGCGAGCTATCTCTGTTGGTACCGAATTCCTTACAACGAAGTTCTTCATTCTTACAACATCCGGTATTTAACACACATCATAGCGAAAGCCAGATGATGCGTTATATCAAACAGTTGGAAAACAAGGATCTGTCTTTAAATACAAGCATGATCAGCCTCGGAAGCTGTACGATGAAATTAAATGCTGCTACAGAAATGATCCCGGTTAGCTGGCCTGAATTTGGCGGACTGCATCCTTTTGCTCCCGATACCCAAACTGAAGGGTATCAAATGATCATTGATGAGTTAAATCAGTTTCTATGTGAAATAACCGGCTTCACGGCTTGCAGCCTGCAACCCAATAGCGGGGCGCAGGGAGAATATGCGGGGTTACTTACGATCCGAGCCTATCATGCAGAAAGAAAGGAAATTTTTAGAAATGTGGTTTTAATCCCCATCAGCGCACATGGAACCAATCCGGCGAGTGCTGTAATGGCTGGTTTTAAAGTGGTAGTAGTAAAATGCGATGATGCCGGAAATATTGATGTTACCGATCTCCAGGCAAAAGCAGAACAATATAAAGATACACTAGGTGCTTTGATGGTAACCTATCCCTCAACACATGGAGTTTTTGAAGGAACCATTAAAGATATCTGCCAGATTATTCATGATAATGGCGGGTTGGTGTATATGGATGGAGCGAATATGAATGCACAGGTGGGGCTAACCAGTCCAGGTAAGATTGGTGCTGATGTTTGTCACCTGAACCTGCACAAAACTTTTGCCATACCCCATGGTGGTGGTGGGCCGGGAATGGGACCAATTTGTGTGAATGATAAATTAGCCCCTTACTTGCCAGGACATACCTTATCAGGAAAATCCAAACATGCAGTTAGTGCCGCTCAGTATGGATCAGCCAGTATATTACTGATTAGCTATGCGTATATTAAAATGCTTGGGGCAGATGGAATCAGAATGTCTACTGAATATGCGATACTGAACGCCAACTATATGAAAGCAAGGCTGGATAAATACTATAAAATCCTGTATACAGGCAATAATGGAACCTGTGCACATGAGTTTATTGTAGACCTGCGACCATTCAAACAATCAGCAGGGATTGAAGCGGAAGATGTGGCAAAAAGGTTAATTGATTATGGATTCCATGCACCTACTATGAGCTTTCCGGTTGCAGGAACTATTATGATTGAACCAACCGAAAGTGAAGACAAGGCTGAACTGGATAGATTTTGTGATGCCCTGATTTCAATTTTCGAAGAAATAAAATCTGTAGAAGAAGGCAGATCAGATAAAGCAGATAATCCACTTAAAAATGCCCCACATACCCAGGCTGTTATCTGTGGTAATGAATGGGCACATGCTTATTCTAGAAAAGAAGCCGCATTTCCATTGTTTTATGTAACGCAGAATAAATTTTGGCCAAGTATAGCCAGGGTAAATAACACACATGGGGACAGGAATCTGATCTGTACATGTGAGCCTGTTTCTGCTTATATGGAAGCGGAATAATTTTATACAGTCTTATATAAAAAAATCCGCTGTAACTCAGCGGATTTTTTTATATAATGACAACTGCCCTAGTTCAATTTCCAGCAAGGCAATGATTTTATCTTTGTCCTGTATGGACGACTCTAACCTGGCTACCTGTTTATTTAATAAATGAATGACTTCGTCTTTAGAAGTAAAATAGATATGCTGTTCTTCGTTTAGCTCTGATATTTTCTGCTGGTTACTATTTTCTGCTGGAGAAAGAATCATGCTTCCTCTGCCTGTCACCAACCAAATTAGACTCAGATCAGTATAATTAGATTTTATCCTTTCCAATATATCAGACCCTACTGCCCCCTTCCCTTTTAATTGTTTACCCAGGTATCCATTAGAGACATCACAAGTCCGCTCAAAAGCATACGCGCTTATTTTGCTGTATTCCAGGTATTGCTGTAGTCTTTCGATTAGTCGCATTAGGTATAAATACTTTAGAAAATAGTTGATGAATTATTTAGAAAATATTTCAGTAATGTTTAGTATTGTATTCAAATACATTTTTACGAAATAACAAAATTCCCATGAACCGTTTATTGCGGTTTATACCTGAATTTGCCTTCATTTTTTAACAGGAGCATCCTATAGATTATCGGCAAATTTCCCTATATACACTTTCTTCGTAAAAGACCGGCTCCCTATAAAAAAAAGAAAATGGCTTTACGAAAGAAGACGAGACCGTTACCAATTTCTAACAAACTCCGAAATAAACAATCCATTGATCCGATGCTGGTGATTTATGAACTATTTGATTTTGCAAAACCCGAACAAGTAAAAGAGATACTCTGGAACTGGCTAAAATCAACCGTAACCAGCAATTTTTCTGAAGAACTCAGCACTGAGGAGAAAACAGCAATTCTGCTTCTGTATGAAAAATTTGTAAAACTGATTGAAGCGGCAGCAATATTGAATCAGTCAAAAAATCAGAAAAGAATAAAAAACAGAGAAAAGAAACTAACTTAACTTTTTGAAAATTTCTAAACCAACTGTAAAGAACAACGGTTTGACTCTTGAATGTAAATTGTAACTGATAACTATTTTGTATGCACAATGCTAAAAATCGATATCTTAGACTTTGTTACTTTATCTATGCTTTTTGCTTTTATACGATATCCTATTCCCAGGAAAAAAATGATCTCTGGCTGGAATCATTACTTCGATCCAAAGCGTCTCCCCTTCTTTTAAATATATTAAACCACCCGGATAGCTTTCAATACCAGATAATTTATACAGAAATCAATCGTGATCGCAATAATCAACCTCATTTCACTCAACATTACTTTCATGTTGATGCCAACCGATATTTCAATCCAGCATCAACGGTTAAACTACCTACTGCCCTGGTTGCTCTTGAAAAAATAAACGAACTGGGTTCAAAGGGAATTGATAAGTATACCACTATGCTCACTGACAGCAGCTTCGGCGGCCAGTCTGTTGTTAGCATAGACAGTACCTCTTCAAATCGTCTACCCTCAATTGCCCAATACATTAAAAAAATATTTTTGGTAAGCGATAACGATGCTTACAATAGGCTATACGAATTTGACGGACAGGAGTTCTTAAATAAACGGATCTGGGAAAAAGGATACACAAATACCCGAATTGTAAGGCGGTTTGTGCCTATGAATGAAGAGGAAAACCGCCATACCAATCCGATCCGGTTTATTAGGAACGATTCGCTGGTTTATCAACAACCTCCCGCATATTGCTCCATTCCTTTTGACTACTCTAAACAAATATTGGTTGGTGATGGCTATTACAATCGGTATGATTCGCTGATCAAAGCTCCTATGGACTTTACGCGCCATAATAATTTACCGCTTCAAAGCTTACAAAAAATGCTGCAAACAGTTTTGTTTCCTGCATCCGTAAAACCAAATGAACGCTTCCACATCAGCAATGAAGATGAACAGTTTTTACTACAATATCTTTCTGAATACCCTTCAGAAAGTCATTACCCGAAGTATGATACTACTGAATATTTTGACAGTTATACCAATTTTTTTTTGTTCAAATCGGGAAAGCAAAAAATTCCTTCCCATATCCGCATATTTAACAAACCGGGATGGTCATATGGTTACTTAACCGATGCAGCTTATATTGTTGATTTCAACAGCAAAACAGAATTTATGATCAGCGCAGTGATCTATGTAAACCGGGATGGTATATTGAATGATGACAAGTATGAATATACCGAAACAGGTTACCCTTTTTTTAAAGAGATCGGTGAAATCATTTATCAGTATGATAAAAACAGAAAACGTAAGTATTTTCCGAATCTTGATCTTTTCAGGTTCAACTATCAATAAACAAGTGAAATAGGTAATCCCGATTTATGCTATGCATTTAACCTTCCCATCATATTCGCAGCATACCTTGTTCCAGATGCTGCATTTTTTGGAAAGACTTCGTCAATCGCTTTTAGTTCTTCCGTAGAAAGTGTTACACGCAATGCCCCGAAATTCTCTTCCAGATACTGAATCCTTTTGGTACCTGGTATCGGGAAAATATGATCTCCCTGCGCCATTACCCAGGCCAATGCCAATTGAGAAGCTGTGCAATTTTTATTTGCAGCCATCTCTTCAATTTTAACAATCAGTTCCAGATTCTTAGCAAAATTTTCTCCCTGAAATCTTGGATTAAATCTTCGAAAATCATCTGGCGCAAAATCATCAAACTTTTTGAGCTGCCCTGTTAAGAAACCACGTCCCAAAGGACTGTATGCAACAAAACCAATTCCCAAAGATTTGCATGTTTCCAAAACAGCATCTTCAGGATCCCTTGTCCATAATGAATACTCGCTTTGCACAGCTGAAATCGGGAAAATAGCATGCGCTTTTTTCAGCGTTTCCGCAGACACCTCACTCAAACCTATTCCCCGAACTTTCCCCTGTTTTACCAATTCCCCCATTGCACCAACCGTTTCTTCAATGGGTGTATCCGGATCTACTCTGTGCAGATAGTACAGATCAATCACCTCTACTTCTAACCTTTTCAGGCTTGCTTCACAAGCTGACTGTACATAAGCTGTTTTACCGCTGAATCCGCGAACAGATGGATCTTTTGGATCGCGAAGAATTCCGAATTTGGTGGCCAATGTAACCTGATCTCTTTTACCCACCAAAGCCTTATGCAAAAGTTCTTCGTTTTTGAATGGCCCATATATATCTGCGGTATCCCAGAAGGAAATTCCCAATTCTAACGCCCTGTGTAACACCTGTATACTTTCTGCATCATTTGTGGCACCATAAAACTCACTCATACCCATACAACCTAATCCCAATTGCGATGCCATAATTCCTTCTGAACCCAAAGCAATTTTCTTCATAATATCTGTTTGTGCAAAGTTCAGTAAATAGAATAGAAAATGAGTTTATTTTTCTACTCTTTTTTTATCGTAGCTTCAAACAAAATAAAAAGGCAATTGTTACTAATAAAAACAATTTATTATGATAGAAACAAAAGCATATGCTGCAGAAGCAGCTACATCTCCACTGGGACCATTCCGATTTGAAAGAAGGGATCCCGGACTACATGATGTACAGATAGAAATTCTTTACTGTGGTGTATGTCATTCTGATATTCACCAGGTTCGTAATGAATGGGGTGGTTCGATATACCCTATGGTTCCGGGTCATGAAATAGTTGGCCGTGTTACCAAAACCGGCGCCCATGTTACCAAATTCAAAGCAGGTGATCTTGCAGGAGTGGGTTGCTTTGTTGATTCCTGCCGTACCTGTCCCAATTGTCAGGCCGGATTAGAACAGTATTGCGATAACGGCATGGTAGGCACGTATAATGGTCGTGAAAAAATAACCAACCTGCCTACTTATGGCGGTTATTCCAACCATATTGTTGTTGATGAACAATATACACTGAAAGTATCCGACAAACTGCCACTCGAAGGCGTAGCACCCTTGCTTTGCGCGGGTATTACTACTTATTCGCCATTACGACATGTTGGTGTAGGCAAAGGCCACCGTGTTGGCGTATTGGGTTTAGGCGGGCTTGGGCATATGGCGGTTAAGTTTGCTGCATCATTTGGTGCCGAAGTAACCATGCTAAGTTCCTCTCCTTCAAAAGAAGCAGATGCGAAGAAATTGGGGGCACACCATTTTGCCCTTGCCTCTGATCCGGCTACTATGAAGAGCCTGCAAAATCATTTTGACTTTATCCTGAATACAGTGTCTGCACAACATGATTATAGCACTTATCTGAATCTATTACGTACCAATGGAACCATGATTGTGGTAGGTGTTCCGCCTACCCCATCACAGGTACCCGCATTTAACCTGATTGCGAAAAGAAGAAGTATTATTGGATCATTAATAGGTGGCATAAAAGAAACCCAGGAAATGCTTGATTATTGCGCAGAACACTCCATCGTTTCTGATGTGGAAGTAATCAAAATTCAAGATATTAATGAAGCATATGAAAGAATGATCAAAGGTGATGTGAGGTATCGGTTTGTTATTGATATTGCATCACTTAGCTAAGCAATAGAAAGCCACAGTTCTGCTAACAGACTGTGGCTTTTTATTTATTCCTGATTACTTACAATATATTACAAAAACCGGGTTCCTTTAATATCCGTTCATCTTCTCTGATAATTTATGTCTATTTAAATGAATAGCACATTAATTAATTATTATCTTATCCCATACCTGAACTTCCATTGAAAGCTTACCATACCTTTCGAATCCAAATACTAATATGACCTCGATAGTTGATAAGACAGGAGAAACGATAGCTTATTTATACCAAAACATCATTCTTGACACCCGGCAAGAAAAAGTACTTGGCCTTATATTGGGCAACTGTTTATTCGGAAAAAAAAATGCCCCAATTGGAAAATATTTTAATGATACATTCCGAAAAAAAAATGGAAAAATTATTGCCAAACTAGGAAAAGATACTTCTTCCAGAAAACCCAAAAATGAACCGGATATTCATAACCAAGCCTGGCAGATTCTTTCCAGCATGAAAGACCATGTTTGTATCTGGATAGAAGAAAAAGACAACTGGACAAAAGATTCATTCTTAGAGTTTATCACCCAGGATTAAATCTTTTTCAATAGATCTATTTTTTTTCTAGATAAAACTGATCAGTTCCACATCAAAAATAAGTGTACTGTTAGGTCCAATCTCAGCACTAACCTGTCTGTCACCATACCCCAAATCTGCCGGTATAAAGAAGCGCCATTTACTTCCGATAGGCATTAGCTGCAGTCCTTCTGTCCATCCTTTAATCACACGATTTAATGGAAAGGAAGCAGGTCTGCCCCGTTGAACAGAACTATCGAAAATAGTACCATCAATCAGTGTTCCATGATAATGACAAGTAACTTCATTATGTGCTTTGGGTTTTTCGCCTGCTCCTGCAACCAATACCTCATACTGTAACCCGCTAGGCAAACTGGTTACTTCAGGTCTTTCTTTGTTCTTGTCTAAAAATGCTTTGCCGGCCTGTAAATTTGCCGCTGCTTTTTCTGCGTGGCGTTGCGCCAATTGATCTGCTACTCCCATACTATATTGTTTTTATAAAGATAAAACTTGTTTATATAACGAATCAAGAACCCTTATCCAACCATCTCACTCAATTCAAGCCAGCGCAATTCCTTTTCTCCCGATTCTTCTGTAATCGCTTTCATGCGATCACTTAGTTTCTGTAATTCCTCAAAGCCCAGATTTCCGGAGCTCATCAATTCAGTAATTTTCTTTTTCTCCTCTTCCAAAATTGGCAGCTCTTTTTCCAGTATTTCAAATTCTCTTTTCTCTTTAAAGCTCATTTTCTTTTTAGGAACTGCAACGGTGGTTTCACGATTCACGACAGCAGTTTCTGTGGTTTCTCCTTTGCTTTTCCTGTCTTCCAGCACATCCCATTTATTTTCTTTCTTTTCATTTTCCTTTAGCCATATTCTGTAATGAGTATAGTTACCTGGGAAGTCCCTCACTTCACCCCCTCCTTCAAATACAAACAAATGATCAACCAGTCTATCCATAAAATATCGGTCGTGACTCACGATCAATACACAACCCTGATAGTCGCTAAGAAAATTTTCGAGTACCGCAAGTGTTGGAAGATCCAGATCATTGGTAGGCTCATCCAATATTAAAAAATTGGGGTTCGCAAAAAGAACACTTAAGAGTTGTAATCTCTTTTTTTCTCCCCCGCTGAGCGACTGTAAATAAGTATATTGTTTATCCGGGGTGAAAAGAAATAATTCCAGGAATTGCGCTGCGCTTAAACTACCTCCGTTTGCCAGCGGGAAATTTTCGGCTATGTTTTTTACATATTCAATTACCCGTATATTTTCTTTGATTACCAGGCCCTGCTGAGAAAAGTTGCCGAATACAACGGTATCTCCAATATTGATCTTGCCGCTATCAGCGGCTTCAATTCTTTGGAGCATATTTAGAAAAGTAGATTTCCCGACTCCATTTTTACCAATGATACCAATCCTTTCTCCTTTACTAAAATTATAATCGAAACCTTTTAAAATCGGCAACTCACCATAGCTTTTATAGACTTTCTTCATCTCCACAATCTTTCCACCCAAACGGCTCATTTTTATCTGCAACTGAACCTGTACATCCTCAATTTTTTGTTTGGCCCTGGATTCGACTTCATAAAAATTATCCTGCCTGCTTTTGCTTTTGGTGGTTCTGGCTTTCGGTTGTTTGCGCATCCACTCCAGTTCTTTTCTATACTCGTTCTTAGCTTTATCAATACTGGCCAGTTCACTCTCAATACGTGCCGCTTTCTTTTCTACATAATTTTCATAATCGCCCCTGTATACATACATATTCTCTCTTTCCAGTTCCCATATTTCTTCACTCACGGCATCCAGAAAATAACGGTCATGCGTTACTAACAGCAGGGTAACATTTTCCTGATTCAGATAATTTTCCAGCCATTCAATCATTTCCACATCCAGATGATTGGTGGGTTCATCCATCATCAGCAAAGTATGTTTATGATCAAACCCAATATCAATTAGCGTTTTGGCAAGTGCAACCCTTTTTCTTTGTCCCCCGCTCAAATCACTCACCGGCTGCTCCAGGTGATGAATATTCAATCTGGTGAGTATCTGCTTAACTTTCACTTCAAAGTCCCAGGCGTTCAGGTCATCCATTTTGCCAAATAACTCAACCAAAGCCTCTCCATCTTCGGACTCACTTGCTTTTTCATATTCGCTGATCACATTCATTACCGGATGATTGGAATGAAAGATATTCTCCAGTACTGTTTTAGTTTCATCAAACCTTGGATCCTGCTCAAATAAAGCAACTGTTACATCCTTATGGATAAACAATTTACCCTGGTCCGGTTTTTCTGTTCCACTGAGTATCCGTAACAGAGTTGATTTACCTACTCCGTTCCGAGCTATCAATGCGATTTTATCACCCTCGTTAATATGAAATGAAATATTCTTAAATAATGGATTGATCCCATAACTTTTGGTCAACCCTTCGGCAGAAACATAATGCATGAAGCAAAACTAAGTGGAAAAACTGAACAGAGCAGCATAAGAAAAGGTGAAAAGGGTTCAGCCCGATCTAGTTTTTTGCCGGATTAGTTTGACAAAAAATCATTCTTCTTCCCAATTTTGCTTGTTTCACCTGCTTTTCGTGTTTTAATTTGAATTACTTTCGTACCTAATTTATGAAGAAGATAGAACTGGAAATAGTAGCCCTTTCTCACAGCATTACCCAAACGCATTCTTATGCAGTGGTATTGGGCGAAATAAACGGTTTACGCCGTTTACCTATCGTTATCGGTGGTTTTGAAGCACAGGCCATTGCAGTAGCTTTGGAGAATATGCAACCAAGCCGGCCGCTAACCCACGACCTGATGAAGAATTTCATGAATGCATTCAATGTGGATCTTCAGGAAATTATTATAAGTGATCTTCAGGAAGGCATTTTCTATTCAAAACTGGTTTGTTTTACAGAAAATGATACGGTTGAAATTGACAG
>Ga0316220_1000181_pt1 | contig 100936 bp, 78 predicted proteins | sample TBH18005metaG_FD_203632 | JGI IMG/M metagenome (GOLD analysis project Ga0316220, IMG submission 203632) | Freshwater microbial communities from Trout Bog Lake, Wisconsin, USA - TBH18005 | ecosystem: Environmental > Aquatic > Freshwater > Lake > Hypolimnion/Profundal zone | place: USA: Wisconsin... | reverse complement strand
CTATTGACGACATTCTCGCCACCCACATCACAGACCCCGTCGGCCCTGAGTACCTCACCCCCGGCATCCGCACGGAGTAACATCACTCCACAGGAGGCTTCCCCCATGCCCTCAATCCGTCGCTCGCTTCTCATCCTCGCCCTCACCACCCTCGTCGCCGCGCCCCTCGCCCTCCGCGCCGCCGCCAAGCAAGCCAAGCTCGTCGTCCCCATCACCACCCACGACGGCCTCGCCGCCGGCTCTGCCACCATCACACCCCACAAGGACGGCATCCGCATCCACATCTCCGCCAAGAACCTCCCCGTCGGAGACCACGCCGTACACATCCACTCCATCCCCCGCTGCGATCCGCCCGACTTCAAGTCCGCCGGCCCCCACTTCAACCCCACCCACAAGATGCACGGCTACATGAACCCCAACGGCCCCCACATGGGCGACATGCCCGCCAACCTCACCATCGGCGAATCCCACACCGGCGAGGCCACCTTCACCCTCCCCTTGCTCTCGCTCGAATCCATCCTCGCCAACGGCGGAACCTCGCTCGTCATCCACGACCACGGCGACGACCAGATGACCGACCCCTCCGGCAACAGCGGCAACCGCATCGCCTGCGCCGTCATCTCTCGCTGAAACAATTCACCACGCCTTAAGCTGGATGCCCCACAACGCGCAGCGTTGTGGGGCATCCCTCCAAACCAGTGTCATCCTGAGCGCGTAGCGCGAAGGACCTGCTTTTGTCTTGGCGTGCGTCAGCACGCGCCCGGCCGTGCGGCCGTCAGCACTATTTGCGGTCGAACCGGTATACCAGCCCGATCGATATGTAGAAGTTCGTGTCCGTCGCGTCGCCCCAGTGCGAAAGCATCAGGTCCGGCTGGAAGCGCAGCGCGATCTTCCGTTGCAGGTTGTAGTCAATGCTCGCGCCGATGGCCCCAATCGGTGCCCAGCGGTTCGTGTACAGCCCCACCGCCGTCTCGGGTGTCGGATCCGTTCCCTTGCTGAAGTCGCCGCGCGAGCTTCCGCCCAGCACATGCGCGTTCAGCGCAAAGTTCGGCCCATCCGGCCCGCGCATCGTCACCCCGAACAGCCCCATGTTCTGGAACACCAGCGTCCGGTGCAGCCCATAAGGATTCTCATGCACCGACGTCGTCCCGTACTCGCCGCGCAGATCCGCCACCAGTCCCAGCCGGTTCGGTCCCGCATGCAGCAGGCTCACCGGCCCCGTGAACCACCGCGTCAGCATCACTTCGCCGCCGCCGGCGTTCGACCGCGGTATGAACAGCGGCCCCGCCGTCCAGTTCATGTAGCTCAACCCGCCGAATAGGTCCCACTTGTTGTCGTAGCTCGGCGGCACATTCACCGCAATGGACCCGTGTACCACCGGCCCCTTATCGCTCGAACTCGAGCTGTCCTGCGCGCGCGCCACCATCGCGCCCGCCAGCAGCAGCGCCGCCATCGCCATACCACCCGCCATGCGCATCTTCCCGCGCCCTGCCAATCCGTCGCTCACTCGCAAACAGCCTCCAATAAGTTCAATTCAAAGGATAAACGATTCACCCTGCCCATGCTCGTCCCCGCCGCCGCCATTTCGCCTCACCTTGCGGTACGCCGCCGCACCGCCGCACGGCTCTACCCGCCCTCTTTGTGCGACAATATCCCCAGTGATTTCCCCTCCGGCCACCCATTTCGCCGCCGGACGGGCAGGAGAAAATATGGAATTCCAGCCGTGGCACATCATCGTCGTTCTGGTCGTAGCGCTACTGCTCTTCGGAGGCAAGAAGCTGCCCGAGCTCGGCAAGGGCCTCGGAGAAGGCTGGCGCGGCTTCAAGGACGGCCTCTCCGGCAACTCCTCCGACGCCGCCAAGCCCGCCGACCCCACCACCCCCGCACCCAAGCCCGACGAGACCAAGAAGTCCTAACCTATCTCGCCCCACCAACCCAGGCCGCGTCTTCGGATGCGGCCTTCGCATTTAAATCGTGATCATCACCACCGCGCCCAGTGCCAGCGCCATCCCCCACTTCTGCCGCGCCGTCGGATGCTCGTGCAGCAGCCACGACGCCAGCAGTATCGTCGACGCCGGATACAGCGACGCCAGCACCGCCGCCACATCCAGCCGCCCAAACCGCGTGCTGCTGATGAACATCATGTTCCCTGCCGTGTCCATCACCACCGTCATCAGCGCGCAGCCCACCACCTTGCGCGTAAAGCTCCCCGCCGCCGCCGCCGTGCCCGCATCCTTCTTCCCGAACCGGCTGATCACCGCCAGCGCCGCCAGCGTCGCCGTCACGCTCCCCACCCTCGATGCCGTCATCGCTCCCAGCGGCCCCGCGCTGTTGGCCAGCTTCAGCCCAATGAAGAAAAGCCCGAAGAACAACCCGCTCAGCACGCTCAGCAGCATCACGCGCAGCTCCGCCTTGTCCTCCGGATGCTCCCCCGCAATCAGCCATATCGCCGTCGCCGCCGCCGCAAAGCCCAACCCCTGCTGCAAGCTCGGCGCGCCCTGCGCCATCATCCCCGCCACCGCCGGAATCCCCGCGCACAGCAGCCCGCTCACGCTCGCCGCCGGCCCCATCGTCCCAGACGCAATCGCCACGTAGAAGCACATCAGCCCCAGCCCCGCGCACACACCCGCCCCCACGCCCCACCACAGCGCCACTCCGTGCGGTAGCCCATGCCGCATCGCTGCCACCGTTGCCACCAGCACCAGGCTCACCACATGCGACAGCAATATCAGCTTCAGCGACGCCCGCATCGTGCTCCCCGCCAGCCGTACGCCCAGCCCGCCGTAGAAGTCCCCGCCGCCCCAGAAGATCGCAGCCCCGCATCCCAGCAGCACTGCCGCCAGCGCCGGAGACAAATGTCCTGTCATCGCCTGCATCATGCCTGTTCCCTGTGTTCTTTGGATGCCCGCGCCGCGCCTACTGGTGCACCGCGGCCGGCGTCGGATAGTATCCGGGCCGCGCAATCACCGTCAGCCCCGGCTTGTTCACCTGCACCTCGATGGTGCGGTACCGGCTGTCCAGCGTCGGTATGTGGCTGTTGTATCCAATCGTGTACTGCAGCCGCACCTGCTCGGCGATGTGCGCGTACGCACTCTCGATGGCCGTCTGGCTGAAGCCCGCAATCGCCTGCCCGCCCGTCGCCGCCGCGTACTGCGGCAATATGTTGTCGCGCATCGTCAGCGGAATGTGCAGCCGGTCCAGCCACCCCTCGCCAAACGTCGCCGAATCGCCCACCAGCGCCGCGTACACGCTCACCTGGTTGGTCAGCAGATACTGCCGCACCTGCTTGAAGCTCGCCTTCGAGCCCTGCTCCTTGCCGTCGCTGATCACCAGCACAATCCGCCGCCGCCCCGACCCGCGCGAGCTCACCTGCTGCGCCGCCGCCAGTAGCGCGTCGTTCAGTGTGTGGATCTCCTTCGGTATCGTGATGAACGACCCGCCTCCGTGTGGATGCATCGTCTGGTTATTGTCGAAGTTCGGCTTCCCGTTCACGCTGATGCCCCCCGCCAGCGGCCCCGAGTTCACCGGAACCCCCATGTCCCGCCCCTTGGTCTTCATCTTCTGCAGCGCCATGTTCACCCGCGCGCTCGCCGCACCCGTGAACTCCGTTTGCACCTTCACCCCGTTGTTGTAGCTCAGCACCGCCACCTCGTCCTGCGGCGTGAACGCACCCTGCATCGCCGCCAGCGAGTCGTTCACCTTCTTCATCACGTCCGCGGGCAGGCTCTGGTCCACCACAATCGCCGCCGAAATGGGGAAGGGGTCCACCGTGAACAGCGATATCCGCTGCGGCTGCCCGTTCTCCAGCACCTGGAAGTTCCGCCACGTCAGCCCCGGCACCAGCGCGCCCTTGCTGTCCTTCACCGTCACCGGCACTTCCACAAAGTTGGTGTGCACGCGCACAAACGCCCGCGTCGCCGTGGGCCCCGCGCCCGTCGGCGGCAGCGCCTCCGGTGGACCCTGCTCCACCGTCTGCGGCTCCACGGCCTTCAGCCCCGGCTTCGGGGCATCCGGCACCGGAGCCTTCAAATCCTCGTTGTTGCTTGTCGGCGTCGTCCCCTGGCCCGGCGTCACTCCGCTGAACATACCCGGCGGCGTCGCCTTCTGCGGCGCCGGAGCATCGGGTATCGCCTGCTGCGCCGCCAGCGCCAGTCCTCCGGCCAGTAACGCCAGCAATGCCACCAGTGATGTCTTTGCGCGCACAATACCCTCCAACCGCTTCAAACCTCAAGATTACCAGAGCCACACGCCCCGCGCGGGCGCGCTAATTAACTGTGAAGTTGACGTTCCCGCTCGCCGTTTGTAACAGCGACGTTCCCGTCACCGTGCACACATAGCTCCCCGCCGTCGTCCCGCTCGGCGTCAGCACGGGAGCGCTTCCCCCGCTTCCGCATCCCACCGCTCCGCCCAGCACAAAGACCATCGCCACCGCCGCCAGCGCCGGCAGAACGCGCCGCCTCCGCGCCCCCATCACCAGCATCGCCCCCAGCCCCGCGCCCATCCACCACAACCCCGCCGCGCCCACGCTCGTCTGCGTGTTTCGCTTCGTCGTCGAGATGTTCACCGTCACCGTTGCCGTCGAACCGCTGGTCAGCGTCACCGCCGCCTGCTGCACCGTGCACGTCGGCGTCGCCGTCTCGTTCGCAGGCATCGTCGTAATCGCGCACGTCATCGCCACCACTCCGGCAAATCTGTTCTGCGATGTCACCGTCACCGAACTCGTCCCGCTGTTTCCGGCCGTCACCGTGAGCGTCGTCCCTTGTCCCACCACAAAGCTCGCCGCCACCGCCGTCAGCAGGTTGTACACGTCCACCGAACCCCATCCCGTCACCTGGTCGTACCCCGTCGTCACCGCAAACCCCGCCGTCCCTCCCGTCAGGCTGCTCGTGCTCGGCGCGCTGTTGTTGCACATGCTGGCTGTGCTCACCGTGCAGCCGCTCACCCCGCTCGTCGCCGGCGTCACGTCGTGGAACACGCTCATCGCTCCCGATGCCCCCAGCGCATAGATCTCCGGATTGATGTTCCCCTGCGCCCCGCCCATCTGCTGCACCGCCATCGCCACAATGCCCGCCATCCCCGGCGCCGCCGCGCTCGTTCCCCCGAACACCACCTTGCTCCCGTTCAGGTACGCCATGTATCCGTCATGCAGCGACGATGGCAGCGCCACATCCGGCACATCGCGGAACCCGTCCGCCGGAACCCCCGTCCCCGCCTGCCACGTCGGCTTCGTCATATACAGGCTCACGCCCCCGCCCGACCCCGCCACCACATACGTCGGCCCCGTGCCCGGCTCGTTCCACCCTCCCTCCGGGATGTACCCCAGCGCGCTCTCGTCCGTCGCGCTGTTCGCCGAGTTCCAGTATGTAGACGGGCTGGCCGCGTCCGCGAACTCTGTCCCTCCCACGCACGTTACATACGGGTTGGCGCAGATCGCGTTGATGCTCGGCGTCAGCGTCCCGCTCGGTGCCGCAAACGCCGACGCGCATCCCGATACCGCCGAGTCGCCCGACGACACCAGCGTCGTAATCCCCTCCGCCGCCGCCTGCCCGAACAGCGTGTTCCAGTAGCTCACCCCGCTCGACCCCTCGTTCCGTTCGCAGTCCCCGTAGCTGATGTTCATCACCGGGTCCTTCACCGTGTTCACCTCGTACTGCACCGCAATGTCCACGCCGTCATCCGTTACGGAACTCGCGCTCACCACCAGATCCGCCTCCGCTCCCGTCGCCGTGCTCATCACGCGGTTCACGTCCAGCGTCTGCTCCCCCTGATCCGTGCTGGAGTATCCCGGATCCGTCCCCGTCGTGGGAATAATCACCACCGGCTGCGCCGTCGTGTTCAGCCCGAACAGCGTCTGGAAGCTGGTGATGTCCGTCGCTTTCACACGGCTCCGTCCAATGATGGCCACCTTCACGCCCGTGCCCGTCAGCCCCACGGTGTACGCCGACTGCACGTCGAAGATCTTCACAAAGTCCGCCGGCGATAGATAATGCACCGTGCTCGAACTCGTGTACTGCGGCCGCACTCCGCCCGCAGCCGACTCCGGCAACGCCTGCATATGGCTGTGCGCCACCAGTCGCTGCTCGCTCAGCCCGCGGAACCCCGCAATCACCCCCGCCAGCGCCGTCGGAACGCTTGGCTCCGCGCTCACCGCAATCCGCTCCTGTTCCTCCGTGCCCGCCATCACGTGGTACCGGTGGAACTCCGCCCCTAGCGCCCGAGCCACTCTCCCGCTCGCCCCGCTGAACGTCACCATCGTCCGCGCCGGAGACATCCCGTCCACCCGCAGCCCCTGCGCCGTCAGCCAACCCGTCACCGCGTCCACATCGTTCTGCGTCGGCCCGTACTGCTCGCCAATCTGTTCCGGCGTCAGCCACTGGTGATACCGCGGCGACTGTGGATTCTGCTGGTCCGCCAGCAGTTGCTCAAACGCCGCCTGACGCTCCGCGCTCCGCGTCAATACCACCGTCAAATGTTCTAGTTGCACGTCCGCGCTCACCGCGCCCAGATCGCCCTCGGTCGAAGTCCACCCCGCCACGTGCCCCTTCACCGTCTGCCGCTGGTTCACGTCCAGCGCGCCCACCACGCGGTCCGCCTGCGCGCGCACCTGCGCCGCCGCTCCCACCCCGGCCAGCGCCAGCACCATCACCGCTACTCGCCGCATCGCCGTTCCTCTCCGTGCCGCATCCATTCGACGCAGCCCGCTCCCTTTGGTGGATGCGTGCAGTTTAGTCTCCCCACACGGTTGCTGTCATCGCCGGATTAATTGCTTCCTAAGCGATGTTTCTGGCGTTTATCCGGCGGCGCTCACAATGGAACAAACGGCGCCGAAGGCGCGTATGGCCGTGCGGCCCTCAGCACCGCGCAACAGCGCGCAGTCGGCCGTGCGACTGTCAGCACTCATTGCGGCTTGGGTCGGTGCGCGATGATCCGCTCCGCTATCCCTGCATACACCGTCTGCGGCAGCACCCCGCGCTGCACCAGTTGGTTCTTCGCCGTGTACGGTCGCCCCGCAATCAGGCGCGCCACATACGCGTCGCCCATCCCGGGCAAAGCCCGCAGTTGCGCCGCCGTCGCTGTGTTGATGTCCAGTTTCTGCTGGTCCGCGGCGATCTTTTCCGCCACCGTCATCCGTTGCGGCGTCGCCGGAGCGGTAACCGCCGTCGCCGCCCCCTGCGCCCACGCCGTAGAACAGGGCATCAGCCCCGCCACGCCCAGAAAACTCACGCTCACAAACAAAAGCCCCAGCACATGTTGCATAGGAATGCCGCCTCCGCGCAACACGGATCTCTGGGGTGCACTTAGCCTAGCTCCCTCGCGCTAAAATTGACAAGCGGGCCTCGCTTCCTTACCCTTGCATTATGAGCTTTGCCATCCACCATCACGGCCACCATACCCACGCGCTCGGCGCGCGGGCGGCCTCTGGTCTGGCATAACTCAGCTTCAAACCAACCAGTTCAGGCCCGCTCGAGCGTCATCCGCCGGCGGGCTTTTGTGTGTCCGCCCCAGCCGTTGCCGCACCGGACCGAACCCCGAGGAGAATAACAATGTCCGAAGTGAAGATTGATTTCGAAAAGGCCGGCGGTCTCGTACCCGGCATCGTCCAGGACGCCCGCACCGGCCAGTTGCTGATGCTCGGCTTCCTCAACCCCGAAAGCTACCGCCGCACCCTCGAGTCCGGCTTCGTCACCTTCTGGTCCCGCACCCGCAACAAGCTCTGGATGAAGGGCGAGACCAGCGGCAACCGCCTCCGCATCGTCTCCATCGCCACCGACTGCGACAACGACTCGCTCCTCTTCCGCGTCGAGGTCGAAGGCGACGGCCTCGTCTGTCACGAAGGCACCGTCTCCTGTTTCACCAAACCCATCGCACTGAAGGCAGGCCGCTAATGGCAAACAAGCTCAAGCTCGGAATCCCCAAGGGCAGTCTTCAGGACGCCACCATCGCCCTCTTCGAGCGCGCCGGCTGGCGCATCTACGCCTCTGGCCGCTCCTACTACCCCTCCATCAACGACCCCGAGATCGAGTGCATGCTCGTCCGCGCGCAGGAGATGGCCCGCTACGTCCAGCACGGCGCGCTCGACGCCGGCCTCACCGGCAACGACTGGGTCCTCGAGAACCAGTCCGACGTCCAGTACGTCACCAGCCTGACCTACTCCAAGGTCAGCCGCCAAAAGGTGCGCTGGGTCCTCTGCGTCCCCAACGACTCCCCCGTGCAGAAGCCCGAGGACCTCGCCGGCAAGACCATCGCCACCGAGCTCGTCGAGTTCACCAAGCGCTACTTCGCCGAGCGCAAGATTCCCGTCAACGTCGAGTTCTCCTGGGGAGCCACCGAGGTCAAGCCCCCCGCCCTTGCCGACGCCATCGTCGAGGTCACCGAGACCGGCAGCTCGCTCCGCGCCAACAACCTGCGCATCATCGAAACGCTCATGGAGTCCGAGACGCAGCTCATCGCCAACAAGTCCTCCTGGGCCGACCCCTTTAAGCGCGAGAAGCTCGAGAACCTCGCCCTCATGCTCAACGCCGCCATCGACGCCGAGAGCCAGGTCGGCCTCATGCTCAACGTCGCCAAGCGCAACCTCGACGCCGTCCTCGCCGTCCTGCCCGCGCTCAACTCTCCCACCGTCAGCCAGCTCCACGACCCCGAGTGGGTGGCCCTCAACACCATCATCGAATCCACCCACGTCCGCAACGTCATCCCGCGCCTCAAAGCCGCCGGAGCCACCGGCATCGTCGAGTATCCACTCAGCAAGGTCGTCCTCTAACGCGTAGCGTTCTCTTGAAAAGGAAAACAGCATGAAGATTGTCCGCACCTCCGCTCCCTCGTTCCCGCGTCTGCTCGCTCAAATCGAGCAGCGCGGCAACGCCGCCACCGGCGGCGTGGAGCCGGTCGTGCGCACCATCCTCGACCGCGTCCGCCGTCTCGGCGACCTCGCCCTCATCAATTACGCCCGCCGCTTCGACGGCCTCCAACCCTCCCAATCCATCCGCGTCACCCCCGCCGAGATGCGCGCCGCATGGCGCGCCACACCGCGCAATCTCCGCGCCGCCCTCGCCACCGCAGCGCGCAATATCGCGCGCTTCGCCCGCGCCCAGCGCCCCGCCCAATGGGCGCTCTCGCCCGCCCCCGGCGTCACCACCGGCCAACTTGTCCGCCCGCTCGAATCGGTCGGATGTTACGTCCCCGGCGGACGCTACCCGCTCCCCTCCACCGTCCTCATGACCGCCATCCCCGCCCGCGTCGCCGGTGTCCCCCGCATCGTTGTCTGCTCACCCAAGCCCGCGCTCGAGACCCTCGCCGCCGCCCACCTCGCCGGCGTCACCGAGATGTACCGCATCGGCGGCGCGCAGGCCGTCGCCGCCCTCGCCTACGGCACCGAATCCATCGCCCCCGTCAACAAGATCGTCGGCCCCGGCAACCTCTACGTCACCGCCGCCAAGCTCCTTGTCTCTCGCGACTGCGGCATCGACATGTCCGCCGGCCCCACCGAGATTGTCGTCACCAGTGACCGTGGCAACCCCGCCGGCATCGCCGCAGACATCGTCGCGCAGTCTGAGCACGACCCCGAGACCCTCGCTGTCCTCATCACCTCCAAAGTCGCGCTCGCCAAAGCCGTCGCCGCCGAGGTTAAACTTCAGGCAACTGACAATGCTCTCGCCCGCGCCGCCATCGCCGCCCGCGGCCTCATCATCGTCACGCGCAGCGTCGCAGAGTCCCGCGCCCTCACCAACCGCCTCGCCCCCGAGCACCTCACCGTGGACTCCGCCGCAGACCTCAAGTGGGTCGCCAACGCAGGCTCCGTCTTCGTCGGCGACTTCTCCCCGCAGTCCATGGGCGACTACGTCTCCGGAACCAACCACGTCCTCCCCACCGGCCGGACGGGCCGTGTCCGCGGAGGCCTCAGCGTCCTCGACTTCCTCAAGATCATCACCGTCCAGCAGTACACACGCGCCGGACTCGCCAAGCTCGGCCCCGCCGCCGTCACGCTCGCCACCGCCGAAGGCCTCACCGCCCACGCCAACAGCGTCCGCATCCGTTTAGCCGCAAAGAAGAGCCGCATCACGAAGAAGGGAACTGGCACCAAGAAGAAAGGAGGCCGCGCATGACCGACGCCATCAAACCCCAGCCCCGCGCCCTCGTCTCCGCCATGCCGGAGTACCACCCGCCGCTCTCCGCACGCACCGCCCTCCGCCTCGACTTCAACGAGAACACCTTCGCGCCCTCGCCCAAGGTGATCGAGACCCTCCGCGCTCTCACCGCCGAAGGCCTCACCATCTACCCCGAGCGCGCTACCGGAGAGGCCGCCGCCGCCGCCCACTTCAACCTCGCCCCCGATCAGGTCCTCCTCACCAACGGCGTGGACGAGGCCATCCACCTCCTCTGCCTCGCCTACCTCAACCCCGAAGACGAGGTCCTCATCCCCACGCCCAGCTTCTTCATGTACGACATCAGTTCGTCCATGATGACCTCGCGCCTCGTCCGCGTGCAGTCCGATGCCTCGCTCGCGTTCCCCTTCGAGCGCGTCCTGGCCGCCATCACTCCGCTCACCAAGCTCATCCTTCTCTCCTCGCCCAACAATCCCACCGGCGCCATCATCGCCCGCGACCAGATTCTCGCTATCTGCAAAGCCGCGCCCCACGCCGCCATCCTCATGGACGAGGCCTACTACCACTTCCACGGCGAGACCACCCTCCCCGACGTCGGCCGCGTTCCCAACCTCCTTGTCGCCCGCACATTTTCCAAGGCCTACGGCCTCGCCAACCTGCGCCTCGGCATGCTCGCCGGCCCCGCAGACCTCATGCACCCCATCCGCAAAGTCTGCTCGCCCTACAACGTCAACGGAGTCGCCCTCGCCGTCCTCCCCGCCGCGCTCGCAGACGACAATTACATCCGCTGGTACGCCGACGAAGTCCTCGCCGGACGCACCCGCATGGAGCAGGCCCTCACTCGTCTCGGCGTGCGCTTCTGGCCCTCCCATGCCAACTTCATCCTCATGCGCATCGGTGCCAAGCACAAAGAACTCGTCGAAGCCATGCGCCGCCGCGGCGTCCTCCTGCGCGACCGCTCCAGTGACCCCGGCTGCCTCGGCAACGTCCGCATCACCATCGGCGTCGCCGACCACGTCACCCGCGCTATCACCGCACTCGAAGCCTCTCTTAAAGAAATTAACTGGACCGCACCACAAGACTGATGGAACGAAAAAGGAAATATCCGATGGCAGCCAAAGGCCCAAGAAAAACCAAACTCAACCGCATCACCACCGAGACCCAGATCTCCCTCCGCCTCAACATCGACGGGCAAGGGAAGTACAAGGTCCGCACCGGCATCCGCTTCTTCGACCACATGCTGGAGCTCTTCGCCCGCCACGGCGGCTTCGACCTCGCGCTCGCTTGCTCCGGCGACCTCGACGTGGATCAGCACCACACCGTCGAAGACGTCGGCATCGCTCTCGGCGAGTCATTCCTCGCCGCCCTCGGCGACAAAAAAGGCATCCTCCGCGCCGGATACTTCGTCATGCCCATGGACGAGACCCTCTCCGTCGCCGCCGTGGACCTCTCCGGCCGTGTGGCCGTCGTCGTGGACGATCAGGTCACCGTCCCCCTCGTCGGCGACCTCCAATCCGAGCTCGTCGCCGACTTCTTCGACGGCTTCGCCCGCGGCGCGCGCGCCAACGTCCACGTCAAAACCATGTACGGCCGCTCCAACCACCACAAGATCGAAGGCATCTTCAAGGCCTTCGCACGCGCCCTCCGCGCCGCCTGCTCCAAAGACCAGCGCATGAAGAAGATGCTGCCCTCCACAAAAGGTCTCCTCTAACGCATGATCGCCGTCATCGACTACAAAGCGGGCAACCTCACCAGCGTCGTCAAGGCGCTGCGCCGCGTCGGTGCGGACGTCCACGTCACGCAGTCGCCCGCCGACCTCGCCCGCGCCTCCAAAATCGTCCTCCCCGGCGTCGGCCACTTCCAGGCCACCGAACTCCTCTCCACGCTCGGCCTCACCGATGCCGTCCGCGCCGCCATCGCCCGCGGCACACCCTTCCTCGGCATCTGCGTCGGCCTGCAATGGCTCTACGAAGGCTCCACCGAAGCCCCCGCCACGCCCGGCCTCGGCGCGCTCCCCGGCCGCTGCGAGCGCTTTCCCGCCACCTACAACGGTGCCGAACTCAAATCCCCCCACGTCGGCTGGAACTCGCTCGATAACATCCGCCCCGGTTCGCGCCTCCTGCGCAACATCCCCGCCGGCAGCTTCGTCTACTTCACCCACTCCTGGCGAGCCGCCGTCAGTGCCGATACTGCTGCCACCACACCCTACGGCGGGGACTTCACCGCCGCCGTCGAACGCGCCAACCTCTTCGGCGTCCAGTTCCACCCCGAAAAATCCGGCGACACAGGACTCGCCATCTTGAAAAATTTCTTAGAGGTGCAGTGATGAATCTGGAATATGTCATTACTTATCGAGACTATAAAGAAGCACATAGAGTATTCATGTTGCGACCCAAGCCATATGCCGCCATGTGCATATTCGGGGTATGGGTTTTTCCCGTGATTGGAACACTAATCGCAATCCTGCTTACTCTTAATTTTTTCTTTCATAAGATTTCTTTTCATCAATCGGCAGTATGGATTCTCGGAATTATTGCATGGGTGGGAATAGTTTTTGCAGTGGATCTTCCCTTTTATCTTCGGCGACGTTACAAGCGGATGCTGAATGGCCGTAAGGAAACAGACCCGGTTCAGTTTCTAATACAGGATGGACAGATAATCTCTCGGATTCCGGGAAGAAGCGAAGGAAGATTCTTTCCATCTGCAATTCTGGATATTGTCGAAGGCAAAAGCATCGTGCTTGTTTTGGCCGCCAAGAATCTATACTTTTTTATTCCGCGTAAGGAATTAGGCGAAGCGGGCTTGCAAGAGTTACGAGCATGGTGGCAGGGAGGCAAGAGCAACCCATGCTGACCAAGCGCATCATCGCCTGTCTCGACGTCCGCGCCGGCCGCGTGGTCAAGGGCATCCAGTTCGTGGACATCATTGACGCAGGCGACCCCGCCGAGCTCGCCCACCGCCACGCCGCCCACGGCGCCGACGAGATTGTCCTGCTCGACATCACCGCCACCCACGAGGCCCGCGGCACGCTGCTGGACACCGTCCGCCGCGCCGCCAGCCAGCTCTTCGTGCCCTTCACCGTCGGTGGAGGTATCCGCACCGCCGCCGACGCCGAGGCCGTCTTCAACGCCGGAGCCGACAAGGTCTCCATCAACTCCGCCGCCGTCGCACGCCCCGACCTCATCGGCGAGATCGGCTCCAGCTTCGGCGCGCAGGCCGTCATCGTCGCCATCGACGCACGCCGCGACGCATCCTCGCCCGATCCCGTCACGAACGCCGAGGTCTACGTCTCCGGCGGTCGCAAGCCCACCGGCCGCCGCGTCCTCGATTGGGCCCGCGAGGCCGAAGATCGTGGCGCAGGCGAGATCCTCCTCACTTCGATGGACGCCGACGGCACCCGCAACGGCTTCGATTGCGAGCTCACCGCCGCCGTCTCCTCCGCCGTCCAGATTCCCGTCATCGCCTCCGGCGGCGCAGGCTCCGCACAGCACTTCGTGGACGTGTTCAAGGCCGGCCGCGCCGACGCCGCACTCGCCGCCAGCATCTTCCACTTCGGCATCACCGACTCCCGCGCCCTCAAAGCCGAAATCCAAATCGCTGGCGTCCCCATGCGCCTGCCCTGTTAGCGAAAGGAATTGCACGCATGCTCATCCCCTCCATCGACCTCCTCAACGGACAAATCGTCCAGCTCGTCCGCGGCGAAAAGCTTCAGCTCGCCTTCGACGACTTCGAGTACTGGATTAATCGCTTCAAGAGCTACCCGCTCGTCCAGCTCATTGACCTCGATGCCGCCATGCGCCAGGGCGACAACCGCTCGCTGCTCGCGCAGTTCACCTCGCAGCTCCCCTGCCAGGTCGGCGGAGGCCTCCGCACCGCCGCCGACGCCCAATCCATCCTCGCCCTCGGCGCGCGCCGCGTCATCTTCGGCTCCACACTCTTCGGCGGCACCAACCCCGCCGACCGCGCCCGCCATCCTGTCATCAACCTCGCCTTCGCCGAATCACTCGCGCGCGAAGTCGGCGAAGACAAACTCGTCTTCTCCGTGGACACCAAAGCTGGACACGTCGCCGTCAAAGGCTGGAAGGACTCCGTGGACCTCACGCCCGAGGAGGCCGTTACCTGGCTCGAGCCCTACTGCTCCGCCTTCCTCTACACCCACGTGGACACCGAAGGCACCATGCAGGGCTTTCCCATCTCCGCCGCCACCATCCTGCGCGCCACCACCGCCCGCCAGCTCATCGTCGCCGGCGGCATCAAGTCGCAGGATGAAGTCGACGAACTCGACCGCATGGGCGTCGACGCCGTCGCCGGCATGGCCGTCTACTCCGGCGTCATGAAGGCGTGATGCGGTAATGGCATTATAATCAACCACATACCACCACCTCGCGCCACCCTTGTGACGCCCGCCTCGCCGCATGGTTACAAATCACATACAGCTTTGCCGCTTCATTTTTAAAATCAAAATGTATCACCATTCAGCTTTGGGAGAGCAACCACTAATGCCTACGACGACTGCCGCCACACGCGATGTCAGCCTGCCGCTCGCCACCAACCCCGAACTTCTCGCCTGGGTCAACAAGATGGCCGCTCTCACCAAGCCCGCCGACATCCACTGGGTGGACGGTTCTCAGGAGGAGTACGACCAGCTCTGCGACGAGCTCGTCGCCAAGGGTACCTTCATCCGCCTCAACCAGAAGCTCTGGCCCGGCTGCTTCTACGCCCGCTCCGACGCATCCGACGTCGCACGCGTCGAGGACCGCACCTTCATCTGTTCCCAGAACGAGAAGGACGCCGGCCCCACCAACAACTGGGAGGATCCCGCCAAGATGCGCGCGCGCCTCACCACCCTCTTCGATGGCTGCATGGCCGGCCGCACCATGTACGTCCTCGCCTACAGCATGGGCCCCGTCGGTTCCAACATGTCGCAGATCGGCGTCGAACTCACCGACTCCGCCTACGTCGTCGTCAACATGCGCATCATGGCCCGCATCGGCCAGGCCGTCCTCAACGAGATTGACAAGGGCAAGTCCATCGTCCCCTGCATGCACTCCGTCGGCGCGCCCCTCGCCCCCGGAGCCAAGGACGTCCTCTGGCCCTGCAACAAGGAGAAGTACATCGTCCACTTCCCCCAGACCCACGAGATCTGGAGCTACGGCTCCGGCTACGGCGGCAACGCTCTCCTCGGCAAAAAGTGCTTCGCTCTGCGCATCGCCTCCACCCTCGCCCGCGAGCAGGGTTGGATGGCCGAGCACATGCTCATCCTCGGCGTCGAGGATCCCAAAGGCGAGAAGACCTACGTCGCCGCCGCATTCCCCAGCGCCTGCGGCAAGACCAACTTCGCAATGCTCATCCCCCCCGCCGGCTTCGAAGGCTGGAAGGTCTGGACCGTCGGCGACGACATCGCATGGATCAAGCCCAACGCTCAGGGCGAGCTTTACGCCATCAATCCCGAGGCCGGCTTCTTCGGCGTAGCCCCCGGCACCTCCGACAAGACCAATCCCAACGCCATGGCCGCGCTCAGCCGCAACACCATCTTCACCAACGTCGCGCTCACGCCCGATGGCGGCGTCTGGTGGGAGGGCATGACCGACGATACCCCCGCCGAGCTCACCGACTGGCAGGGCAAGCCCTGGACGCCCGCCATCGCCAAGCAGACCGGTGCCAAGGCCGCCCACGCCAACGCACGCTTCACCGCGCCCGCCTCGCAGTGTCCCACCATCGATCCCGCGTGGGAGGACCCCAAGGGCGTGCCGATCAGCGCGCTCATCTTCGGCGGTCGCCGCCCCACCACCGTCCCCCTCGTCTACCAGTCCTTCAACTGGGCCTTCGGCGTCTACCTCGGCGCCACCATGGGCTCCGAGATGACCGCCGCCGCCGCCGGCACCATCGGCCAGGTCCGCCGCGACCCCATGGCCATGCTCCCCTTCTGCGGATACAACGTCGGCGACTACTTCCGCCACTGGCTCTCCATGCAGGGCAAGGTCTCCAAGACCCCGCTTGTCTTCGGCGTCAACTGGTTCCGCAAGTCCGACGACGGCAAGTTCCTCTGGCCCGGCTACGGAGACAACATGCGCGTCCTCCACTGGATCGTCAACCGCGTACGCGGCCGCGCCCACGCCGAGGAGTCTCCCATCGGCTGGGTCCCCCGCTATCAGGATATCCAGTGGAAGGGCCTTGCCTTCTCCGAGCAGCAGTTCAACGCCGTCGAGAACGTGGATAGCACCCTCTGGAAGCAGGAGGTCCTCGACCACGAGGATCTCTTCTCCAAGGTCAAGGACACCCTCCCCGAGGAGCTCACCCTCATCCGCGAACTCCTCCTCGCACGCCTCTAGGCGAAACGCATCAACAAACCAGAAGCCCCGTCACGCATCGCGTGACGGGGCTTTTTTCTCTTGTCGTCATCCCGACCGGAGCCACGTAACGGAGGGATTTGCACTTGTCTTTATCTTTCATTAGGGGCATGACTTTAGCCATGCCGTAAGCGCACGCCGTCAGGCGCCTTCTGCTCAGCCGAAGGCACGAGCGAAGTGTGTGTACACAGTAAAAACATGACGCTTCAAAAAAACTCAATGATTGGGCATTCGTATATATAAGAGGGTTTAGACCGGCAGAAGTGCTCAAAAAGATGAATAATTATGATGAAGCGGATTTGGTATATATACCAAATCCGCTTCATCATGAAAATAGCAAATATTAACCGTTTGTTTTCAGGTACTTGAATGGAATATTCCAGTTCGGCCACAGAAGGTATTACGATGTTGTGCTAGGTATATATACCTAGCACAACCACATATTTATTTGGGTAGTTCCGTAATCAACCACTGTTCACAACTCTTTAGCTATTTGGTAGGCCTAAGGGATGTAATGTACCACTAGGTATATATACCTAGTGGTACAATGATTACTGCCGGGGAGAGGAAGAATAGAGAAGGGTGCGGTATACATACCAAACCTTTCTACAATCGTATGGCGGGTCAAAGTCGTCTCCAAATCGCAAAGGCAGACATTGTCAAAGTTTTTAACGATGCAGGCCAACGTGTATTTTGGCCTAGCGATATTTCACGCATACTCGAACAGAATCGTGGGTTCTGGCGTTTGGCTCAAAACACCACGACAGCCAAGTTTCTGAGTTTTCTTTTAGAGAAGACGGATCTTCATCTTGAATATTTGGAGCCTACAAATCATCCAAACGCTTCGGGTATCGCTCGATATGTTTGGAAAGAGGCATCGGTATACGAGATTGCACTTTCCATGAAGCATGGTGCCTACCTGTGTCATGGAACTGCTATGTTCCTTCACGGTTTGACAGAGCAAATTCCGTCGAGGGTATATGTGAATAGCGAGCAAAGTCCTAAGCCGTCCTCGGGGAACCTCACCCAAGAGGGTATCAATCGAGCTTTTGCCGGCAAGCAACGAGAATCGCAGTTCATCTTTAAATTCAAAGATGCCGAATCATTGCTGCTCTGGGGAAAAAATACCGGTCAGTTGGAAGTGATCGACATGAATTACTCCGGAACGACATTGAGAGTGACGGGATTGGAGCGAACGCTCATCGATATTGCAGTGCGGCCATCGTATGCCGGAGGTGTGTTTCAAGTCCTCGATGCGTATCGTGGTGCCAAGAATCGCGTCTCTGTCGGCACGTTGCTGGCGACACTTAAAAAACTCGATTACATTTATCCGTACCATCAGGCGATTGGCTTCTACATGCAAAAGGCAGGGTATGCAAAAAGCCAATACAGCAGGCTGAAAGACATCGGCCTTAATTACGACTTCTATCTTGCTTATGGATTGAATGACAAGGTGTACGATTCTGAGTGGCGTTTATTCTTCCCAAAGAGCTTTCATTGAGTTCACTTGTGCAACGACGAAATCGAAATAGGTGTCAAACTCTGCAAGGTTCTCGTCGTTCGATGACGTTTTGACGCTGTCCCAGTCTGGACGATGGAACTCTCTCTGATTCTGAATCTTGCCCAATAGGCCTAACGGCACATCTTTTGCGGCAAAGATGTGCCGGACCAACTCCAAATTCTCTGCAGAGCTGAAGGAAATGTTGAGAAGAGACGCTATAAGATGGATGTCGTAGAAATCGCGTGCTCGCGCCGAAGGCCGCCTCTGTAGCGGATACTCCGGCATTTGCTGGCAGATTGCGCGTAGCTTCTCGATTGCAATCATACTGGGGCTGTACACAAAGATTGTGTAGTCGTCGAGTTCGAGTTCCAGTTTGCCGGTAATGTACTCGTACTTGCTGAGATCGATGGTGAACACACGTTGTTGCCCAGGGCCGACGACAAGCGAATCTCGGCGCAGACCGTCCAAATTGGCTTCGAGCCTTTTGTACTTCTCATAGTCCATCACTTTGAAGTTTGCCATGTAGCCGCCCCAGCGGGGGCTTTGTCCTACTGGAACAACGCTCGGCTTTGCCTCAAACGTAAAGTCAAATACAACAAAGCCTGCCGCGAGAAATCTTTTCTCGAGTGCCTTCTGAACACGGTTGGCCACCTCTTTTGGGTCTTCAAAATCATTCTCTATGGAGAAATCGAGATCGAGAGAGGTGCGCTTGCTTAATCCCAATGCAAGCGAGAGAGCGTTTCCACCCTTTAAGACGACACGTTCGAACAGGACGTCATCGGAAAAAATAGCGGTAATAGCGATGCGGCGAATCTCGCGATAATCAATAGGTGGCGCAGTGGGCATATAGTTTCGGTGACCTCAGACATCCGGAAGAAAAGAGTATGCCACTCTTGGAAGCACCTAGTGGATATATTCGATTGGAACATGATTGAGAATGAATGATTGGGTAATCCGCCTCCTGCAGTCCTGTTCCACTCAATTTTTCCTCCACCCACCCCTTTTCTTCCACAGTCCGCACCCGTTGCACCAATTCCGGTGCAATCCCCACCCCGCCGCGCCCTTCACCATGCGCCATCCATGATGTTGCCGCCAATTTACCGCCAATTCACCGCCAAAACTCCACCCAAAACCCATCACTTTTACGCAGATTTCGCGGCCAATCTCACCCCGTAAACCGCCATATCGAGCACCACTCATCCCCCGTCGAAGCGTACTCGTTCTGCGTCGCCATGATGAGCGCCTCCGCGTGCTCGTCCTCCGCGCTCATCTTCACCTTCCCCCGCCACATCTGCCGGAACCGTCCGTCCTCGCGCATCACCTTCTCGTGCTCGTGGTTCGCGTACAACATGTCCAGCAGACCCGCACGCCTCTCAAACTGCTCCGTCATTTCGCGCAGCAGCTTGCGCATCACAGGCGCCTCGAACGGATTGAACAGAAACGCCACGCACGGCCCGGCAGGGAACTGCATCTCCGTCGCATCGCCCTCCGTCAATCGCATCGGCGCGGCATCCGTGTGCGACGCCCGCCACACCCGCAGATTCCTCCGGCACACCCCCGCCAGCTCCGCATGCAGCTCCACGCCCACCACCTGTTTGAATCCGCTCTCCGACCCCAGCAGCATCCCGCGCCCCTTGCCCGCGCCCACGTCCACCATCGTGTATTCGCCCATTTGGCGCGGCTTTTCCAGCCTCTTCCACTGCGCCACCAGCCTCCGAAAGATCGACGGAGCAATCGCGTAGTACGCCGTGTTGTGTCGGTCGTGCGCGTGCCCCGTCGTCAGCTTCCGCCCCGGCGTCAGCCCGCCCGTGTCCGTCCCGTTCCGCTTGTCAAACGGATGCTCCGGCCATCCACGCACCTGCGCGCTCTTCTCTGCTTTCATCCTTGCGCTTATCTTCCCGACGACCCAAAGCCCTTCGCCGCCCTCGTCGTCTCGCTCAACTCCTCCACCTCCACCACCGCCCACTCCGTCTTCACCTTCACCGGCGAGATCTGCGCGATCTTGTCCCCCTTCGCCAGCACAATGTCGCCCGACGCCCGTACCAACTTCACATCCCTCACTCCACCCGCCGCATCCTTCACCACCTCAATCCTCATCTCCGGCTGGTTCACATTAATCAAACAGATCAAAAGCTCTCCCCTGTACCCCGCGTCAATCCGCCCCCCCATGTACGTCACCCCCCGCGCCGCCATGCTCGACCGATCCCCCACCACAAACCCATATCCCTCCGGTCCTTCAATCGCAATTCCCGTTCTCACTTTTACGGGCACCCCCGGTGGCAGCACCGTCTCCTCCAGCGCATACAGGTCATACCCCAGATCGGTACCGGGGTGGGCAACGGTGGGCAACTTGGCGTCCGGATGCAATCGCTTTATCTTCAACATAGCTATAGTTTTACGCGATTCCACCCGCCCGCGGCAAAACCTTGGTCATTTCGCAAGTCCCACGCGGTGAGATGCGTCACAGGATTCCCTTGACCACCGTGCTACTCTGCGTTTGGAATGTGAATGGCCGGTAAATATTCCGGGATTTCACCCGAGATTTGCACGTTGCCCCGGGCTAACCTGTTCATGCTCCACAACGTGGCGTGCGGTATGCGCCTGAAGATGAGGCTGGCAATGTCTGACGCAGTGGCCGTGGCTTCCAGTGAGGTGGCTGTGGCCGAGGCTCCGCTAGAGATGTCTGAAGCAGTTGCCGACCCCTACCCGCTGCCCACGCCATCGCCGCGCGCCCCGTTGCACTTGGTGGCCGGTTCGCGGCTAGAAGCCAAACTCCAGAACAAGCGCAAACCGGGCAAAACGGGCGGCATCCTGTTTGTCTCCGTACTGTTGGCCGGCATGGCCTACATCGCCACCCATCTCTCCGCAGACCTTCATAGCGTCCACATCGCCCGCGTCTTTCCCTACGTCCTGCTCGGATTGGCTCTCCTCATCGCCCTCGGCTTCGAGTTCGTCAACGGCTTTAACGACACCGCCAACGCCGTCGCCACCGTCATCTACACCCACTCGCTCGACCCGCACATCGCCGTGGTCTGGAGCGGCTGCTGGAACTTCCTCGGCGTGCTTACCGCCAGCGGAGCCGTCGCCTACACCATCGTCAGCCTGCTGCCCGTGGATCTCATCCTCAAGGTCTCCAGCGGCTCCGGCTTCGCCATGGTCTTCGCTCTGCTGGCCGCCGCCATCATCTGGAACCTCATGACCTGGTTCTACGGCCTGCCCATCTCCAGCTCCCACACCATGATTGGCTCCATCATCGGCGTCGGCGTCATGAACCAGATTCTCCTCGGCCACAGCGGACGCAGCGGCCTCAACATGGAGGCTGCCGCCAAGATCTTCAAGACCCTCTTCTTCTCCCCGCTCATCGGATTCGGCTTGGCCGGTTTGCTCTTCCTGCTGCTGCGCGCCACCCTGCGCGACCCGCGCCTCTACGAGCGTCCCCGCGACGGCGAGCCCCCGCCTCCCTTCATCCGCAGTCTGCTCATCTTTACCTGTACCGGTGTCAGTTTCTTCCACGGCTCCAACGACGGACAAAAGGGCATGGGCCTCATCATGCTCATCCTCATCGGCATCATGCCCGGTGCCTACGCGCTCAATCACGGCTTTGGCCCGCATCAGGTGCAGGATCTCGTCGTGCTCAGCGAACAGGCCATGCAGTCGCTCGGCCACTACGCCGACGCAACAGCCGTATCCGCGCCCGACCCCTCCGCGGAGCTGGAGCGCTTTGTCACCACGCACAGGTACACCCCGCAGACTGTCCCCTCGCTCTTGCAGATGACCAGCCGCATCACCGCCGAGACCGCCTCCGTCCACTCCCTCGCCGACGTTCCCGCCAATCTGCAGGCGCCGCTGCGCAATCAGATGTACCTCGAAAGCGAGAGCCTCAACCTGTTGCCACGGTATGAGCACCATCTGTCCACCGCCGACGCCGCTACGCTCGCCGCCTTCCGCAAGCAGCTCGACCGCTCCATCAAGTTCATTCCCACCTGGGTCAAGGTCGCCGTCGCCCTCGCCCTCGGCATGGGTACCATGGTCGGCTGGAAGCGCATCGTCGTCACCGTCGGCGAGCGCATCGGCAAGAGCCATCTCACCTACGCGCAAGGCGCATCGGCGGAGATTGTCGCCATGGGAACTATCTGCGCCGCCAGCGCCTATGGGCTCCCCGTCAGCACCACGCACGTTCTCTCCAGCGGCGTTGCCGGCACCATGGCCGCCAGCAAGAGCGGCCTGCACGGTACCACCGTCCGCAACATCGCCATGGCGTGGGTATTAACTCTCCCTGCCGCGGCCACGCTCTCCGCATCGCTCTACTGGCTCTTCTCCCACATCGCGCACGTCATTTAGCTGCACTTGCCGCGAAGAACATGCGGCGCACAACGCAGATTTTTCCTAGGCAGAACTCTTCGCGTTCACCCCATGCCATTCACAATGGCATGATGGCGAGCGTAGCAAGCGTAACGCCGTCCGCGCAGGAAAAGAAAACCGCGCGGGCTGGTTGACCCTGCGCGGTGTTTCGCCACATCAGTCGAAATTAATCGACGACGTAGGTCTTGTTCGCAGCCAGCAGACTGGCGATGGCGCAGCTCGCCACACGTGACTCCGGCAGGTCCGCGCGGCTCGTAAGAATGATTGGCACTCGCGCGCCCAGTACGATGCCCGCCAGCCGTGCGCCGCCCAGATACTCCAGTTGCTTGGCCAGCATGTTGCCGCTCTCCAGATCCGGAACCACCAGAATGTCGGCCACGCCGGATACCGGCGTCTCCAGCTCCTTCACCAGCGCCGCGTCCTGGCTCACCGCGGTGTCAAAGGCCAGCGGCCCATCCAGAATCGCGCCCGTAATCTGCCGCCGGTCGGCCATCTTGCACAGCGCCGCCGCATCAATCGTCGACACAATCTTCGGGTTCACCGTCTCCACTGCGCTTAGAATCGCCACCCGCGGCGTCTCGATGCCCATCGCATGCGCCAAATCAATCGCGTTCTGCACGATGTCCACCTTGTCGTCCAGCGTGGGCGTGATGTTGATGGCCGCGTCCGTGATCAGCAGTGTGCGGTTGTAGCGCGGCGCCTCCATGATGAACACGTGGCTCACGCGCCGAGACGTCCGCAGCCCTGTCTCCTTGGCAATCACGTACTTCATCAGCAGGTCGGTGTGCAGGCTGCCCTTCATCAGCGCCCCGGCGCGGTTCGAGCGGCACAGCTCCACGCTCTTGGCCGCAGCCTCGTCTTCCGTCGCAACGTCAATCAACTTGTAAGGCGATACATCCAGATTCAGTTCCTGGGCTATCTGGTGGATCTCCTTGGCGCTGCCCACCAGAATCGGATTAATCAATCCAGCCTCGGCCGCCTCCACCGCGCCCGCCAAACTCACCGTGCTCGACGGCCAGCACACCGCCGTCGGAATCGCAGGATGCTCGCTCCGCTGCTTCAGCAGCGCATGCAGCTTGTAGAAGTGGGCGGTCCCACTCTTGGAAAACTCAAAGTCGGTCATCGCAGGCATATGCATCGGTGTCTCTCCTCAACTTCAGCGGCTCTAGTCCTATGATGCGTCGCTATCGGCTGTGGATGCTGTGATGTACGTCACCGGAAGCCCGCATCGCGAGCACTTATGTCTCAATCGATTGCAGACAAATGAAAAGCGGACGGCCGCAGCCGCCCGCTTGGGTGCGATATCCGCCTACGACAGCGTCAACAGCACTGCGCTCAGCGCGGGCACATAGCAGGTTACGGAATTGCCGCTGGGCGAAAGCGAGTAAGCCGCCTTCGGGCTGTAGCCGCCATCAATCGCCACCTGTCCCGGCGCCGTGATGGCCGCCGCGGCGCCGCTCACCTGGGTCAACGGTGTGTTGGCGTTCTGTGCGAAGTTGATGGTGAAGCTCGTCGCTGTGGCCGATGTTATCTTCGTCACCAGGCTGTTGAAGTACACCGCCGGCGATTCGCTCGGCGGATACCCGGGTACCGTCGCTCCAAATCCGCTCAGCGTCACCACCTCGCCGGCCGCAAACGCGTTGTTGGCCGTGAAGGTCACCACGTTACCAGTGATGGAGTACGCCGTGATGCTCGCTGTCGCACCCGGAATCCCGTTCACCGGATCCCCGCCAATCATCACGCCGCTGCTCGCCGTCAGCGTCGGCCCATTCACGCCGGTCGTCGCCTGCGTCAGCTCCACCAGCAGGCCGTTCGAGACCGTCTGCGGCAACGCCACCGCCATCTGCAGGTTGTTGGTCAAATCCTTGTTGTTGATTACCAGGTTGATGCCGCCGCTCGCGCTCTGCACTGCGTACGCGCTCACGTTCAGCGAATTTGCGCTCACCGTCGTCTGCAGCAGGTTGCCGGTACCGGCCATGTTGAAGAACAGTATCCCGTAGTACTCAGGATTGATGCTGGTCACCGTGCCGCCCGAATCCGATATCGGCTGGTAGCCGGTCGCCGCGTTGCCGCCGCCGTGGAAGTTCACGCCCGCTGCACCGCCCTGCGCGCAGGTGAACAGATGGTCTATCGCCCACAGCGCCGACCCGTACCCGTTGGCCACGCCGCTGGTTCCCGTCGTGCCCGCCTGCGTGTAGCTGTTCGTCTCGCTCAGCCGGAAGGGAACTCCTGCCGTCGCCGCAGCCGTCTGCAACTGCGCCAGATAACCTTGCAGCGTCGTGTCCGGATAGCTGATCAGGTTGGCTGTCGTGCCCGTAGCGCCTGCGCCGCGGTAGTAATGCTGCGTCAGCAGTGTGATCTGTCCCTTCGCATACGTCGCAAACGGAACCGTCCACGCCGCCTCATTGTTGGCGCACGCCGGCCCGGTCAGGATGGCGCTCGGGCTGGCTGCCAGAATGGCCGTGCGATACGTGCTCCACAACGTCTCAAACTGCGTCAGCGTCAGCCCCGTCGAAGCGTAAGCATTGCCGGCGTTGCCGTAGTTGTCCGGCTCGTTGCCCAGCTCGAACCACGGCGTCTTCGCCCCGTGCGATGCAAACGACGACAGCACGTACGTCACCTCGGCCGCCGCCAGCACCGTCGTCGTCGGATACGACGCGCCCGGCGCCGACCCGCCCAGATTGATGCCGTAGATGACCTGCCACCCCACGTTGGCGGCAAAGTTCGCCAGAGCATCCACGTCTGCCGGAGCTATCTGTCCGCTCACCTTGCCCGCGCCCTTTGGCGTCCACACATTCTGGTCCACAGACAGCCCACCAACGCGCAAGATGCCGCCACTGCCAGCCATCAGCCCCAGTCCGCTCTGTGTGCTGCTCAACTCCAGCCGGTTCATGGCCTGCGCCAGCGGATTGCTGGCCACGCCGCCCGACGACCCCGTCGGCGCCGTGTACGTCCACAGATACGGGCTCTGGTTCATCGTCGACTTCTCGTAGCTCAGTCCCGCAAACAGCGCCGGAATGCTTCCCGCCGTCGCCGAGCCCACCGTCACCGTCGCCGGTGTCAGCGTTCCGGACGGAACCACCTGCGGATTCGCCGCATTCAGCGTCGTGGACGGGTTCGGGCTGGGGCAGCCCACCAGAAACGATGTGACGGCCAGCGCGGTCGTGCCTTGCAGTACCTGTCGCCGCGTAAGTTTGGAGTTGCTATTAATCGGGCTCACTCAAATATCTCCCTGCTGCTTAGCCCCCGTTTCAGGGGCCGGATGGCTCTTTCCGGAACGTTGTCAATGTAGTCCAAACCATATGCCTTTGTCACCCCCGCCATCCCATATGTCAAAGCGCCGCCGGACACCCCTCCGCTACCCCAATCGGTAGGGTTCGCTGGGCTCCGCAATGGGTGCAGGTGCCTCCGGAGCCGTCGCCGGCTCGGCCCCGGCCAGCCCCGTCCCGGTCACGTCCACCGTCCGCAGCAGCGGCCCCTCGTAGCCGGTCACGTGGATGCCCCGCAGCGTCACACCCCGCATATGCGCCAGTTGTATCCCCTTCCGGCAGGTACCGGTGATGTTGCTCAATACCAGCCCCGTCACCGGCTTCAGCGGATGTACCGCCAGCGCATCCACCAGCATCGGCACATCCGTCACCTTCACGTTCTCGATGACCACGTTCCGCGCTGTCGGCACCCCATCCAGCCCAGGCACCGGCACCGCATCCTGTATCCCCGAACTCAGCAGGTTGATGCGCAGGAACCCCATCCTCATCCCGCTCACCTCCAGCCCCGTCGCCCGCAGATCCTCCAAGAACGGCCCACGCCCCACACGGCTCTTGATGTACAGCGCGTGCGACTTCGCTCCCGTGAACTTGCAGTCCCGTATCTCCACCCGCCGTATCCCGCCAGACGTTTCGCTCCCTATCCCGATGCAAGCAAAGTTCGCGTCCGCAAACGTGCAGTTCGTGATGCGCACATCCTCGGTCGGAACGCCTTCGGTGTACCCCTCCATCCCGCGTCCGCTCTTCAGCGAGATGCAGTCGTCCCCGCTCGAGATGTCGCAGCCGTCAATCACCACCCTCAGGCACGAGTCCACATCAATCCCGTCGCCGTTCCCGCCCGTGCTGCGTATCGTCAAGTTGCGGATAGCCACGTCCTCGCACAGCGTCGGATGCACCGACCACATCAGGTGATAGCTCGTCGTGAAATCCTCCAGCCGCACCTTACGGCAGCGGATGAACTCCATCAGCGCCGGATGCCGCAGCGGGCTATCCGCCTTCGGCCTCCCGCCCAGTGCGTCGCAGCCCGTAATCTTTCCCGCGCCCACCACCCCCGTCTGCTCCGCGTCCAGCGCGTATACCAGTGCCGCATGTCCCTGCACCCAACGCCCCTCCCAACGCACCTCCGTCACCGGATAGTCGTTCATGTTCGCGGACCCCACCAGCTCCGCGCCCTTGTCCAGCCGCACCAGTACGCGGCTGCGCAGTCGCAGCGCCCCCGTCAAATACCTTCCCGCTGGAACAAATACCTCGCCGCCGCCCAGCACCGCGCAGCGGTCCACCGCGCGCTGTAGCGCTATCGTATCCACCGCCACGCCATCGCCCACCGCGCCCATCGCCCGCGCATCCACCACCAACTCCGGCTTCGTCGGCGCACTCGCCGCGGCCAGTGAGGGCAGGGAACCCATCAGCGGAGCGGCCACCAACCCCGCTCCGGCCGTACATAGCATGGAGCGGCGCGTGAAAACCTTTTCCATGACAGAAACCTCAATGCGCCACGCTATGCGCTGTTTCCTCCGCTGTCAACCGGTCTTGAACCGTGAGACGCCCATCCCAACACACCCCTGCCAATCTCTGTCTCCCCGTGCTAAAGTTTCAATTACGCACTAACTGAAAGACCCTAGTTCATAATCGCCCGGCACGACCTCGGCGGAGTGGCATCCGCTCTTTGCATTCCTCGGCCCCAGGGTACTAAGCATGATGAGACTCAGGATTCCAATCGCAGCCGTAGCCCTTCTGTCCCTCGCTTTGGTCGGCTGCGGCATGGGTATCTCTACCTCCGTCTCCTCCACCAACACCACCTCCGTCGGCGCCACCGGACGCGCCATGGGCGGCGAGCAGCCCATCAGCGGCGCCACCGTCAAGCTCATGCGCGTCAACACCGACGGCTCCGCCGCCACCAACATCCTCACCTCATCCGTCACCACCAACTCCAGTGGCTTCTTCACCCTCACCGGCCTCTACAACTGCACCACCTCGCCCACCACCACCAACTCCGAACTCTACCTCACCGTCACCGGCGGCAACTCCGGCTCCTACAGCTCCAACTCCGCCATCGCGCTCATGGCCGCGCTCGGTACCTGCGGCTCCCTCACCCCCTCCACCTTCGTCGTGGTCAACGAGGTCACCACCGTCTCCTCCGTCTTCGCCCTGCAGAACTTCATGGGCGCAACCTTCGGCGTGGCCGGCTCCGAGGATGTCGCCGTCAGCAGCACCCTCACCCAGACCGTCGCCGGCATGCAGAACGCCTTCAGCGCCGTGCCCGTGCTGGTCACGCTCAGTCAGGGCGCTGCCGTCTCCACATACTCCAACGCCACCATCCCCACCGCCAAGATCAACACCATCGCCAACATCCTCACCACCTGCGTCAACTCCAACGGCGGCGGAACCTGCGCCAACCTCTTTGCAGCCGTCACCCCATCCAGCTCCACCGCTCCGGCAGACACTATCCAGGCCGCCCTCTACATCGCCCGCAATCCCACCAACAACATCGCCCAGATTTACAACTTCCAGACCGGCATCGGCGCGCCCTTCACACCCGATCTCTCCGTTCAGCCCTACGACTGGACGCTTCCCGTCGTCTACTCGCTCGGCGCATCGGCAGGTTCGCCCATGCTCCCCTACTACCTCGCCACCGACGCCAGCGGCAACATCTGGGTCGTCAACGAGGCCAGCTCCGGCAACGAATCCCTCATCAAGCTCGGTGCCAACGGCCAGACCATCGCCACCGACCTCACCGCCAACATCATCGACCAGAACTACGGCATCGCGCCCGACACCCTCGGCAATATCTGGCTCACCTCCTCCAAGGCATCCTCCTCCTACAACAACCTCATCAAGTACTCCGGCAGCGGCACCAGCTACACCTCCTTCGCCACCGCCTCCAGCGGCTCCAACTACTGCTCCCCCTGGGGTCTCGCCCTCGACGGCAGCAACAACGCCTGGTTCGCCTGCACCGGTACCGGATACCAAAACCTCTACGAGCTCGCCAACACCGGAACCACCAACTCGCCCACCTACACAACTCCCACCCAGTACGGCGCCGTCGGCTCCAGCGCGTACGGCGTTGCCATCGACCCCACCGGCAACCTCTGGGTCGCCAACGAAGGCTCCAGCACCATCAGTGAGTTTCCCGCCGGCTTCACCACATCCACCACCGCCACCACCTACAGCATGGGCTTCACTCCCTACAACGTCGCCGTCGACCACAACGGCAACATCTGGGCTGCGGGCAGCGGCTCGCTCGGTGAGATGGTCAAGAGCGGCTCCTCCTACTCGCTCTCCACCTACTCCGGCGGTGGCCTCAACAGCGCCCGCGCCCTCGCCATCGACGGCAGCGACAACATCTTCATCGTTAACAGCGCCACCACCACCTACAACGGCACCACCTATATGACGGTCAGCGAGTTCAACAACTCCGGCACCGCACTCACCCTCGACAACTTCGCCGAGATCCCCGGCGGCTTCGCCATCCCGCTCCCGTCCTCCGTCGGCACACCCACGCCCCGCTCCATCGCCATCGACGCCTCCGGCAACATCTGGGTCGCCCCCTGCGCGCTCTCCACCAGTTGCAACAGCGGCGCCAACGCCTTCCTGGCCGAGATCATCGGCGCAGCCACTCCGCCCGTCAATCCGCTCTCCACCGCTCTCGCCGGTAACTACCTCGGCTGCTGCTCCTACACCCCCACCTCCCCCGGCGGAACCGTCCCAACCTCCGCCGGATACGCCACCCTGCAAGCCTCCACCTACTCGCCCATGCTCGAAGGCGGCGGCGGCTCCTTCCTCAACTTCGAGGTCACACGTATCGGCGGCTCCACCGGCGCAGTCTCCGTCAACTACTCCACCACCGCCGGAACCGCCGTCGCCGGAACCGACTACACCACCACCTCCGGCACCCTCACTTGGTCCAGCGGAGACTCCACCTACCGCACTATCACCGTCCCCTGGCTCAGCACCGGCAACTTCACCGGCACCAAGACCTTCACCCTCACGCTCTCCAACGCCACCGGCGGCATCGGCATCGCGCCTTACGCCTCCACCGCCGTCTCCGTCGCCTCACAGGTCACCAGTGCCATCGCCACATCGGGAACTTATCCCTGGTGGACCTCCGCCTCCACGCCCTTCTACATCACCCCGCCCTCGAACGCCTATACCTTCACCTACTCCAACTACTACTGGGTCATCCAGCTCCCCATCGACCAGTTCGGCGGTCAGGGCGGCGTCAACCAGATTCAGTTCAGCGCCCAACAGGTCAACAGCCTCGTCGGCTTCTCCGACCCCTACTTCTACCTCAACTCCAGCAATCAGATCGTCTTCACCGCGCCCAGCAACGGCGCCGTCACCTCGCCAGGCACCGGCACCGACGACGCCCGTTCCGAACTCCGCGAGCACTACACCGGTGCCGGCGCTGATTCCAACAACGACTGGTACGGCAACACCGACGGCGGCAAGGGCGGCACCATGACCGGAACCTGCACCGTCACCAGCATCAGCCCGGATACCGACGCGGTCACCTTCGCTCAGGTCCACGGCCAGAACAACCCCTTCCTTCTCCTCGTCATCGTTCCGGCCAGCAATGTAGTGGATATCCAGATTTTGACCACTAGCGCCGCCACCACCAGCGTTCGCACGCCGCTGGCCACCGGCGTCAACCTCGGAGATACCATCAGCTACAGCCTCACCTACTCCGCGCCCTCCACCTCCGCCGCCGGAACCGTCACCGTCTGGGCCAAGGATGTCACCAACGGCAACTCCACCCTCGGCACCCAGACCATCTCCATCGACAGCTCATGGTCCAGCCAGGGTCAGTACTTCAAGCTCGGCGCCTACAGCGGCAACAACCACCTTGCCAACCCCTCCACCGACTACAACCAGGTTGTCTACACCACCTGGAACATCACCCACTGACGCTGCTGGGAACTGAGCGCACAAAAAGAGGGGCAGCCATTGCGGCTGCCCCTTCTGGTTGTTGCTGCGTTGCGTCTTAGTGCAGGACCTGCACCGGCGGTCCCGGAGGCATGTCGTTGCATCCCAGTGCCACCAGCGAGAGCGTCCCGCCGTTGTTGAACAGCAGGCCGTTGAACCGCATCGTCACGCCCACAATCGGCGGCAGGGCCGTCGCGTTCATCATCTGCGTGAAGCTGACCGGCGCCAGATAGACCACCACGCTGGTCTTGCCCGTCAACGTCGCCAGCGCCGACTGCGTCGGCAACGTCACCGTCACCGCCGTGTATCCTGCGCCTGCGCTCACCGCCGACACCGTGCCCTCGACGGTCTGCGGAGCCAGCGTCACCGAACCCGCCGTCGCCGTGTCGGCTGTCGTGTCGATCGCCGTCGTGCCTACCGCCACGTTCTGACCGGCGAACAGAGTCGCCGCCGTGAACGTCGGTGTGAACGGCAGTCCCAGCCCGCTCACCGTCACCGGCTGCGCATTCGCCTGCGGCGCCAGATTGAACGTCGTCGTACCGTTCACCGTCACCGTGTAGGTCGTGGCTGTTGCTGTCGAGGTCGCTGTCGCGCCCACAGGCTGCCGCACTAGCTCCGTGAAGCTCGTCGCCGGCGATCCGGTCACTGCCGTCACCGGCCCAATCAACAGGTTCGCCACGTTCGGCATCAGTTGAATGCGCAGCGCCAGGAACGACCCGTCCTTCTGCTGTGCGATGTCGGCGCTTACCAGCTCGCCCGCGGTCAGCGTGCTAAGCGATGTGAAGCCCACCAGTTGCGTGTTCGTGTTGGTCGCCATCGTCAACTGCTGGCCCTTCGGATCCGTGATGGTCAGGCTGCTCGTGGTCGTGCTCACCACCGCGCCCACCACGCCGCTCACCTTGCCCTGGTTCTGGTTCGTCGGCGGAGTCGTGCCCGTCGGCAGCGTCAACTGCGTCACGTTGAACGTTGGCGTCACCGTCACCGTCGCGCTCGACCCCGTTCCGCTGATGGCCACCGACTGGCCCACCAGCAGGTCAAACACAATCGGCGCGCTCGTCGCAGAAACAGTAATCGTCGGGCTCAGCGTCACGGTGTCAGTCGAACCCGCCAGCGTCGCGTTCACCTTGTACACCTGCTTGGCCGTCGAGTCCGCGAACACCACAATCGGCGCCTCCACCGTAATCACCGCAGACGCGTACGTGTCCTGCGGTATGTTCAGCGGCGGCAGCAGCGGCTCCTGCACCGCGTCCAGATGGCTCACCTCGATCGGCACAGGGTTCTTCAGCAGGTTGCCCGTCGAAAGCCCCGCCGTGTCCGTCAGCGAGATGCTGTCCACCTTCAACGCCAACGCCAGCACCTGATCCGCCGGCGCATCCGTGATCACCGTCTGCGTCGCCGTGCCCGGCACGCTCGAGCTGATCAGGTTGCTCGTTGTGCCCGACCCGCCGCCGCAGCCCACTAACGCCAGCCCCACCACCGCCAGCGCCGTTACCACTGCAATCAGTAGCATCTTGTTCCGCATAATCCCTCCATGGAATCTCTTGGCTGGTCGCTCCGGTCTCGTACCCGGTCGCTTCCTTGGCCGCACCGTTCGACGCCGCTCTCCTCACATCCGGTTACAGCGCCCAACACATTTTTCATCTCGGGGGCGCACCCTTCACCCCTCGCGCCAACATTATGCTCCCGCCAGACCCCCTCCGGCGCATATTTTTCTTGCACTTACTCCCCTTGAATTGTCATTCCGGGCCGGACTCCGCAGCCGTCAACGATAGGACCGTGCCATACTGTCCCTGAGCCGTAACCCTCGGCCGCACTTACACATGGCAGGGAACTCCCAACCCGTCGCCCACCCCCACGCGCGCCTCCACCTCGCCGTCTCCGGCATCGTTCAGGGCGTCGGTTTCCGTCCCTACATCTACGGCTTGGCCACCCGCCACGCCCTCGCCGGCTTCGTCCTCAACGGCCCCGCCGGCGTCGAAATTGAAGTCGAAGGCTCCCCCGCCGCCATCGAAGCCTTCGCCGCCGCGCTCCCCGCCGAGGCCCCGCCCCTCGTCCAGATCCGCTCCCTCACCCGCACCACTATGGCTCCCTGCGGCGAAACCGTCTTCCTCATCCGCACCAGCGCGCCCGCGCCAGACGCCTTCACCCTCGTCCCGCCCGACATCGCCACCTGCGACGCCTGTCTCGCCGAGGTCCACAACCCCTCCGACCGCCGCTTCGCGTATCCCTTCACCAACTGCACCAACTGCGGCCCCCGCTACTCCATCATCGAAGACATCCCTTACGACCGCGCCAGCACCACCATGCGCGAGTTCACCATGTGCTCCGCCTGCCAGCGCGAGTACGAAGACCCCGTCGACCGCCGCTTCCACGCCCAGCCCAACGCCTGCCCCGTCTGCGGTCCGCACCTTACCCTCAGCGGGAAGGGAATCGCCGCACAGCCGCGCACCACGCTCGATGTACTCACCGCCGTCGCCGAAATCATCGAGCGCGGTGGCATCGTCGCCTGGAAAGGTCTCGGTGGCTACCAGCTCGCCTGCGACGCCCGCAACACCGCCGCCGTCACCGAACTCCGCCGCCGCAAGCGCCGCAGTGAGAAGCCCTTCGCCGTCATGGTCGCCGATGCCGATGCAGCAGCCGCGCTCTGCAACCTCTCCGCCGCCGAGCGCTCCGCTCTCACCAGCCGTGAGCGTCCCATCGTTCTGCTCCGCCGCCGTGCCGACTCCGGCCTCGCACCCGAACTCTCTCCCGGCAATCCCTTCACCGGCCTCATGCTCCCCTGCACGCCCATGCACGACCTCCTCTTCCGCGTGATGGGCGAGCGCACAGGCATCACGCCCGCTCTTGTTATGACCTCCGGCAACATCAGCGAAGAGCCTATCGTGATAGACAACGCCGAGGCCGAACTCCGCCTCGCGCCCATCGCCGACGCCTTCGTCCATCACAACCGCCGCATCCACACCCGTGTGGACGACAGTGTCGTCCGCGTCTTCGACTCGCAGACTCCCGGCTTCGCCGGTCAAGTTTTAGCCCAGCGCCGCGCCCGCGGTTACGCGCCCCAGCCCGTCTACCTCGGCCTCGGCACCGCGCAGGTCCTCGCCACCGGCGCCGAGCTCAAGAGCGCCTTCTGCCTCACCCGCAACGGTTACGCACTCCTCAGCCAGCACCTCGGCGACCTCGAAAACATCGAGACCCTCGAGTTCTTCGAGCAGACCCTCGAGCGCATGGAGCAGCTCTTCCACTGTCTCCCCGACGTCGTCGCCCACGACCTCCATCCGCGCTACCTCAGCACGCAATTTGCGCTGCGCCTTCCCGTCAGCCGCCGCATCGGCGTCCAGCACCACCACGCCCACATCGCTAGTTGCATGGCGGAGCATCACCTCACCGGCAACGTCATCGGCGTCTCCTGGGACGGCACCGGCTTCGGCACGGACGGCTGCATCTGGGGCGGCGAGTTCCTCCTCAGCTCGCTCAGCGCCTTCACCCGCGCCGCGCATCTCCGTTACGTCCCCCTCGCCGGCGGAGACGCCGCCGTCCGCGAGCCCTGGCGCATGGCTCGCAGCTACCTCCGCGACGCCTTCGGCGACGAAATCCCCGCGCACCTCTCCGCACCCGTCGGCGTCACCGCACAGAATCTCTCCCTCTTCGACCAAGTCCTAGCGCGCAACCTCAACTCCATCCCCACATCCTCCGCCGGACGCCTCTTCGACGCCGTCGCCTCCATCAGTGGCCTCCGCCACACCGTCTCCTTCGAAGGCCAGGCCGCCATGGAGCTCGAATTCGCCGCCGACCCCGCCGAATCCGCCCACTACGACTTCGCCATCACCACATCCGACCCCATCCAGATCGACCTTCGCGCCGCCATCCGCGCCATCGCTGCGGATCTCGCGCGCCACGCATCGCCCGCCGTCATCTCCGCCCGCCTCCACAACACGCTCACCGCCGTCATCGTCGAGGTCTGCTCCCGCCTCCGCGTCCACACCGGCGAATCCCGCGTCTGTCTCTCCGGCGGCTGCTTCCAGAACCAGCGCCTCCTCGCCTCCGCGGTCCACGCCCTCGCTCGCGCCAACTTCTCCGTCTTCCACCAGCGCATCGTCCCCGCCAACGACGGCGGCATCGCGCTGGGACAGGCCGCCTCCGCCTGTGAAATCATAAGAACTGGCGCCTAATCTTTCGCGCGGAGGTTCCGCCCATGTGTCTCGCCATTCCCGGTAAGGTCATCGAAGCCTACGATAACGCCGGCATGCGCATGGCCCGCGTCCAGTTCGGCGGCGTCATCCGCGAGGCCTGCCTCGAGTACATCCCGGAAACCCAGGTCGGCGACTACGTCCTCGTCCACGTCGGCTTCGCCATCAGCAAGCTCGACGAAGCCGAGGCCCATCGCACCTACGCCGCACTCGAAGAACTGGGCCAGCTCGACGAACTCAACCTCCCCGCCGAGCCCGCCTCCAACGCATGAAGTACCTCGACGAGTATCGCGACGGTTCTCTCGCGGCCAAACTCGCCGCCGAGATTCGCCGCATCCAGACCCGCCCTTGGGTCATCATGGAGGTCTGCGGCGGCCAGACCCACTCCATCGTCAAGAACGGCATAGACCATCTGCTCCCCTCCGGCGTCGAGCTCGTCCACGGCCCGGGCTGTCCCGTCTGCGTCACGCCGCTCGAGATGATCGACCGCGCCCACGCCATCGCCCGCCGCTCAGACGTCATCTTCTGCTCCTTCGGCGACATGCTCCGCGTCCCCGGCTCCGACGGCGACCTCTTCCGCATCAAGTCGCAGGGTGGCGACGTCCGCGTCGTCTACTCCCCGCTCGACTGCCTCAAGATCGCCCGCGCCAATCCCGCCAAGCAAATCGTCTTCTTCGCCATCGGCTTCGAGACCACCGCTCCCCCCAACGCGCAGCTCGCCTTCCGCGCCCGCGCCGAAAAATTGGACAACGTCTCGCTGCTCGTCTCCCACGTCCTCGTTCCGCCCGCGCTGCAGGCCATCCTCTCCGCGCCCGCCAACCGCGTACAGGGATTCCTCGGTCCCGGACACGTCTGCGCCGTCGCTGGATACGCCGACTACGAGCCCATCGCCGCCCAGTACCATGTCCCCATCGTCATCAGCGGATTCGAGCCCCTCGACATCCTCGAAGGCGTCCTCATGACGGTCCGCCAGCTCGAAGCAGGCCGCGGCGAGGTCGAAAACCAGTACTCCCGCATCCTCACCCGCGACGGCAACCCCGCCGCATGGAAGCTTGTGCAGGATGTCTTCCAGGTCTCCGACCGCAAGTGGCGCGGCGTCGGCGAAATCCCCCGCAGCGGCTTCGCCCTCCGCCCCGAGTACGCTGACATGGACGCCGAGCATCGCTTCAACGTCGCCAACGTCACCGCCGAGGAGCCTGCCGCCTGCATCGCCGGACAAATACTGCAGGGCATCAAGAAGCCCCACGACTGTCCTGCCTTCGGCAACCTCTGCAACCCGCAGCATCCCCTCGGCGCCACCATGGTCTCCGCAGAGGGTGCCTGCGCCGCCTACTACGCCTACGGTCGCCACCTCAATCCCGCGCCCGCGAAAGAGAAGATTGGATAACGCATGAGCGACCAGAAAAAATCTTCGCCTGAAACTCTCAACACCGCCGGCTTCGGCTCCTGTCCGCTCCCGCTCTTCGAGCATCCCCACATCGTCCTCGGCCACGGCAGCGGCGGCAAGCTCTCCGCCGAGCTCATTGACAAAGTTTTTCTCTCCGCCTTCCGCAACCCCACCCTCGAGCGCATGGACGACCAGGCGCAGCTCACCATCGGTGGCGCGCGCCTCGCCTTCACCACAGACTCCTTCGTCGTCACTCCCATCTTCTTCCCCGGCGGAGACATCGGCTCCCTCGCCGTCAACGGCACCGTCAACGATCTCGCCATGGCCGGCGCCAAGCCGCTCTACCTCGCCGCCGCCTTCATCCTCGAGGAAGGCCTCCCCGCCGACGAGCTCTCCCGCGTCGTCGCCTCCATGGCCGCCGCCGCACAATCCGCCGGAGTCCAGTTCGTTACCGGAGACACCAAGGTCGTCGAGCGCGGACACGGCGACAAGCTCTTCATCACCACCACCGGCATCGGAGAAGTCCCCTCCGGCCTCTCGCTCTCCGCGGACCGCGCCCGCCCGGGCGACCGTATCCTCCTCTCCGGCTCCATCGGCGACCACGGCATCACCATCCTCGCCCAGCGCGAGCATCTCGACTTCGAATCCTCCCTCGTCTCCGACTGCGCCGCCCTCAACGGTCTCGTCACCGACATGCTCGCCGAGCTCGGCCCCCAAGCCTCCGCACTCCGCGTCATGCGCGACCCCACCCGCGGCGGACTCGCCACCTCGCTCAACGAGATCGCCTCCCGCTCCAACGTCGGCATGACGATTCAAGAGACCGCCATCCCCGTCCGCGACTCCGTACGCGGGGCCTGCGAACTCCTCGGCCTCGACCCGCTCTACGTCGCCAACGAAGGCAAGCTCCTCGCCATCGCCGCCCCAGAGGTCGCCGACCGTCTCCTCGCCCGCATGCAATCCCATCCGCTCGGCAGGGAAGCGCACATCATCGGCACCGTCACCGACGTCCACCACGGCATGGTCCTCATGCAAACCGCCGTCGGCGGCACCCGCGTCGTGGATGTCCTCTTCGGCGAGCAGCTCCCCCGCATCTGCTGACCCTGCCATGCTCTCCCAGCTCATCAACATGCTCAACGACCGCGCCGGCAACACCCGCGCCCGCGTCATCGGCATCTACATCGTCCTCGCCGCCTTCAACGCCGCCGCCTGGCTCGCCGCGCTCCTCGTCTTCCGCTCCCATCCCGTCCTGCTTGGCACCTCGCTGCTCGCTTACAGCCTCGGCCTCCGCCACGCCGTGGACGCCGACCACATCGCCGCCATCGACAACGTCACCCGCAAGCTCATGCAGCAGAACAAGCGCCCCGTCGCCGTCGGCTTCATGTTCTCCCTCGGCCACTCCACCATCGTCGTCATCGGCTCTCTGCTCATCGCCGGAGCAGCCCGCGCCCTCCAGCACCACCTCGACCGCGTCCGCGACCTCGGCTCGCTCATCGGCTCGCTCGTCTCCATTGTCTTCCTCTTCGGCATCGCCGGCGTCAACCTCGTCGTCCTCCGCTCCGTATGGCACATGTTCCAGCGCGTCCGCCACGGACGCCCCTACGTCGAAGAAGACTTCGATCTCCTTCTCGGCAGCCGCGGCATGCTCTCCCGCCTCTTCCGCCCCATGTTCAATCTCATCCAGTCCAGTTGGCACATGTATCCGCTCGGCGTCCTCTTCGGTCTCGGCTTCGACACCGCCACCGAGATCGGCGTCCTCGGCATCTCCGCATCCGAGGCTGCGCGCGGCCTCTCCCTCGCCGCCATCCTCATCTTCCCCGCGCTCTTCGCCGCCGGCATGTCGCTCGTGGACACCACCGACAACATCCTCATGCTCGGCGCCTACGGTTGGGCCTTCATCAAGCCCGTCCGCAAGCTCTACTACAACCTCACCATCACCGCCGTCAGCGTCACCGTCGCCTTCGCCGTCGGCGGCGTCGAGGCCCTCGGCCTCCTCTGCGACCGCCTCCATCCGCAGGGCGCTCTCTGGCGGCAGGTCGCCCGCCTCAACAACAACTTCGGCCTCCTTGGCTACGGCATCGTCGCCCTCTTCGCCCTCAGTTGGCTCGTCTCCATCGCCATCTACAAGTGGAAGCGCTTTGACCACATCCAACCACGCTAGTTTTTAGCCAATAGGTCCTACAAATAATTCGCAGGCCGTACAATCCCCCTTGTCAAAGCTGCAGTTTCGCGGAGTATGATGGGTGGCGATGCCGGACACCGGCGTTGCAGGTCCAACCAGTTGCACGCGAAACTCTCTGCGATAGGTCGGGTTAGTTTAATAAATGTCTCTTGGGGGTATGTCATGAATCATCCGGTGAACTCTGTGCGCTCGCTCAACGTTGCCTCCTTCCGCAAGCTCTCAATCGCTCTCGTCGCGCTCGCCCTCGTGGCCTTCACCTCCGGCTGCAGTCTGCAGCAAACGCACTTTGTCGCCGGCAACGCCTCTGGCGAATTCACCCCCGGCGCGCAATTCAGCGGCATCGCCCACGGCGGGCAGCAGCCCATCGCCGGCGCCACGGTGCAGCTTTGGGCCGTTGGCTCCACGGGCTACGGCAGCGCCGCCACCTCCCTCATCAGCGCCACCTGCACCACCAGCGACGGCTCCGGCGGCTCCGCCAACGACAACGTTTGCAACTCAGCCGACACGCTCGCTCTCGGATACTTCACGCTTCCCGCATACACCTGCCCCAACCCGCCGTCCAACAGTTCGCTCGGCAGCGGCAACGCGCTCGTCTACCTGACGATCACCGGCGGCAACCCCGGCGCGGGCACCAACTCCAATCTCAAACTCGTCGCTCCGCTCGGTCCTTGCGGCAACCTCACCACCTCCACCTTCGTCTTCGCGAACGAGATCACTACCGTCGCCACCGCCTACGCTCTCGGCCAGTTCTATGGCCCCACCACCGGCAGCTTCGGCGCGCCCAACACCACGCAGGCCCAGGTGGGCATCGCCAACGCCTTCAGCACCGCCTACACGAATCTGGTCAACACCAGCAACGGCACCGCCATCACCTCGCAGGTGTTTACCAACAGCGGGCTGTCGCTCGTCTCCACTCCCGAGTCCACCAAGCTCATCGCCATCGCCAACATCATCGGCTCTTGCGTCAACTCCACCGGCGGCGTCGCCGGCGACACCAGCAGTTGCGGCACGCTCTTTGGCGATGTCTATCCCACCGCCGCCACCGCTCCCACAGACACCCTCGCCGCTGCGGTCTTCATGAGCACCAACCCCACCTCCAGCCCCAGTGCCACCACCGTCGGCGGTGCCACATCCGCCGCCAACATGATTGCCCTCTGGGGATTGATTACCGGCACGCCCGCCTTTACCGGCGGACTCGGCACCCAGCCTGCGGACTGGACCATCGGCATCCAATACCAGGACAACACATCCGAGAGCACCACCAGCCCGCTCAACATGCCGCAGAACCTCGCCATTGATACCAACGGCAACGTCTGGGTCGTCAATGCCAACGGTTCGACCCGCGACAACATCACCGAATTGAGCCCGACTGGTGTGCCTACACTGATTGCTTTGTCTGTCTCCGAACAGGTGCGCAATTTGGCGATTGACACCAACAACAACGTCTACTGGGGCACGGCCAGCTCGCCCTCCGGCTTCTGGAAGTACAACGGCTCCGTCACCTCAGCTCAATACACAACCTATGGCTCCGCCTACGGCCTGACGGTCGGCCCCACGAACGATGTCTACTTCACCCGCACCAGTTCGTCTTGCGCCCCCACATCCAGTTACGGCATCGGCGAGCTCTTCAGCGCGACCCCAGCCAGCCTGGTGCAATTCGCTTGCCCCTCGACGGCTCCGAACGATAAGTACGCGGCCATGGATGCCAGCAATCATCTTTGGATGACGCAGGGCTCTTCGGCGGCGACGGTCATCACCACAGCCGCCATGCCCAGCGATTCCACCGTCAGTTCAACTTGCGGCTCCTATCCCTGCAATGCGTTGGATGCGCAGCCCGCCTACACCACCGTCACCGGTGGCGTTGGCAGCGTTCCCGCCCTCGGCAACGCCTACGGTCTTGCGGTGGGCCAGGGTGGCTCCAACATCTGGATTCCCAACTCCAGCCTTAACACCGTCTCCGAGCTGACCTCCACCACCACCGGCACCTCCTTTGGCAGTGCGGCGGCCTTCAACAGCCCTTACGGCATCGCCGTGGATGGCGCCGGCCACATCTGGGTCACCAACCGCAACACCGCCGCCATCTCCGAGTTGGATAGTTCCGGAAACATCCTCTCTCCGCAGACCACCGGCACCGCTCCTGTAAATGTCCTCGGCTTCCAGTCCTATGTGTCCGGCGCCATCAACTTACCTTGGGGCATCGGAATCGACCCATCCGGCAACGTGTGGGTCGGAAACAACACGGACAATCCTACAGGCACTGCATTGGGCGGAGTCTTTGAACTGGTCGGCGCTGGCGCTCCCACGGTCACCCCAATCGCTCAGGCGCTCAACGGAACCGTCAACTCCACAGGCCACGGCATCGGCCAGATGCCGTAGTTGAGCCGCTTTGCGGGCGTGAGCGCAGCGTGAACCGTAGTCTCCCGGTCTTCCGTTGTTCAACAGGTCCTACAAATAGTTCACAGGCCATACTATCCCAGCATTCCAAAAAGCGATTTCTCAGAGTATTATTGGGAGCGATGTCAGATTCTGACACCACAGGTCCGACCAGTCACCCGAATGTATTCGGTGATGGAATGGTTCCTGTGCATGTTTCTTTCGGGAGTAGTGTGATGATCCATCCGGTGAACTCTGCGCGCTCGTTCTTCGTCGCGTCCTTTGGCAAGCTCTCGCTCTGTCTCGTCGCGCTCGCCCTCGTGGCTCTCACCTCAGGCTGCGGCCTCGGTGTCGCCGGCTCCAGCTTCGGCAGCAGCACCCAGTCCAGCTCCGTGCAGGGCATTCACGGCCTCGTACATGGCGGCCAGCAGCCCATCTCCGGCGCCAGCGTCGTCCTCTACGCCGCCGGCACCACCGGTTACGGCACCGGAGCCGCTTCGGTCATGACATCTCCCGTCTCCACCGACGCCAACGGCAACTTCACTCTCACCGGCAACTACTCCTGCTCCGCCGGCCAGCAGATGTACCTCGTCGCCAGCGGCGGCTCCGAGATCTCCAGCGCCACCTCCGCCTCCATCACCGCCTACTCGCTCTCCAACAACGTCGCCACCTTCACCGCGGCCAACAACTTCGCCGCCGGTCAGTCCGTCACCATCAGCGGTCTCTCCACCCTCACCGCCATGAACGGCACATTCACCGTGCTCGCCACCGGACTCAGCACCTCGCAATTCGCCGTCCCCTTCACAGGCGCAGTCGCCACCGCCTCCGAAACCGCCGGCAACGTCACCGCAGTCAACGTCACCTCCGGCGGCTCCGGATACCCCACCGCACCCTCCATCGTCTTCTCCACCAGCGGCGCCACCACACCCGCCACGGCCACCGCCAACATGTCCGGCACCTCCGTCGCCTCTGTCACCGTTAACTCTGCCGGCATCGGCTACACCTCCAATCCCACCGTTACCTTCTCGCTCGCAGGCTCCGACGCCGGAACCGCCACCCCCGGCAGCGCCCTCGGCGCCAACTCCGCCACCACCCTCATCGCCGCACTCGGCGACTGCGGAGCCTCCGGCTTCGCCTCCCAGTACATCGTCATCAACGAGGTCACCACCGTCGCCTCCGTCTGGGCCCTGCAGCAGTTCATGGCCGCTCCCGCCTCCGGCAACGTCAACGCTCCCGCCATCGGCGCGCCCAGCACCAACTACTGCAACACCGGCAGCTCGGTCACCAATCCCACCTCCACCGCCAGTTGCAACACCGTCAGCGGCGTCACGCCCTTCCTCATCCAGCCCGCCATCACCGGCCTCAAGAACGCCTTCAACATGGCCCGCCTTCTCGCCGACCCCGCGCAGGGCGCTTCCCCCAACTACAACTACTCCTACGCCACCCCCGAAACCACCAAGATCAACACCCTCGCCAACATCCTCGCCGGCTGCATCAACTCCACCGGCCCCTCCTCCTCGGCCTGCACTAGCCTCTTCAGCACCGCCACCCCATCTACCACCTTCGCCGGAGCCACGCCCTTCACCGCGGCAGACACCGCCCAGGCCGCCTGGTACATCGCGCAGTATCCCGTCAACAACGTCACCGCGCTCTACAACCTCGTCACTGGAACAGGCGCAGCCTTTAGCAACGCTCTCTCCGCCTCGCCCACCGACTTCACCATCGCCGTCAACCTCGCCCCGCAGAACAGCGGCACCTGGGACATCAACAATCCCTGGGCCGTCGCCATCGACGCCTACGGCAACGCCTGGATCAGCAACGCCGGCTCCCTCACCAGCAGCGCCACCGCCGGCCTCACCGAACTCGGCCCCGACGGCACTGCCGCCACCACTCCGCTCACCTCCGTCACCGCCAACGTCTCCGGCGGAGCCTACGCGCAGTTCACAACCATTCCCGCCTCCAACACCTTCAGCAACTCCTCTAGCCCCACCCTCAGCCTTCCCAAGGTCGTCGCCATTGACCTCGCCAACAACCCCTGGATGACCATTGACGGCACTCAAACCGGCACGCCGACCGCCTCCCTCGTCATGACCGCCAACGGCTCCTCCAGCGCCCAGACCAACGGCACCGCCGCCACCTCCATCACAGGCGCGCAGGCTTGGTACACCAACTACACCGCCTGGGGTCTGGCCATTGATGCCAGCAACAACATCTACGTCGCTTCCAGCGCCAGCTCCAGCATCTCCCAGGCCACGCTCATGAACCAGCGCTCCGTCTCCAAGATGAGCGCCTCCGGAGCCAACTACACCTTCTCCACCTCCAGTGCCACCACAGCTCCCAACGCCACCCCCGGCGCCACCACCTACCTCGCTATTGACGCCAACTCCGCCGTCTCCGGCGGCATCCTCTGGGCGGCCACGCAGGGTACCTGCAAGTACGCCAGCGGCGTCCTCTCCGGAACCGTCCCTTACGGCGCCATCAACATGTGGGGCACCTCCGCCATCACCACGCCGCTCAGCGGCTCCGAGGCGGCCACAGTCCTCTCCAAGGCCACCGTCGGCGCAGGCTCCGCCTCCAACTGCGGCAGCTCCTCGCTCTCCATGGGTCAGGTCGGCATCGCCGGCATGGCCAACCCCTACGGCGTCGCCATCGACCGCAACAACGGCGCATGGCTCCCCGACGAGTACACCTCCAGCCTCGGCTTCGACGGTCTCACCTACGTCTCCGCTCCCACAGCCTCCACCGGCATCATCCCCAGCTCCTGGTACTACGCCAACGGCATCAACGGCCCGCAGTACTCCGGCTCCAGCGGTGTCGCCACCGGTGCTGGCACCGCCATGGCCAAGCCCGGCGTCCCCGCCATCGACGGCAACAACAACGTCTGGTTCGGTTCGCAGTCCGTGGGCTCTCTCACCGAGGCCACCCTCTGCACCTCCACCACCGGCTACTACTGCGGCAACTACACCGCCACCAACGCCATCGCACTCTTGACGCCCACCGCCGCCGAAGTCACCGCCGCCGGTGCCACCGGCGCCTACGGCCTCGGCTTCGTCCACAAGCTCGGCACCACCACCTACGTCGCCGTAGACCCCTCCGGCAACGTCTGGGCCACCAACACATCCGCCTCCAGCTCCTACACCAACGGCGCTGCCGCCACCGTCCTCGACGGCAACTCCATGACCGTCCTCGTCGGCGGCGCTGGCCCGGTTATCACTCCCATGTCCGTCGCCCTCGCCAACAAGATGATCGGCCAGAAACCTTAACCAATCTCATCATCCTCCAAGCACAACCGGCGTCCCTCGGGACGCCGGTTCTCTTTGCCAGATGGACATCAAACAACGCGTAGCGTTGTTTGATGTCCCACTTTGAAGTTGTCATCCTGAGCGGAGCAGCGTTCTTGCGCGATGCGCAGTCGAAGGATCCAGCGGGACTCAATGCTTGCCCATGCGGCTTGTCCCTTCCTAACTAAACCTTAAAAAACTCTGCCACGCGTCTGCCCAGCACTACAGGCACTTCGAGCAGCACACCCCGCCCTCGCCGCCGCACTTCGTCTTCGCCTTCGGCTCGTGTGGGCAGAACGGATCGCTCCCCAGCGCGTCGCCCGTAAACGCAAACGCCCGCGCACGGCTCCCGCCGCAAAGCGCCGCATACTCGCACAGCCCGCACTTCCCGTGGAAATCCTTCGGCTTGTGCAGCGCCGTGAACAGCTCCGAGCTCCGGTACACATCCACCGGCTCATGGGTGCGCACGTTCCCCGCCGCCAGCGGCAAAAATCCCGCCGGACAAATATCTCCCGTGTTGCTGATGAACATGATCCCGTGCCCATCGCGCACTCCAAACCCGCGGTACATGCTCGTCTGCTCAATCTCCGCCGCCGTCATCCCTTCCGCGCGCATCTGGTTCAGCGCAATCCGCCGGTACGACGGCGCCTCCGTCGTCTTCACCTGAAACGGCGAAGTCTTCGACAGCTCGTACACCCACTTCATCAGCTCCTCGCCCTGCTCCGGCGTAATCGGTTGCAGCACCTTCCCGCGCCCCACCGCAATCAGGAAGAACAAACTCCACCGCATCACCTTCAGGCTCTTCAGCAGCTCGTAAATCGCAGGCAGGTCGTCCATCGTCTCCTGCGCCACCAGCGTGTTCACCTGGATCGGCACGCCCAACTCCGCCGCGCTCTTTGCCGCCGCTATCGTCCAGTTGAAGCATCCCTCCACGCCGCGCACCGCCTCGTGCCGCGCCGCGTTCGACCCGTCCAGGCTCAGCCCGAAGCTCTCGATTCCATGTTCCTTCAGCTTGGCCAGCGCCTCATGCGTCAGCTTGCCCGTCGCGCTCGGCGTTATCGAAACCCCCAGCCCCAGCGCCTTCGCCTCGTCAATCAGCTCGAAGATGTCCGTCCGCTCCAGCGGATCCCCGCCCGTCAGGATCACGTGCGGCAGCGGCTCCCCGAACGCCGCGATCTGCTTCAGCAGTCTGCTGCTCTCCGCGCGGTTCAGCTCATCGGCGTGCGGAGTCTTCACCGCCTCCGCGCGGCAGTGCTTGCACGCCAGCGAGCACGCCTGCGTCATCTCCCAGTACACCAGCATCGGGTTGCGATTAAAGTCCTGCTGCGCCGCCGCCGGATGTCCTCCGGGGTGTCCGCTCGTCTTGCCCGTGATGTGGGAGTGCGAGGAAGTTGTCGTGTTCATGCTGTCTCCAGTGTTGGTGTGTTTTTCTGCGCCATGATTCTCGCCACGGCGTTCTTCGAGGTCTGTATGCAATCCGGCAGCCCGGGCCCGTACAGCGCCGCGCCCGCCAGATAAATCCCCGGAGTCTCCGAAGCCATCCGCTCCATCTCCGCCACCCGCTGCTTGTGCCCCACGTCATACTGCGGATTCGAGCTTCTCCACTGGTACGCCCGCGCCATCACCGGCTCCGCCGTGATGCCCATCGTCGCCTTCAACTCCTCGCGCACCAGCGCAATCAACGCCGACTCGTCCTGCTCCGCCAGTTCTTCGTTCCGCGCTCCGCCCACAAACGCCCGTATCAGCACGCGGTCTCCCGCGGCGCGGTGCCCAAACTTCGTGCTGGACCACGAGCACGCCGTGATCCGCCGCTTCTCGCCCGCCGCCACTATAAAGCCGTATCCGTCCAGCGCGTGCCCCACCTCGTCCCTCCGGTAACCCACAGACACCGTCGCCGTCGTCACATACCGCAGTGCACGCAACCTCTGCCCCAGCTCCGGCGCAATCCCGTCCACCAACTCGCCCGTCACATACGCCGGCGTGCAGAACACGATCTCATCCGCATGCATCGCCTCCCCGCCCGCTATCGCAATCCGGTATCCATCCTGCTCCCGCGTAATCCCATCAATCTTCTGGTTCAGCCGTATCGTCCCCGGCTCAATCCGCGCCACCAGCGCGTCAATCAACTGCTCCAGCCCCCTGCGCAACGTCACAAACATGGACAGTGGTTTCTTCGCTGCTCCGCCCGCCGTCGCCGCAGCCTTCGCCGCTCCCGCCTTCTTCCTCCGCAGCATCCCCCGCAGCAGGCTCCCATGCTTCCTCTCCAGCTCCGGAAACAGCGGAAACGTGCTCTCCATGCTCATCCGCTCCGGGTCCGCCGCGTAGATGCCCGCCAGCAGCGGCCCTGCCAGCCGCTCCAGTGCCTCCGTCCCCAGCCGCCGCCGCACAAAGCTCGCCAGCGACTCGTCCCCCTCCTCCTTGCGCGCCGGCAGGAACAGCTCCAGCCCCATCCGCATCTTGCCCGCCCAGCTAAATAGCCGCGACTTCAAAAAGGGAACCACCATCGTCGGTGCCATCAGCATCATGCCCTCGGGCATCGCGTGCAGCTTGCCGCCGCTCACCACATACGTCGTCTTCTGCTGCGCGTTGCTCCCCAGAATCTCATCCCCCAGCCCCAGTTCGCGGCACAGCGCCAGCGCCGCCGGCTTCGTGCTGATGAACGAGTCCGGCCCCGCCTCCACCACAAACCCGTCCACCGTCTCCGACAGCACCTTCCCGCCCACACGTCCCTCGCGCTCCAGCAGCGTCACCCGCGCCCCGCCCGCCTGCTGCAGGTAGTAGGCCGCCGATAGCCCGGAGATGCCACCGCCGATGATCACGACATGCTTCATGCTGTGTGTGGGTCCGCTGCCGGCGGCCAGACTGGTGGGTGGGGGGAACCCGGCCCGGGGAAGGCTGGTGCGGACCATCTAACTCCAACTCTGAGATTACCTTATCCAACTTCGCCCCGCCCCTTCGGTGACGTACGTCACAATGCGGTATTTGCCCCTCTCCCCTGCAAATTTTGACCCTCCTTGCGCCCCCACCGCCCCCGCAAAGTGAAATAATCCAACGAGTGCATACAAATCTTCCATTGTTGATTCAAGGCGGAATGGGCGCCGGCGTCTCCCATTGGCGGCTGGCCCAATCCGTCAGCAGCAGAGGGCAGTTGGGCGTCGTCTCCGGCACCGCCCTCGACCAGATTCTTGCCCGCCGCCTGCAGGACGGCGATCCCGGCGGACACATGCGCCGCGCCCTCGATGCCTTTCCCGTTCCCGACATCGCCCGCCGCATCCTCGACAAGTACTTCATCCCCGGCGGCAAGCCTCCGGCAGAGCCCTACCTCGCGCTGCCCATGATCTGCTTTGATAGCGCACCCGAGCTCGACGAGCTCAGCGTCGCCGCCAACTTCGTCGAGGTCTGGCTCGCACGCCAGGGCCACAACAATCCGGTCGGCGTCAACTTCCTCGAGAAGATTCAGACCGCCCATCTTGCCGCCATCTACGGTGCCATGCTCGCCGGCGTGGACTACATCATCATGGGCGCCGGCATCCCCATCCGCATCCCCGGCGTTCTCGACGCCTACGTCAACCACCAGCCCGCCGAGTATCCCATCCACGTCCGCGGCGCGCAACCCGGCGACGACTTCACCATGCGCTTCGATCCGCGCCGCTACATCAACGGAGACCTCCCGCCGCTCAAGCGCCCCCGCTTTCTGGCCATCATCTCCTCCAACACCCTCGCCATCACCCTGCTCAAGAAGGCCAACGGCCGCGTGGACGGCTTCGTCGTCGAAACCCCTGTCGCCGGCGGCCACAACGCTCCGCCCCGCGGCGCCATGCAGCTATCCGAAAGCGGCGAGCCCATCTACGGCGAGCGCGATGTCGTGGACATACCCCGCCTCCGCGAACTCAACGTCCCCTTCTGGCTGGCCGGTGGCTACGGCTCGCCCGCTACCATCCGTCAGGCGCTCGAACAGGGGGCCGCAGGCGTTCAGGTCGGCACCGCCTTCGCCTTCTCCGTCGAAAGCGGTCTCGACCCCGACATCCGCCGCCGCCTGCTCGCCGCCGCCGTGGAAGGCACCGCCCGCGTCTTCACAGACCCGCTCGCCTCGCCCACCGGCTATCCGTTCAAGGTCGCGCGCTTGCAGAACTCCGCCTCCGAGGCCGAAGTCTTCGCCGCTCGTCCCCGCATCTGCGACCTCGGCTATCTGCGCGAACCCTACCGCACCCCCGAGGGCGGCATCGGCTACCGTTGCGCCTCCGAGCCGGTCAGCATCTACGAATCCAAAGGCGGCGTCACCCAGGAGACCGTCGGCCGCAAGTGCGTCTGCAACGCGCTGATGGCCAACATCGGCATGCCCCAAACCCGCAAGGGCAACCGCATCGAGGCCGCTCTGGTCACCACCGGTGACGACCTCGTCTCCATCCCCCAGTTCTTGCCCCCCGGTAAGTTGGAGTACACCGTCGCCGACGTCTTCGCTGTTCTGCTTCCCCCCGGCATCGAAGCGCTTCGCCAGCCAGGCATCGCCTTCGCCGTTTAGTTGGAGCCTGGAAGTTCTCTTTTCCTAAGCCACAATCCCCGCGTTCACCCGCAGCCAATCACTAGGGTGATGCATGAGCGCATCAGCGCGAGTCCGCCCGTCAGGACGCGCGCTTCTCCTGCTCCAGCCACGGCGGCAGCAGTTGCGTCAGCACATACAGGATCCCCAGCGGCAGCAGCAGCAGCGCCACCGTCATCAGCAGTCCTTCGCGCGTCACCAGCTCTACCTTGTACGTCGTGTAGCCCAGAAAGCTCTTGCTGAACAGTTGCCCGCCAATCACCACGTTCCACCGCATCGCGAACACGCCGATCATCGTCAGCCCGCCCGCCACCGCATAAACCCGCTTGCGCGTCGCCACCGCCAGCTTCGTCACCTGCGTCACCGCCAGCAGCAGGATCGGCAGTATCGTCCCGATCCCCAGTTGCAGCACGATCTGCGAGAAGTACAGCTTCGTGTGCACCATGAAGTTCAGCGCGCGGAAGCTCTCGTCCGCCTCGTAGATGCGGTGGATCAGGTCCAGCATCTCCAGCCCGAAGTCCACCAGGAAGATGTAGAACAGGTACTTGGCGATGCTGTCCACGCACAGCACGTCCACCGGCAGCCCGCGCAGCTTGGTCACCGCCATGTACAGCAGCATCACCGCCGCGATTCCGCTCACCATCGCCGAAAAGATGAACACCGCCGGCATCAGCGGCGACGACCACCACGGGTTCGCCTTGATGGACCCGAAGATGAACCCCACGTATCCGTGCAGCAGGAACGCCGACGGGATGCCCACGATGGTCACAATCCAGCCCACGTGCTCGTCCACCGCCAGCGCCTCCGGGCTCACGTTCTTCGAGCCCAGCGTCATGATCTGGTACACCCACCGCAGCGGCGCCTTCGCCGTCGCGGCGAGCTCCACGATCTCCTTGCGGTAGTCCAGCCACAGCTCGAACACCAGCACCGCCATCAGGTACCACAGGTACACATACCCGAACATCGCCATCGCCGAGCTGCCGTGCGGCGTGAAGTACATCTCGTAGCTCCGCTCCGGATGCCCCAGGTGCAGTTGCAGCGGCAGCGGCGCCACAATCAGGAACGACAGTGCCGTCAGCAGCGCCAGCCGGTACGTCGGCCGCACGCTCTCCACGTTGAACACCCGCACCAGGCTCGCCAGAATGAACGCCCCCGCCACCAGCCCGGTGATGAACGGATACAGCACGATGAGTACGCTCCAGTACAGCGTCACCTCGTTCGGATACATGTAGCCTTCCACGCCGTTCATCATCTCTCCTTAGCGCACTGACCCGTCCAGTGCGTTGTAGTACACCTTCGCGCCCGTCGCCATCTGCGGCTTCAGTATCTGCACGCTGTGCGTCTTCAGGAACGCGTGGATCGGATCGTTCGGGTTCTTCAGGTCCGCCAGTTGCCGCGCACCCGTCGGACAGTTCTCGCAGCACGCCGTCGTCAACCCCTTCGTGATGCGGTGGTAGCACAGCGTGCACTTGTCGGCCACATGCTTCGTCGGATGGATGTACCGGCAGCCGTACGGGCACGCCTGCACGCAGTACGCGCACCCCAGGCAGTACTTCTGGTCCACCATCACCACTCCGTCCGGCGTCACAAACGTCGCCCCCACCGGACACACCTGCGTGCACGGCGAATCCGCGCAGTGGTTGCACAGCTTCGGCACGAAGAAGTACTTGCCCGCGTCCTCCGCCGCCACCGGGAACCCGCCCTTCCCGCCGTCCGGGCTGATCACCTCCGGATGCTCCAGGTTCGTGTCCGTCACGTGGTACCGCTCCACCCACGTCCGGAAGAACCCGTCCGGAACCTCATTCTCCTGCTGGCACGCCTTCACGCAGTTCCCGCACCCGATGCACTTCGGCACGTCAATCAGCATCCCCCACCAGTGCTCGCTCAACTGGTAGTTCGGCGCCGCCTCCGGCGTCCCTGCCATCAAATGTTCCCACGCTATCGCCGCCGCGGGCAGCAATACCAACAATCTCCTGCGCGTCAGTGTGCTCATTTCGTCGCCTCCGCTGCTATCGCCGGCGAGTGCGGCTGGTGGCACGTCTCGCACGGCACGCCGTTCGCATGGTCCGCCGTCGCCACCTGTGGGAACCACTTCGGCCTGGCCGCGCTCGCCTCATGGCACCGCCCGCACAGTTGCGCCGTCTCCGGCAGCACCGGCGTCACGCTCGGGTCGTCCGCGTGTGCCTGCAACGGTCCGTGGCACGCCTCGCAGTGCACCCCGGCGTGCTTGCCGCCCATCTTCGTCGCCAGCACGTCCGCGTGGCACGTCCCGCACGCGTCCTGCCCTGCATAATGCAGCGGCTTTGAGCCCACGTCCGTCATCGCGTCGGCGCGGTAGTGCCCGTACTTGCCGAAGCTCTTCGGCACCACCCAGCCCCGCGATATCCAGAAGATCAGGAACCCGGCCACAAACAGCGCCGCGAACCGGAAGAGATGTTTGTAATCTTTGAACTGGCTCAAGAATGTCCCCAGCCTTCGGGAGGGAAGTCGCTTCCACGGCCCGCCCCGCGTTTACTCCCGCAGATCCACGCCGCAGTTAGTAGGGATATCGGTCAGTTGCCGCCCCTGTATGTGATGAACGTCACGCTTCTTGTGCGATTGGTCACAGCCGCCGTTTTTTCAGCAGTTAAGCTGGTTCACCCATCACACCCCGCCCCACTCCGCCCGCCGATATTCGCGCAACTAGATCGCCTCGCCCATGCTGAACAGGTCCTGCCGCTCCTGCTGCTGCTCCCGATACTCCTCGCGCTCCCTCACCTCGGCCGCCAGCGGGCTGATCGTCTCCTCCATCGCCGCCTGGAACTGTCCGTCCAGCCGCTCCAGCCGCTGCCGCAGCTTCGCAATCTCCTCGCCCTGCGACACAATCACGTCGCTCAGCGGATCGCTCACCTCCCGCGGATCCGTGATCAGCACACGCTTCCCCTGCTGGTACACAATATGCGCCGGCACACCCACCACCGTCGACTCCGGCGGCACGTCCCGCAGCACCACGCTCCCCGCTCCCACCCGCGAGTTCTCCCCAATCGTGATGTCCCCCAGTATGTTCGCGTTGTTGCCCACAAATACCCCGTTGCGCAGCGTCGGATGCCGCTTGCCCTTCTGCTTGCCCGTCCCGCCCAGCGTCACCCCCTGGTACAGCGTCACGTCGTCGCCCACCTCCGCCGTTTCGCCGATCACCACTCCCATCCCATGGTCAATGATGAGCCGCCGCCCCAGCGTCGCCCCGGGATGGATTTCAATCCCCGTGAAGAACCGCGTCACCTGCGACAGAAAACGCGCCGGCAGTTTCATCCCGTGCGTCCACAGCCCGTGCTGGAAGCGGTGCATCCATATCGCGTACACCCCCGGCGAGCACAGCAGCACCGTCAGCCACGATGTCGCCGCCGGATCGCGGTCCATCACGCACTGCACGTCCTCGCGGATCGTCTTCAGCCAGCTCATCGCAGTGCGCTCTCCCGCCTCGTCGTGCCGTTACAGGTTGACCGTGCTCGTCTTCGTGTTCAAAGCCTCTTGCCGCAGTTCGTCAAACAATATTGTCGAAAGATACCGCTCCCCGAAGCTTGGAATGATGGCCACTATCGTCTTCCCCGCGTTCTTCGGATCCTTCGCCAACTGCACCGCCGCATGCACCGCCGCGCCCGCGCTGATGCCCACCATCAGTCCCTCTTCCTTCGGCAGCCGCCGCGCCATCGCCACTGCCTCCTCGTTCGACACCCGCACAATCTCGTCAATCAGCTCCGTCTTCAGGATCGAAGGCACAAACCCCGCCCCAATCCCCTGTATCTTGTGCGGCCCCGGCTTCCCGCCGCTCAGCACCGGGCTGTCCGCAGGCTCCACCGCCACGACCTTGAACCCCGGCTTCTTCGCCTTCATGTACTCGCCCACCCCGGTCAGTGTCCCGCCCGTCCCCACTCCGCTCACCAGTATGTCCGCCGTCCCGTCCGTGTCGTTCCATATCTCCGGCCCGGTCGTCGCCACATGGATCGCCGGATTCGCAGCATTGTTGAACTGTTGCAGCATGTACCCGTTCGGCGTCTCCTTCAGCAGTTCCTCCGCCTTCGCAATCGCGCCCTTCATTCCGTTCGGCCCCGGCGTCAGCACAATCTTCGCACCAAACGCCAGCAGCATGATCCGCCGCTCCAGGCTCATCGTCTCCGGCATCGTCAAAATAATCTCGTACCCCTTCACCGCAGCCACAAACGCCAGCGCTATCCCCGTGTTCCCGCTCGTCGGCTCAATCAGCACCGTCTTTCCAGGCACAATCTGGCCGGCCTTCTCCGCCGCGTCAATCATCGCCAGCCCAATCCGGTCCTTCACGCTGTTCATCGGGTTCGCGCTCTCCAGCTTCGCCAGCACCGTCGCCCCGCACCCCTCGGTCACATGGTTCAGCCGCACCAGCGGAGTCTTCCCAATCAGGTCCACCACATTCGCCGCTACGTTCATGCCATCCTCCACGCTGCCTAGATTGCTACCAGCATACCGTCTTTCCTGCCGATTGACGACCACTCCACCCCGCCCTCCATCTGATGCATTCAAGGCAGATAGCCCACCCTTTCCACATCTTGCAGGTGATAGCCAAAGAGGGCTCAGTGAGCCTCATCACAGCCCCCAAGCCATCCGCCGCCGCATCATGGTACAAAGTCCCTTTGAGGCCCAACCCATGATTCGCGAAGAAGATGCACTGGAGTACCACTCCTCCCAGCCCGCCGGCAAGATTGCCGTCAACTCCACCAAGCCCTGCCTCACCCAGCGCGACCTCTCCCTCGCCTACACCCCCGGCGTAGCCGTCCCCTGCCTCGCCATCCACAAGGACCCCGACGCCGTCTACAAGTACACCGCCAAGGGCAACCTCGTCGCCGTCGTCAGCAACGGCACCGCCGTCCTCGGCCTCGGCACCATCGGCCCCGCCGCCGGCAAGCCCGTCATGGAGGGCAAGGGTGTCCTCTTCAAGCGCTTCGCAGACATTGACGTCTTCGACATTGAGCTCGACGCTCCCAAGCCCGACGATGTCATCCGCGCCTGCCAGATGATGGAGCCCACCTTCGGCGGCATCAACCTCGAAGACATCAAGGCGCCCGAGTGCTTCTACATCGAGGAGACGCTCAAGCGCACCATGAAGATTCCCGTCTTCCACGACGACCAGCACGGCACCGCCATCATCAGCGGCGCTGCCGTCCTCAACGGCGTAGAAATCGCCGGCAAAAAGCTCGCCGACGCCCGCATCGTCGTCAACGGAGCCGGTGCCAGCGCCCTCTCTTGCGCAGAACACTTCGTCCGCCTCGGCGCCACCCGCGCCAACATCACCATGTGCGACTCCAAGGGCGTCATCTACCTGGGCCGCACCGAGGGCATGAACGAGTACAAGGCCCGCTTCGCTCGCCAGACCGACCTCCGCACCCTCGCCGACGCCCTCCGCGGCGCAGACGTCTTCATCGGCCTCTCCACCGCCGACTGCGTCTCCCCCGAGATGCTCAAGTCCATGGCCCCGCGCCCGCTCATCTGCGCCCTCGCCAACCCCAATCCCGAGATCGGCTACGCAGACGCCGTCGCCGCCCGCCCAGACGCCATCGTCGCCACAGGCCGCTCCGACTATCCCAACCAGGTCAACAACGTCCTCGGCTTCCCCGCCATCTTCCGCGGCGCGCTCGACGCCCGCGCCACCACCATCAACGACGAGATGAAGATGGCCGCCACCCGCGCCCTCGCCGAGCTTGCCCGCAAGGACGTCCCAGAGTCCGTCTGCAAAATCTACGGCCTCGACGAGCTTCGCTTCGGCCCCCTCTACATCATCCCCAAGCCCTTCGACCCCCGCGTCGTCGTCGAGGAGGCCGTCGCCGTCGTTCGCGCTGCCATGGAGACCGGCGTCGCACGCCTCCAGCTCGACCTCGACGAGTATCGCCAGCGCCTCGAAACACGCCTCGGCGAGACCCCCTCCATCACCCACCTCCTGCTCAAGAAGGCCCGCACCCGCCGCGCACGCGTCGTCTTCCCAGAAGGCGACAACCGCACCGTCCTCCGCGCCTGCCGCGTCCTCATGGACGAAGGCATCGCCACCCCAGTCCTGCTCGGCCCCGCGGCCCGCATCCGCGAGCGCGCCGCCGCCCTCAACCTCGACCTCAACGCCCTCGAGATCGTGGACCCCGAGTCCAACCCCCGCGAGATCGAGCACCGCGACGAGCTCTTCCGCATCCGCCAGCGCAAGGGCGTCACCCGCACCGAGGCCAAGCAGCTCGTCCGCGGCCGCAATACCCTCGGAGCGCTCATGGTCAAACTCGGCCACGCCGACGCCCTCGTCACCGGCCTCAAGACCCACTACGCCGACAACGTCTCCCCGCTCCTCGATATCATCCCCCTCCAGCCCGGCGTCGAGACCGTCGCCGGCCTCTACATCGCCGTCACCCCGCGCGGCAAACTCTACTTCCTCGCCGACTGCACCATGATCGTCCAGCCCACCGCCGAGGAACTCGCCGAGATCGCCCTCCTCGCCGCCGCCACCGCCCGCCGCTTCGACGTCGAGCCCCGCGTCGCCATGCTCTCCTTCTCCAACTTCGGCTCCAACCGCCACCAGCAGGCCGACCGCGTCCGCCGCGCCACCGAAATCGTCAAGCTGCGCGCCCCCGAACTTAAAATCGACGGCGAAATGCAGCTCGACACCGCCGTCATCCCCGAGCGCATCGAAAAAACCTACCCCTTCAGCCAACTCCACGGCGGCGCCAACGTCCTCATCTTCCCCTCGCTCGACGCCGGTAACATCGCCTACAAGCTCCTCGCCACCCTCGGCGGCGCGCAGATGATCGGCCCCATCCTCATGGGCATGTCCAGGCCCGTCCACGTCCTCGCCCGCGACAGCTCCCTCAACGACATCGTCAACCTCGCCGCCCTCGCCGCCATCGAGGCCTAGAACAGCGATATCGCCCACTAGTCCGTTTCACCATTCGATAGGGGCAGGGCGACAGTCCTGCCCCTTCCTGTCTATCATCGTCCCCATGAAGCTCCATTTCCTTCTCGCTCTCGCCGCTGTTCTCACCCTCTCCGCTTCCGCCCTCGCGCAAGACACCCCCACCCCAGACCCCACCGACGCCGCTAAGACCCACGCCGGCCTCCCCCCCTGGGCCGTCAATCGCACCGGCAAGGTCACCCCATTCCACGTCGGCACGGCCACGCCTGCCACCCCCGCGCCCGCCGGCCTCTACGTCGCCATGGGCGACAGCATCACCTACGGCGTCGGCGTGGACAACAACTGCGCCAGCTTTCCCACCACCCCCGTGGACATCGAAGCCTTCTGTCCCGAAGGAACCAGCTACGCCATCCTCACCGCCCGTGCCCTTCGCGCCGCGGGCATCGCCGGCCATTTTCTGAACCTCGGCATCGGCGGAGCCCACGTCGAGCGCGTCATCTCCGACGAACTCCCCTACCTCCTCGCAGACGCAACCATCGTCACCCTCTACATCGGCACCAACGACAGCCGCGGCGTCAAGAACACCAAGACTCCCATCCGCGATGTCGTCGCCCAGTACGAGCAGCACTTCGAAGACCTGCTCAAGGCCATTCACACCCGCGCTCCCCACGCCCGCATCGTCCTCATCAACTTCCCCAACGAGAAGTACCTCGCCGCCACCTACAACCTCCCCGACGAGGTTCTCCCCCGCTACGACGCCTCCTCGCAGATCCTCGACAAGTGGATCGACGCGCACTACCCCAAGTACGCCGTCGCGGACACCATCTGCAACCCCGCCAGCTACGACCCCGCCATGCTCTACAAGGGCGGAGTCCATCCCAACGAGGCCGGCGCAGCCATCCTCGCCAAATCCGTCATCGCCGCCATCCTCGCACCCACCCCCGCCGCGCCGCCCGCTAAGTGCCAGTGGTTCGACGCATCAACCGCCGACTCCCTCATCAACCGCCCCTAGTTAGGAGTAATCCATGAATCGCACCGCCATTCTCACTCTCGCCCTCTCGCTATCTGTTTCCGCTCTCGCCCAGGACGCTACTCCAAAGAGCCAAAGCGCGGCAGCGCCGCAGCCAATCGTCGTCCCCCCCGGCACTCCCCCCTGGGCCGTCCGCCAAGGCGTCATCACTCCCATCCACGTCAGCCACGCCACGCCCGCCACCCCCGCGCCCGCCGGCCTCTACGTCGCCATGGGAGACAGCATCACCCACGGCGGCGCCGCCACTATGAGCTGCAACGCCTTCCCCACCACCCCCGTGGACATCGAAGCCTTCTGCCCCGATGGCACCAGCTACGCCATCCTCACCGCCAAGGCCCTCCGCGCCGCAGGTGTCGCCGGCCACTTCATGAACCTCGGCATCGGCGGCGCCAAGGTGGACCGCGTCATCAACGACGAACTCCCGCTCCTCCCCGCGGACGCCACCCTCGTCACCCTCTACATCGGCACCAACGACAGCCGCGCCGCGCGCTCCCCCGGAGCCTCCGTCTCCGCCATCGTCAGCGCCTACGAAAAGCAGTACGACGACCTGCTCGCCAAGATCCACGACCGCGCGCCCCACGCGCGCATCGTCCTCCTCAACTTCCCCAACGAGTCCCACATCCCCAACGTCCACGACCAGCCCGCCGACGCGCTCGCCCGCCTCGACGCCGCCTCGCAGATCCTCGCCAAATTCATTGACGCGCACTATCCCCGCTACGCCGTCGCAGACCTCATCTGCAACCCCGTCAGCTACAACCCAGCCAACTTCTCTCCCAAGGACGGCCTCCACCCCACCAACGACGGCCACGCCGCCATCGCCAAATCGCTCCTCGATGTCCTCAACGCCAAGTCGCCCGCCGCCCCGCCCGCCAAGTGCCAGTGGTTCGACGCCGCCTCCGCCGACTCCCTCATCAATCGCTAGCAAACGTATTTGCTCTATTACGCCGGATACCCAAACAACGCATCGCGTTGTTTGGGTATCCCTCCTTGAAATTGTCATCCTGAGCGAAGCGAAGGACCTGCTTGCATTGTCCTAAGCAAAATCTTCGCGTTCACCCGCCGCCGTTCACAATGGCACAGATGGCGCGCGTTAGCGCGCAGTGAATGCGTGGAACGCCGCGCAGTAAGAGCGCGGAGCGCCGCGCATCAGCGCGCAGTCGGCCGTGCGGCCGTCAGCACTATGCAGTGGCCGGTCTCGGCTTGTTCTGCCGCACATTGAGGTTGTCCTGCACCGGCTCGCTCTCGCACTCCAGCACAATCGTGGTGATGGGTGTGTCCGGCGCAGCCCCGAACGCTGGCAGCCCCGTCAGCTTCACCTGCCAGTCGTCCTGCGTAAACGCCACCGGCTTGCCCGTCCGCAGCAGCTTCGCCGACTTTACCTTCGTCTGCATCCCGCCGATGGCCACATAATCCCCCGGCCATATGTGCACGTGCATGTACAGCGTGTTTCCCTTGCGGCTAAAGCTCGCGTAGTTGCTGCGCGTCACCTTGCAAACATCGTTCGCCTGTATCACCTCGCCGTTCCTGCCAATCCACTCGCCCACCGCCGTCAAAATCTCCGTCGTCTCCGCCGGTATCGACCCATCCGGCTTCGGCCCGATGTTCAGCAGATAGTTTCCGTCGTCCTTCACGCACGTGATCAGGTTCCGCACCACCGTCCGCGGCGTCTTCCACTCGTCGTCCGCCTGGCAGTAGCCCCAGCTCCCGTTCAGCGTCATGCAGCTCTCCCACGCGCGCCCGCGCTCCGCCGCCTCGATCTTCTGCTCCGGCGTCGAAAAGTCTCCCGGCAGCTTGTTCCGGTTGTTGATGATGATGCCCGGCTGCAACCCGTACACCATCTCGTTCATCTTCACCGACTCCCATCCCGCCGCGTCCAGCGGCCACGCCACGTCGTACCACAGCACGTCAATCTTCCCGTAGTTCGTCATCAGCTCGCGGATTAATCCGTGCGTGTACTCCACAAACCGCCGCCTCGCCGCCTCGTCCGTCGCGCACTTCGCCCCGTCCGGATGGTGCCAGTCCATCAGCGAGTAATAGAACCCCACCTTCAGCCCCTCCGCCCGCACCGCCTCCACATACTCGCGCACCAGGTCGAACCCCGGGCCTTGTTTGACCGCGTTGTAATCCGTCAGCTTCGTGTCCCAGTTGCAGAATCCCTCGTGGTGCTTCGTCGTCAGCACCATGTACTTCATCCCCGCCTTCTTCGCCAGCCGCGCCCACTCCCGCGGAGACTCCTTCCGCGGCTTGAACGTCTTCGCCTTCGCCATGTACTCCGCATACGGCGGAGCCTCCTGCTCCAAATCCCACTCCTTGCGCATGATCGTCGAGTAGGTGCCGTAGTGTATGAACATCCCGAACTTCGCCGCGTGCCACCACGCCATCCGCTCCGCCCGCGTCGCCGCTCCCACATCCGGCAGCGCCACCTTCTTCGCCGCCGCCTTGTCCGGCGCGTCAATGGACTGCCCCATCGCCGGCACTCCCGCCGCCACTCCCACCGCCGCCGCTCCCAGCATCATCTCCCGCCGCGTCATCTTCATCATGTCCATCACTCGCCTCTCGCTCCCATTGAATCAGGAGACATTGCAAAACAATTGAAACCTAAGACAAGAAAAAGAAAACCACCCCTCTCCTCCAATGTCAATTCCCCCGTCTCATCCTGCTTGCCGCGCCGACCTGTCCGCCGTAGCTTTAGCGAAGGAGGAAGCTCCGAAGGAGCGTAGGCGGGCGCGCCGCGCCGACCTGCCGCGCCGACCTGCCCTCCGAAGCTCCGAAGGAGCGTAGGCGGGAGCGTCCGAAGGAGCGTAGGCTGGCGCCCACACCCTCTCGCAGCTTGCCGCAGGAGTCAATAATATTCATGTTCACGCTTGAAACCATTCCCATCCTCCTGCAACTATCAAGGATGTAGCTACCAATCCTCGGTTTGGCACTAACCCCCTGCGCGCAGATTTGCGCTCCGGCCAGAAACGGATGCTTCCCCCATGCCCACCCGCGCTCCCCGATTCCTGCCCGCTCTTGCTCTACTCTCTCTCGTCTGCATCCTCGTCGGATGCGGCAACGGCGGCTCCGTCCCGGCCGTCACCACGCCCACCACCATCGCTCCCGTCGCCGCCTTCAGTTTCGCGCCTGCCGCGCCCACCACCGGCCAATCCGTCACCTTCACTGACGCCTCCTCCAACATTCCCACCTCCTGGTCGTGGAACTTCGGCGACAGCTCCACCAGCGCCGCGCAGAATCCCACTCACTCCTACTCCTCCGCCGGAACATTCACCGTCACGCTCACCGCCGCCAACTCCGCCGGCTCCAACTCCGCCAGCCACTCCGTCACCGTCACGGCCGCCACCACCGCGCTCACCTATCCCATCGTCCAGTCCGGACAGGTTGCCTGCTTCAACACCACCGTATCCATCACCTGTCCCACCTCCGGGCAAACCTACTACGGTCAGGACGCCCAGTTCAGCAAGGACAACACCTTCCGCTACACCCTCAGCGCCGACTCCAAGACCGTCGCCGACAACGTCACCGGCCTCACCTGGATGCGCTCGCCCAACATGACGCTCACCGCTCCGGTCAAGACCGACCGCATGGTCTTCACCGCTTTCTCCACCTGGGTCGCCTCCGTCAACGCCGCCAAATGGGGAGGCTTCAACGACTGGCGCGTCCCCACCCTCAAGGAGCTCTACTCGCTCTACGACGCCGTCGGCGTTGACCCCTCCAACTACTCCGGCACAGACACCTCCGTCCTCACGCCCTTCATCAACACCGGCTACTTCCTCTTCGCCTACGGCAACACCTCGCTCGGCGAGCGCCTCATAGACCAGCAGTACGCCTCCACCACCACCTTCATCCTCAACCCCAGCGAGTCCGGCTACCAGAAGGACTTCGGCGTCAACTTCTCCGACGGCCGCATCAAGGGCTACGACGAGACCGACGTCCTCAGCAACACCCTCAAGACTTACTACGTGCAGCTCGTCCGCGGCCCCGCCACCTACGGCTCCAACAGCTTCGTCAACAACGGCGACGGCACCATCACCGACAAGTCCACCGGCCTCATGTGGTCGCAGTCCGACAACGGCTCCGCCCTGCTCTGGCCCAATGCGCTCGCCTGGGTGCAGTCCATGAACTCCGCCAGCTACCTCGGCCACAACGACTGGCGCATGCCCAACATCAAGGAACTGCAAACCATCGTGGACTACAACAACGCCCCCGACTACAACGGCCTGCCCGCCATAGACACCACGTACTTCCGATGCACCGCCATCCTCAACGAGGCCGGCGTCACCGACTACCCCTACTACTGGTCCTCCACCACCCATCAGGGATACAGCACCACCGGCCCCAGCGGCGGCTCGGCGGACTACATCGCCTTCGGCCGCGCCCTCGGCTGGCCCTCCACACAGACCAAGTGGGTGGACGTCCACGGCGCAGGCGCGCAGCGCAGCGATTCCACCGTCGCCCCGCCCTACTCCTACGCCACCGTCTACTCCACCGTCCTCGGCGGCGTCACCTACACCGGCTACTCCTTCGGCCCCCAGGGAGACGCCATCCGCGGCCTCAACTACGTCCGCCTCGTCCGCAACACTCCCTGAGCAATCTCGACGCAGCGCGTAGGACCCGAAGAATCTGCTTCTGTCTTTGTCCTTGCTTTTGTCGTCATCCCGACCGGAGCGCGTAGCGCGCAGTGGAGGGACCTGCATTTGTCTTTGTTATTCGTTAAGGGCATGGCTTCAGCCATGCCGTAGCCGGTCGCAGTAGAGGCGGCTTCAGCCGCTGAGGGACGCTCCTGTCTTTGTCGACATTCCGACTCGATTCGCGGGTGCCCCATCCTTCGCTTATTGCTGGCGAAGGGTGGGAACGCACTGCAACCCGTGCAGCCTGCATTTGTCATTGTTTGCTAAACGCGCCCGGATACCCCAACAACGCGTAGCGTTGTTGGGGTATCCCTCCTTGAAAGTGTCATCCTGAGCGAGCGTAGCGACGCGAAGGAACTGCTTGTGTGGCAACATCGCCGCGCCAGCGGCGACACGGAGGGAGCAGGGGCCTTTAGGCCCCTGAATAAACGTCCATAAGGAAAGGGGCTTCAGCCCCGGGCTCTTGCCGTTGCTTTCATGCCTCGTTTAGCCCACGGCTTCAGCCGTGGGGAGGGGAGTTTCAGCCCACCGTAAGAAAAGCCGCGCCGCAAGGCGCCTACCACTCTGCCGAAGGCCGGAGCGCTGCCGCAGGCATAGCGACGCCCATCCACTCGAACTCCCGGGTGCAAAGAGAGCCGTTGTATTTGGACACGCTGAAGATAGGGTTATACTGCTTCCGATTCTGATTCATGGTGATAAATGTACGATTACCGACCAAAGCTCGCTCGGATTGCTTGGACGATGATTGTGATTCTTTCCTGTGCTTGTGGCGTATTGGCAAGAGCGCAGGATGTAGCTGCGGACGATAAGGATTCCATTCAGGTTTTGCGAGAGAAGGCTGAGAGCGGCATTGCTGGTGCGCAGCGTGATCTGGCATACAGATATCAATATGACAATGGCATCGCACAGGATGATTCGGAGGCGTTTAGCTGGTTGCGCAAGGCGGCGGCTCAGGGGGACGATCGCGCAGAGAACGATCTGGGCACTTTCTATGAGAACGGAAAGGGTGTCACACAGGATTACGTACAGGCGCTGGAGTGGTATCGCAAAGCGGCAGACAAAGGCTATCAAATTGCCCAGTACAACATCGGTTGCCTCTACTACAACGGGAAAGCAGGGCAACCGGACTACACAAAGGCAGCGGAGTGGTTCCTCAAGTCTGCACAACAGGGCCAGGCTGAAGCGCAGATTCAACTCGGTCAAATGTATGACTTCGGGATAGGTGTTCCGCAGGACTACGCCAAAGCTGTGGTGTGGTACACCAAAGCTTCGGAGAACGGTCGCGACGAAGCGCAATATAGGCTGGGTCTTGAATACCTCAAGGGTAGGGGCGTACCAAAGGATTTCACTCAGGCTGCCTATTGGTTTGAAAAGGCCGCCGCACAGGGCAATCGAGACGCTCAACTCCAACTCGGTGAAATGTATGACGATGGGATAGGTGTTTCACAGGATTACTCCAAGGCGGAAGAGTTGTATCTCGAGGCGGCTGAAAGTAATGACTTGGAATCCCTATACAAATTGGGTATTGAATATCTCAAAGGTAGGGGCGTACCCAGGGATTTCACTCAGGCTGCCTATTGGTTTGAAAAGGCAGCCAAACAGGGCAATCGGGATGCGCAGGTTCAACTTGCCATGTTGTTCGATGCGGGACAGGGCGTAAAGCAGGACAACGCTCAAGCCATCTACTGGTACCGCGCCGCAGCAGCGCAAGGCGACACCATCGCACAAAATAGTTTGGGTTGGTTGTACCAGAGTGGCCAGGGGGTGGAGCGCGACATTGCGCAAGCCATCTACTGGTACCGCCAAGCCGCTGAGCAAGGGAACGCAATGGCCGCGTGTAATCTCGGAAGTATTTACGATCACGGGCAGGGCGTCCCTCAAGATTACGGGCAAGCCGCCGTTTGGTTTCGCAAAGCTGCCGAGCACGGCTCTGCGGAGGGTCAATACAGCCTTGGAGTTCTTTACAACACCGGTCGAGGCGTACCGCAAGACTTCGCCCAAGCCGCCGATTGGTACCGCAAATCGTACGCGCAGGGTAACGAGGATGCAGTCAACAATCTGGGTTATCTTTATGACCACGGACAAGGCGTACCCCAGGACAAGGCACAAGCAGTTCTTTACTATCGCGAGGCGGCGGAGCATGGCATCACTCTCGCGGAGTTCAACCTCGCCCTCATGTATTTGCACGGTACTGGCGTTACCAAAGATGCGACGTTGGCTGCCAACTGGCTGCGCAAAGCAGCAGAGGCAGGAAACGATTCTGCTCAGTTCAGGCTCGGCAAGTTGTACTTGAATGGAGAAGGTGGACCCACAAATTTTAGTGAGGCGTACTTCTGGTTGAGAGTGACGCTCTATGGAAAATTGGACGCCGATACGATTGAAGATAGAGCGCTATTAAGGGATAGGGCCGGCAAACACCTCAAACAGAACGAGCGGAGAAGCTTGGACAGACGGGTACAGGAGTGGGTCATACAGCATAAGGCAAACCAATAAGGCGGTTGCGGGTGCCCCATCCTTCGCTTCTTGCTGGCGAAGGGTGGGAACGCACTGCAACCCGAGCAGCCTGCATTTTTCTTTGTTTGCTAAACGCGCCCGGATACCCCAACAACGCGTAGCGTTGTTGGGGTATCCATTCTTAGATTTGTCATTCTGAGCGCAGCGAAGAATCTCACCGCGTTCGTGCCGCCACAACTCCACGCTGGGACATTAATTTAAACTGTCATTCTGAGCGCAGCGAAGAATCTGCATTTGCCTTTGAGCGCATCAGCGCGCATCAGCGCGCAGCTAAAGCGTGGAACGCCGCGCGCAGCGCGAACTGTCTTTGCGGGCCGTGCACCTCGACCCAATTGCTGAAAGCTATATCCCCTTCGAAGGACTTTTCTGGCAGAAAACTCACCCGCCCCTTTTTCGTCCCAATTTGGGAATTTCACGGCCTCATACCGCTCTTTCAATCCCCAAAGTGCCGTTCTCTACCCACGACTCCACCACAAATTCACCATCACAACTCCACGTTATCACCACCACAACTCCACGCCTTCACCATAAAAACTCGCGCGCTTTGCCGCGGATTCCGCGCCTACCGCCCGCCGGAAGGATCCCCCGACGCCGACACATCCAAATCCACCGAATGGTCCACATCCCTCGGCGTATCAGGCAGATAGCAGTTCCCATCCCGCGCATACGTCGCCATGCACTTCTTCGCAAAATCCGGCCGCGCCGGCGACTGCGCGTACTGCCACACCAGCGCGTCCCCGCGTCCCGACTCTGCCATCCTCATCTTGTTGATTTCTAACGTACATCCGGGTGCTGGCGGACACCCATCATTCGCCAGCCACAGCGCCACCTCCGCGTGTTGCTGGTGGATGTCGTCCGCCGTCGAAATCATCGTCCCGGGATCGTCCTCCACCTCAAACCCCGAACAGTACACCCCCGCTCTAAACTTCGATTTTTCAACAATTTCCAACCAAGCCGCCAGATACCTGGAGGTCTTCGGCATCATCCGCCCGCCCTCCTCCAGATCCAAAAATACGATGGTCTTCGCGGGAAATCCCTCGCTTTCCGCGGCCTTCACCGCCGCCATCCCATCCGCATGCCCCGCCACAATCGGGTCCATCCTCTTGAAATCATTGTCGATACGGCCGTTGAACAGCACCAGGAATCCGAACCCGGCCCGCTTCACCGCCTCGCGGTGCCCCTTCCACGTGTTCGCCCGCTCCCCCGGCGGATTGTTCAGCCAAAACCCAACAAAATCAGCATGTTGCCGCGCAACCGCCAGCATCTTGTCCCCGGGGTACAGGTTCTGGTCAAACCCCACGTGCAGCCGCTTCTTCTCGTGCTCCCCCGCCCATCCTTGAGCCGCCAGACACAAGAAAACAAACAAGATAGACGCAATCGTGGATAGCCTCTTCAATCCCGTCTCTCCTCTGTCGGCACAGGCGGCACCAGTGTGCTCGCCGGTGCCGCCTTGCCATCCACCGTGAACGGCTCCATCAGCTCAACCCTTGTGCCATCAGCATCATACAGGTTCACCTGCCGCTTCCGGTTCACCCCCGTGTTGATGGTCAGCGGCCTCGTGTAGCTCTTGATGGCTGGCCGCGCCTGCAACTCATTGACAGCATTCTGGATATCGGGCACCGCCAGCGACACATGGTTCTTCGTCCCATACCCGGGCTTCGACGGATCCGCAACCAGCATAAGCTCAATGTAATCATCACCATCCGGAACCTTCAGATTGATCCAGCTCAGCACCGCGCTCCCCACCGCGCTGCCCCGCCAAGTCTCCGTAAATCCCAGCACTTTTTCGTAGAAATCCAACTCCTTCTGCGTGTTCCAGACCAGAAAGCCGGCGTGGTAAATGCTTGATGCAATGCGGGTTGCTGGCATCAGCTTGCCCGCCGCCTGCGCCTCCTTGCCATCGGGCAGCGACTGCACAAACTCAATCAGCGTCCCGTCCGGATCGTGCATCATGAACGCATAGTCCCCCATGCGCGTCTTCCCGCTCCCGTCCTTCACGTCAAACCCCTTCGCTCTCAGATACATGCGCATCTTCTGGATGTCGTCCACCGCAAAGCAAATGTGGCTGAAGTGGTTCGAAGGATTGACTGGCTTGTCGGTAAAGAGCTCCACGTGCTGATGGTCGTTGATCTTCACGAATTCGATGCGCGTCGTGCCGTCCTCGCGCGCCAGCGTGCCGTACACCTCATACCCCAGCAAGTCATGCCAGAACGTCAGGGCGGAGCCCATATCGCTTACAAAATAGGCTACATGCGAGATGCCCGTGATGCGTGGCCGCTCCTGCGCCGTCACCAGACACGGGGTCAGAAGCAGGGCAATCAGCGCCGCCAATCGCCGCATCATGCTCCGTTCTCCGTACGGCGGTAGCAGCTCCGCCCCTCCACACACCGCGCCAAATGCACCACGTTCTCGTCCGGCCCAGCCGTCCCCATCGTGAGCAAACACCAGAAAGATGAACTACTTACAACCCCAGGTGGCCACAGATGCGCGTCCTCCGCCGTGCTACCAAACGCGTTCTTGGTGCGCAGGCACTGGCAGGGCGGCGGTAACTTGTTGATTTCGCTCATCGTATCTCCTATCCCACAGCGAACGGGTCTCGCTCCATCTGCCCGGCGGCCAACAGTATCGTGCGGTAGATGGCGATGGGGAACATCTGCACCTTGTAAGCGTTCATACTAAGCGGGTTAGCCCCTGCCATGGCCGCCAGTCCCGCCGCCCGCGCCGTCTCCTGCGTGATTGGTTTTCCAGCAAGTATGGCCTCGGCCTCCTTCGACCGCCTCACCACCGGCGACGCCGCCCCCATGGCCACCACCGCCCGCCGGCACACTCCCCCCTCCATCTCCAGCACCACCCCAGCGTCTGCGATAGCCCAGTCGTGGCTCTCCTTCTCCCCGTACTTTTGGTAGGCCGAGCGTGTGCCAGCGGCCGGCGCGGGAATGTAGACAGCGGTCAGCAGTTCATCCTGCACCATCACATGGAAGCGTGAGGGGTTGGCCTGCGGTACGACGTAGAACTCGCGAATGGAGATATTGCGCTTACCGCGCGCCGCGCTCACCAGTTCCACCGTGGCATCTAGCGCCAGCAGCGCGACTGCAGCCGACGACGGCGCCACCGCCGGACAGGTCTCGTAGTCCATGATGGCGTGGTACTGGTTCATGCCGCCGAAGGCGAAGCAGAACTCCTTGCCCTTGCGGAGGCACTGGAACTCGGCAGAACGGAAGTACCAGCACTGTAACTCCTGAAGCAGGTTGCCGCCCAGCGTGGCCATGTTGCGAAGGTGTGGCGTGGCGGCATGGCCGCAAGCGTCGGCCAGCACCGTGTAGCGACGCCGCAGTTCGGAGTCAGCAGCAATCTCGGCCAGCGTGGTCAGCGCGCCTATCATGACGCCGTCGCTCGTTTGCTGTATGCCGCGTAGAGCGGCGATGTTGCGGATGTTGACCAGCCGCTCGGGCGTGTCCGTGCCGTTTTTCATTCGGTCGATGAGGTCCACACCGCCGGCCTTGACCATGCCGCCGCGTGCAATCTCCTTGAGCGCGGCCTCTACCGTCGTGCAGTCGGCGATGGCGAAGGGCTTCATGCAGTGCCTCCATATTTAACCGGTTGCGGCGGGTTGAGCGCCGCCCACACTTCAGCGGGAGTCATCGGCAAGCGGCGCAGGCGTGCGCCGGTGGCGTTGTAGAATGCGTTGGCCAGAGCGGGCACGATAGAGATAACTCCTGCAGCCTCGGCCAATCCGCCTGCATCGGTCGAGCTCTGACCCAGGTAGGTCTCGATGAGTTCGACCTCAATCTGCGGCACCTCGCGGCTGCCGGCAATCTTGTACTTGTCCAAATTGTCGTTGACCATCAATCCGTAATTGGGGTCGAGCAGCCGCTGTTCGAAGAGTGCGTAGCTGATGCCTTGCAGAATACCGCCGTGAATCTGGCTGATGGCCTGGCGCGGGTTCATGGGTCGCCCGCAATCATGCACGGAGTAGACGCGCGGCACGTGGATGCGGCCGGTCTCAGTGTCCACCAACACCTCGGCCAACGTGATGCCGCCGATGGTGTCGTAGAGCTTGTTGTCGTAGTCGGCGATGCGGCGTGTCTGCGCGCTGATCCCATCGGTGTTCATCTTGGCCGCAGCCGCACGGAAGGGAAGAGGCGTCATCTTTCCGTCGGTGGAGCAGATTTTTCCGCTCAGGAGCGTGAGATCTTCCGCCTTCCGCGCCAACGCCGGAGCAACGGCGGCAAGAAACTTCTGCGCGGCCTGCCAGCAGGCGTCGCGAACTGCGGGAGTCAGTGAAGATGTTGTCGTGCTGCCACCGGAGTTCGGTCCGATGGGATAGTTCGAGTCGCCTACCTTCACCGCTACCGCTGCTGGCTCCACTCCAAACTGCTCGGCAACAATCTGCGCCAGCACAGTCTTGATGCCTGTGCCGAGGTCTTGTACGGCCGAGAGTACCTCCACGGAGCCGTCGCGGTGAACACGCACCTCTGCGGCGGAGTTGCGGTTGACGTGCCGATACCAAACGGACTGTGCCATGCCAACACCACGCTTGACGGGGCCCGCATCGGTGTTTGGTTTAGGGCTGCGACTGCGCCAAATGGCATGAGCGCGGGCCTTGATACGTTCCACACGGCGCGCAGGATTGACGTCGATGCGCTCGCGCAGCTCGAAGGGGTCAAGCTTCAGCCTCTCGGCCAACTCGTCGATGGATTGCTCTAGCGCGAAGGCACCCTGCGGATGTCCCGGCGCCCGGAACGCAGCGCTCGGGCCTGCGTTGGTGAAGACGTCGCTCTCTTCGGTGCGCAACGCGCCCATCTTGTATAGGTTTGCGGCGGGCCGTGCGCATCCAGCTCCGGTGCCGCATCCTGCCGTACCAAATGAGGTGAGCTCGATGGCGGCCAATGTGCCGTCCGCGTTCGCACCGATGCGCAACTGTTGGTCGGAACTCGGCCGATTGCCCACGCTCAGATGCTCCTGGCTGCGGTCGAGCATCAGACGCACGGGCGCGCCAGCTTTCTTCGAAAGCGCAGCCGCAGCCACGCCGTAGTTGCCCGCACCGAACTTGGCTCCGAAGCCACCGCCCATGTACTCGCAAATGACGCGTACTTGCGACTTGGGCAGGTTGAAGAAGGCGGCCATCTCGTCGCGTACCGAGGCGATGCCCTGCGTGGAGCTGTAGATGGTGAGCATCTCCGGCCGCCAGTCGGCCACCACGCCGTGAGTCTCCATGGCGGAGTGCGTTTGCACCTGCGTCGTGTAATGAGCCTCAACGACCGTTGCTGCCGTATGCATCGCCGTTGCGGCATCGCCCAAAGTGTGTACCGCCGGCCCGTGGATGTTGCCTGTCTGCTGGAGTCCTGACGCGCCACCTCCTCCGCCGGCCGTGCCTGCCTGGTCAGCCGCGCCGGGAAAGACCAGTGGGGCTGTGGACTTGCGCGCCTCAAACTCATCCACCACGAAGGGCAACGGCTCATACTTCACTTCGATTAGATCGGCTGCTTCGGCTGCTATCTCTGGAGTTGTGGCTGCAACCGCTGCGATGGGTTGACCGGCGAAGCGCACCACAGGGTACTTTACTGGCTCAAGCGACGGGTCGCGCAGGATGGCCACATCGAGAATCTTCTGGAATACGGAGACGGCGCGTACGCCGGAGAGCTTTTCAGCGGCGCTCGTGTCTACGGAGAGAACGTGCGCGTGCGGAATGTTGGCCGTCACCAGCCGTGCGTGGAGCATCCCCGGCAGTTGCACGTCGCTGGTGTAGCGGGCGCGCCCGGTTGCCTTGGCGGCAGCGTCCCATCGCAGAGTGGATTTGCCGATATATTCGAGCTTGTCGTTGGTGGATAATACCGGTGGTTGACCCGCGGGGACACTCCGCGTCTCCTCGTGCAAAGTGTAGCCGGGTATGCCCACGGGCAAACGCGTTGGTACGCCGTTGGGGTCCGGTTGGACGATTGCATCGGGCGGGGCTGGGCGTGGAGGCATGGGCTATTCCTTCCCCACTTTGGAGCCGGAGGCATCCAGCACAGCAGCAAACACATGCGGATAGGTTCCGCAGCGGCAGAGGTTGCCGCTCACCGCCATGCGCACCTCGGGTTCGGTAGGATGCGGGTTCTCGCGTAACAGCGCAGCGCAGCTCATCACCATGCCCGGCGTGCAAAAGCCGCACTGCATGGCGTCGTGGCGGATAAAAGCTTCTTGCACAGGATGAAGCTTGTTGTCAGAGAACGTCAGCCCCTCGATTGTTGTCACTTCGTGGCCGATGGCGTCGACCGCCAGAACCATGCAACTGTTCACGGGCAGTCCATCGAGATAGACCGTACAGGCCGAGCAGGCTCCGTGGTCGCAGCCGACCTTCGTGCCGGTTAGTCCCAGCCGGTTGCGCAGGGCGTCAGCCAGCGTAGTACGTGGCTCCATGAGCAGCTTGTGCGTCTGGCCGTTCACCTTTAGCGTTGCCGTAAACTCGCGCGGCCCATAGTGCGTGACGCCATCCGGTGTGGCCTCGGCGTGAAGTGTCTGCGCGCCCTCTAGAAGAGCTGAACTGGCTGCGGTCAGACCAGCACCCTTTAGGAAGCCACGGCGAGTCATGCTGCCGATAGCCGAATCCGGCTTTCCGAGCGGTATTGGCGGGATGTGTGGCAGACGCCTACTCATTGCGGCCTTGGAGGGGAAGTGCCGTACGCCGGAGGGAGTTCCCGACGAATCTATATTACCCCTGACCCCGCCTGTGAAGGGGCGGCTACACCAAGCCGTTGACGCTGCTGTTTTGCGGCAGGTACTATTCGAATCCCGGAGTGATTCATGAGCGAGTTTTCTACCAGAATCGGCGATGTGTTGAGGCAGAAGCCCCGTCAGGTCTTCAGCGTGCAGCCTGAGACCATCATCTACGAGTGCATCAAGCAGATGGCTGAGCACGGAATTGGCGCTCTGCTGGTGATGCGCGGGGACGAATTGATTGGCATACTCTCCGAACGCGATTACGCGCGCAAGCTGGCGCTCAAAGGCCTCTCCTCGAAGACGACGACCGCTGCCGACATCATGTCCAGCCCTGTCCTTACCGTCACCACGCGCCACACCGTAGGCGACTGTATGCACATCATCACCGAGAAGCGCATACGCCACCTGCCCGTCGTCGAGGATGGCAAGGTGCTCGGTGTCATCTCCATCGGCGACTTAGTCAATCGGGTCATGCAGGAGCAGGAGACAACTATCCGCCACCTGCAGGCCTACATCACTGGTACGCCAGTCGTGGACTAGCGGACGTTGCCCGCCGGTCACGCGTGGCGTAAGCTGCGTCTTATGCGTACTTTACCGATGTTTCCCGCAACGCTTCTGATGGCTGCCGCCGTCACGCTCTCAGCTCAGGATATCCACGTCCGCGTATCGCCCGACGTCAAGACCGGCATCGAGGGCAAGACCGAGTTTCCGAAGATTCAGAACGCACTCGACCATCATCCCAATGCTGGTGTGGATGCACAGGGTCGCCCTGGTCGTGTCTACATTGAGATTGAGCCGGGCGTCTACCACGAGCGCATCATCGTCACGCAGAACCATCGCAACATCACGCTGGTGGGGATGGGAAAGTCACCGGCCGAAGTCGTCATTACCAATAGCCTGAACGCCTCGCAAGCCGGGGGCACATTCTTCACGGAGACGGCCGAGATTAACGGCGACGGTTTTGCCGCCGTCAACCTGACCATCGAGAACACGGCCGGCAACACCGGGCAGGCTGTGGCCGCAGCAGTGCGTGCCGACAGAGCAATTTTTAAACATTGTCGGCTGCTCGGCCACCAGGACACGCTCTTTGCCGATGCCGGACGCCAATACTACGTGGACAGCTACATCGAGGGCGGCGTGGATTTCATCTTCGGCAACGCTGCGGCCGTCTTTGAGCGCGACGAATTGCACTTCAACGGCCCTGGCTATCTGACGGCACACTCGCGCTCGGCCGACGATCAGCCGACCGGCTATGTTGTCATTGACAGCCGCGTTACGGCAGACCTCGGCGCAGAACCGCCCGCTGGCGGTGCAGGCTCGGGATCTTCTGCGGCGGCCAAGCGGCAGGTGTACCTCGGCCGTCCATGGCGTCCGTACGCGCGAGTGGTTTACATCCGCACAATTCTTCCTGCAGAGTTGGCCCCGGAAGGCTGGAACAACTGGGGCAAAGAGTCGAACGAGAAGACAGCGTGGTTCGGCGAGAATGGGAACACCGGCATTAATCTCAAGACAGTAGCCGCGTGGTCGCACCAACTCACTGCCGAGGAGGCAGGCCAGTTCTCACCAAAGGCCTTTCTAGCTGGAAGCGATGGCTGGGAAGCGGCTTCCGATGCCGCCCGTCTCCCCTGAATCACACTACAGGTCAGACCTTGATATTTAGTTGCATTTAGCAACCGACAACTCTGCCCCAAAAGGGGTATATTGTTCATCACGCGGATGAAATAGTCTCCAGCGAGATGGCGATTCTGAGCGACCGATTGCCAACTCATTTTTTCCCGCATGGAGTTTTCTGCATGATGTACACCATTGTGGTGGCGCTGATTTTTGTCGGGTTTCTGGTGGCGCCTGCTGTGCTTGCCAATCACTCAGTCTTCGACGAAGAGGAAGAGGAGGGCAGCGGCGAGCACGCCGTAGCCACCAGCGCACACCATAAGGCTCATGCTGCGGCCAAGAACCCCATCGCGAAGAGCTAATGCAGTTATTAAAAGTGAAAGGCGCTGCCAATGTCAGGCAGCGCCTTTGTGTTGATACTGCCTTCGTTTACGCCGACACCAGCTCAAACTGCGACACTTCGGCCCTAATGGTCTTGGCAGACGGAGACTTGGCGCCGGGCAGGTTGGCCTTCCAGCCCTGTTTCCAGAGGTCCGAGAGTTGGCGAACGAGTTCAGCGTTCTCCTTGCGGTCGGCCACGTTCTCATTCTCTTGCGGGTCGGTGCGGTGGTCGTAGAGTTCGATGGCATCCACCTTGCTACGATCCTCGTTCATCACCCAGATGGTGAAGCGGTGCGTGGCGGTACGCAACGAGTAGCCCATCTTCTCCGCCTTGCCGTGGCCGCGCGGATACTGACTGACGGCCGCCAGCTTCCACGGCGTATCCGGGTTGTCGAGCAGCGGCTTCATGCTGTGGCCCTCCAGATGCGATGGCAAGGGCAACCCGGCCAGATCTGCCAGTGTGGGATAGAGGTCCACGAACTCCACCAACGCGTTGCACTGCTTGCCGGCGTTTTTCATGCCCGGGACAGAGACGATCATGGGCGCGTTGGTGTCAATCTCCATATTGGTGTGCTTGGTCCACTCGCCGTGCTCGCCCAGCTTCCAACCGTGGTCGCCCCACAGCACGACGATGGTGTTCTCGTGCAGATTCAGTCGCTTGAGCTCGGCCATCACCTTGCCAATCTGCGCGTCGGTGTAGCTGACTGCAGCATAGTAACCGTGCCTGAGTTGGCGGGCCAGGTCGTCGGAGATGGGACCTTCTTGCGGAATGCCGTAGTACAGGCGTAGCTCACTGGTACCGATGCAGGAGTAGTCTGGTGCGCCATGTGGGTGGTAAGGGTTCGACGCAAGCGCAATGGTCTTGGGGTCATAAAGATCCCAATACTTCTTGGGGGCAACGAATGGCAAATGCGGCTTGGCAAAGCCCACGGCGTAAAAGAACGGCTTGCCGTGCTTGGCAGCATCGGCCAGATTCTTCACCGCGAACTCAGCCACCTGGCCGTCACGGTAGAAGTTGTCGGGAACATCGGCGCATTCAAAGGCCGGGCCCGTCTTGCCCTTGTCCTTGTGGCCGTCCTCGTCCTCCGTCGGGCCGTTCATGTCCTGGTGGTAGGTGTTGGCGTAGACGGGAGCCTTGTTGGCCGTCCACCAGTCAACCGAGAAGGACTGCGGGTCTTCGAGTCCGGGATGGAAGATCTTGCCCATGCCACGCGCAAAGTAGCCGTTGTTCTTGAAGTGTTCGGGCAACGTCACCACATTGGGCAGAGCTTTGCGGAAGTGCGTCTTCAGGTCCCACACCTTGCTGGTGTCGGGCCGCGTGCCGGTCAACAGCGCAGTGCGTGAGGGTGAACAGACGGCCTGCTGCACGTATGAGTGGTTGAACTGCATGCCAGCCTTGGCGATGGCGTCGATGTTGGGGCTGTGAATCCAATTATGTCCGTAGCAGTTCAGCTCCGGGCGCAGGTCGTCCACTACCAGCATCAGGATGTTCATCGGCTTGGCCGACTTGGCGGAGGAGTCTTTGGTGGCGGCGCTCAGCTTGAGAGCGGCTGCGGCTGCCACGCCCTGTTGGATTGCGGCGCGACGGGTGATGGTGAGGGGAGCGCTCATGAGGTTCTCCTGACAGAAGCGGAATAGCGATTTTGTTGCGAGCACATACTAACAATAAACAGACACGGCTGTCAGGAAAAAGATGCGGCCATTGCCTATCTTCCCTCTTGCCTGATGAGACGGCCTGCTATAGCCCATAGCAAACAAAGCAAAAAGAGCTGACATCTCGATGGCAACCGGGGCCTCTTGGGAGCTGTTGGGCTACTTTTCTGCCTTCAAGACTGGGGCAGCCGTGCTCTTGCCGGACTCCTGATAGTACAGGTAGTCACCCAGAGCGTTAATCTCATCCGGTGTACCTGTTAGCGGTGGCATGAACTTGCTGTAGGCGTACTCCGGTTTGTGCTCGTGCAGCATGGTCAGCACGTTGCCGATACCGGCGCGGTCGCGGCCGGCCAGCAAGCCGTTCAGTGCGCGGTATCCGGTCAGCGTGTGGCAACTGCCGCATTGGCCGCGGTACATGGCCTCACCTGCGGCAAAGTGAGCGCTGGTGTTCTGGTCGAGCCAGAGCGTGTGCGTTAGATACCCGTTCTGGTTGTAGCCATCCACCTGACTAACGCGTGTGCCGTTGGAGTACATGTGCCGTCCGATGACGTAGGGCTTGCGTAGCATCTCACGGGCCTGCTCGCCGGTACCGGTGGCAATGAGCGCCATCAGAAGGATGGCGCAGGCGTGGGCCACGGTGAAGTCCTTGGGGTTCTTGTAGGCCAGATAGTAGGCGATGAGCAGGATTGTGGCCGAGGTCATGATCATGACCAGAACCAGCCGCGTCACTTGGCTGAATGTTCCAGGTCCGATGGTAGAGATACCCAACTCCAGCAACGCGCGCTGCGAGGCGGGCACCATGCTCAGATACCAGAACAGGAATACTGGCATCAGCACAAAGGGTGGCACCAGCCAACGCGTCGTCCAGCGCAGCCAACTGGCCTTGAGGGCGGCCTGCTTTTCGCCGTCAATCCGCGCACCGGTGATGAGCGCCCATGCCGCGGCCAATGAAGCGCAGACCATACAGCGCATGGCCAGACTTGGCCAATAGGTCGGATTGAAGAAGGCGTTCCAAAACTTGCTGGCCTCGTGCCCAGTGCCGGCCACCGAAAGCCACGTGTTGCCGGGGAAGAGCATGAAGGTCAGAATGCCGTTGATGATGATGAGCGTACACACCGAGCTGGCCGCATAGACCCAGCCCACGGCCAGATGTAGTTTGTCGGGTATGCGGTCCCAGGTCAGGTAGTACACGGCGATGGACGCGAGTTCGATGAGAAAGAAGACCCACTCGATTGCCCAGCCAAAGACGAAATTGTGGATGAGTGTGCTGGTGGCCTCAGGCTGCACCAGTCCGATGGAGAACCAGATGCCCACTCCGCTCACCGTGCCGAAGACGGCGGTGACCAAAAGGAAGAAACGAGAGTGTTTCTTGAGTTGATCCTTCCAACCGGGCAGGTTCTCACGCAGCGCCTTGCGTTCGGCCATGGGCAGGAACAGCCCGCCTCCAACGGCAAATTGAGAGATCATCACGTGAAAAACGGCGATGATGGCAATCACTGATGAGCTGCCAATGAAGGGTACTTCCCAGAATGGATAGTTCATGTGCTTCTCTCTCCCGACTTAGCGCACTCCCCAGTAACCGAGGGCAGTGGTGATGATTAATGCTGCAACGGCAAAAAGGCCAAAGTAGTGGGCGTTACGGGCGCGGACACCACCTTTGTTTTCTCCGTCATAGAACGGGATGATGACCCACAGTGCCAGCCCGACGGTGAACAACAGGATGCCGGCTACCTCGCCATTGGCGCCGGGCAGGATGTTGCCCAACACCTTCAGCATGTGGAAGGGCGCCATGAAGTACCACTCCGGATGGATGCCCGGAGGCGCCGGAACCAGTACGTCGGCCTGCTTGCCAAGGTCCCAAGGAAAGACCGCGGCGAGCAGGGCCATCACGTTCAGGCTGATGAGCCACATGCCCAGATCCTTCTGCATGAAGTTGGGGAAGAAGGGAACGCTCTTGCGCTCGCTAGCGGGCTTGGCCTCCTCACTGGGTGGCAGGGCGTTGCCGTGCTTCTGCACCATCCACAGATGGATGCCCAGCAACGGCAGGAAGATGAGCGGCAACAGGACAACATGAAGCGCGAAGAATCGCTGCACCGTGAAGTCGCTGACCTCTGGGCCACCGCGCAGAATGTTGGTCGTGATGGCTCCCATGAACGGCAGTGACGCCGGGATCTGCAGGCCCACTTTGGTGGCGTAGTAGCTCAACTCGTCCATCGGCAGCAAGTAGCCGCTAAAGCCGAACACGGCCGCAAGCGCCAGCAGCGCGATGCCCGTCAGCCAGCCCAACTCGCGCGGCTTCCTGTACGCCTTCATGAAGAAGACCGAGAACATGTGCACCAGAATGGCGAAGATGAACAGGTTAGCGCTCCAAGAGTGCACCGAGCGGATGAGCCAGCCGAAGTGCATCACGTAGGTAATCTGCCGCACGCTCTCGTAGGCGTCCGCTCCGGGACGGTAGTAGACCAGCAGCAGGATGCCGGTCACGATTTGCACCAGGAAGAGGAACAGTGCGATGCCGCCCCAGTAGTACCAGAAGGAGTGGCGGTGCACGGGCACCTGCTTCTTGCGCGCCAGTGCGGCCACTTCGCTAAGGCCGAGCCGCTCATCAAGCCAGTTGTAGAGTGATGCCATGTCTTTGTCCTTTCCTTAGGCCCTGGAGACCACTATGCCGCTGTCGCCGACCGTGACTTTATATGCGGTCAACGGTTTGGGCGGCGGGCCACTGACGTTCTTGCCCGTGTTAGGGTCGTAGACGCCGCCGTGGCAAGAGCAGTGGATGCGGTTGTTGTTCGGCTCAAACTGCACCGTGCAACCCAGGTGGGTGCACACAGCGCTAAAGGCCGACCATGTGCCGTCAGCGTGGTGAATGAGCATGGCCGGGCGGCTACCGAACTTGAACATTAGCGCCGTGCCGACGGGTAGGGTCTGCGCCTTGTCCAGCGAGACCTCTTTGACGGCCGACTCGCTGGCGGCCATCTCTGCAGGGGAGGCTAGATAGCGGTACACCGGGTAGGTGATGGCGCCGGCGTAGCACAGGCCGGCGGCGGCGGCGATGCCCAAAAAGGCGCGCCGGCTCGGCGAATCCTCTGCGGGCGCAATGGTGCTGTTGGGAACTGCTGTGTTTTCACTCATGCTAGGCGCTCTCCATGACTCGGGTGGCGCGGGCCACCACGCTGATCAGCCAGCCCACAACTCCGAGGCTGACCACGAACAAAACCAGAAAGATGCTCACCACGCTCCAGTTGGTCACTACGACACGGTCCCAAACGTTGTAGCCCTTGCTGAGCAGCGTCAGGTCGCGTACGCCATCACGGTAGAGGGTCATCAGCGCGATGGAAAGAAAGGCCAGCATTGCCCCGGTCCATGCGGTCAGGTTGCAGGCCGGTCCCTTGACGGCGGCAAACAACACAAACAGCAGGGTGATGGCGGTCAGCAGCAGCCAGCCCAGTCCGGCAATCCTGTACAGCGGGTGACTGTTTAGTCCTGTCTGCACCACGGCCGGAAGCGCATGGATGGCAGTGAAGGCAGCCCATACCTGTAGCAGGATAGCGACTGCTGCGACGCGTCCACCAATGCGGCCGAGGAACTTGGCATCGGCAGGTGAGAAGGTCTTGCGCCCGGCTAAGTAGAGCATCCACAGCCCGCCCACCACAAAGCCGCTGGCCAGCATGAAGCAGAAGCGCGGGATAGTGGTTGGGTCAACCGGCGGCAGGTGCGCGCCAAGCGCGGAGTTCGAGTACATCTTCTGCCAGACTTCGGGACGCAGCATCAGCGTCATATTGGTGGAGTAGACGTGACCTATCCAAGCCACAACAAGCCAAGCCGAGCAGCCCAGACACCAGCCGCGCTTGCCCGCCTCCAACGCATCGCTGAACTTGTAGAGCAGCCAGTAGGCCAGTATCAGAGCGGGGATGACCAGAATCCAGCGAAGGCCAATCATCACGCTGCTAGTGTAGATGCCGCGGCCGTACAGCACCTGCGTGAACAGCAGCGGGGGCACACCGAAGTTGATGACAAAGGTCATCGCCGTTGTCAGGCGCTTGGCCATGGCCTTGGCGGCCGTCTTCGACTCCGGCGAACGGCCCAGCAGATCCAGCACGGCGGCGATGAACAAGCCGCCCACCATCAACTGCATAGCTGTGAAGTGGAGCGCCAAAGTCACGATGTGGAGGAGTTTGAATAGCCAGATGGGAGCTGGCAGGGGGATAGGGTCTACGGCTGGAAAACCATTCATCAGGGCAAGCCTCGAACACACGAGTATCTTGATTCCCCGGGGAATGGGAAGCGCTTTCAAATATCCCATAAAGCACCAAGGGGTTGTCAATTAGTTTTTTTGCGGAACGTGTTGTAAGTAAAGCAAGAAAGAGAATATTTACCATTCAGAATTACTGGGGCAGTTTGGTCATAAACTGCTTGGTCGCCGTCCACAATCCGGCTTAGTTGTCCCACGGCCAGCGTGTGCCGATCAAGATGGAGAGACTGTTCATAAGCAATTGATTTATAAGGAAATATGCGAATTATGGGGCGTTGCTGGGGTGCGGTTATGTAAAGTATGGTGGCGGAGGCAGCGATAAGTAATTCTTGTAAAAGGAGTTAGCTAGATACGGCCGGAGGGGCGGAGGTCTGGTTTACCGGGATAATAGACGTTGTCGTACACGGTAAACGCGGTGTTTTGCGCGGTGCAGACGGCGGTTTCCATGGTGAAAGCGATGGCTAAAAGCGCGAAATGCATGGTCCAAGCGTGGAGAGCGGATGGATATTTCCTGGCTGGCTCCTAGTGATGGCTGTGGAGCGGGATGCGGGTGTCTTCCGGGCGCTGCGGCAGGACATAAAGGACGAGGAAGACAGGGAGGAGAAGCAGCGGAGGGAAGTGCATATCAGGAAGATTGTAGACCGTTAGCGGGTGAATCACGCCGAGCTACATCCACGGTTGTGACTCTCTATATGATGGGTGGAGCATGAAGAGAGCCGCAGCGCGAACCGCGGGGAAGACCGACCTCATCGTCTGCCTGATGCTGGTGATGTTCGCCGCCGTGTACACGGGGGCGAGGCTGACGACCGGATGGGTGCCGAACGACGAGGGCACGCTGGCTACGAGCGCGCTGCGGGTGATGCAGGGGCAGCTTCCTCAGCGGGACTTCAGTGAGATCTATACGGGCGGGTTGAGCTTCTGGCATGCGGCGGCGTTCCGGCTGTGGGGGGTGAACCTGTTCTCGCTGCGGCTGGCGGCGATGGCGGCGTTCCTTCTGTGGGTTCCGGCGGTCTACTACATTGCGCGGCGGATGCTGGGCGTGCTGGGCGCGGCGGTGGTGACGCTGACGGCGTTGGCGTGGAGCTATCCGAACTACGTGGCGAGCATGCCGAGCTGGTACAACCTGTACTGCGCGACGTGGGCGGCGGCCGCGCTGATGCGTTACGTGGACACGCGGCGGCGACGGTGGCTGGTGGCGGCAGGAGTGGCGTGCGGGCTGTCGGTGCTGGTGAAGATCATCGGGCTGTACGCGGTGGCGGGGGTGCTGCTGTTCCTGCTGTACCTGGAGCAGGAGCGGGATGAGACGAAGGGTGGGGCGTCGCGCTGCACGGCGTATCGCGTGCTGACTGGCGGGCTGCTACTGGTCTTTCTGGGGATGGTGCTGAAGGTGGTGTGGGGGCAGATGCATCCGGGCGAGATGTACCAGTTTGTGCTGCCCGCGGCGGGGTGCGTGGGGGTTCTACTGGGACGCGAGCGGCGGGTGGTGGCGGCGACGAGCGGGGAGAGATGGGGAGTGATGCTGCGGCTGGCGGGTCCATTTCTTGTGGGAGTGGCGGCACCGTTGGCGGTGTTTCTGGTTCCGTATCTAGGGGCGCATGCGGTGGGGGCGCTGGTGCATGGGGTCTTTGGCAGCGTGAATGCGCGGATGACGGGATTGGCCGGAGCGGAGACGGCGCCGGGGCTGGGCTACATGGTGTATGGGTTGATGACGCTCATCATCCTGCTGCTGGGGTTGTTTTCGCCGAAGGCGCGGAGCCACCGGGCGACGGCGGTGGTGGGGCTGTGCCTGGCTCTGACGCTGGGGGTGAGTGCGTTGGCGGGAGGGTTGCAGGACACGTGGCTGATGGGCGGGATGCTGACGCCGCTGGTGGTGCTGCTGGGGGTGGTGCTGCTGTCGAGGCCGGTGGAGCGGGAGGCGGGCACGCGGCTGATGCTGATGGTGTCGCTGACGAGCGTTTGCACGCTGGTGCAGTTTCCGTTGGCCTACGTGACCTATTTTTGCTACGTGGCGCCGCTGGTGCTGCTGACGGGGGTGGCGGTGGTGAAGGCTGTGCCCGCGCCGCCCGGGCGCGGGGTGCTGGCGGCTTTGCTGCTGTTCTTCTGCGGGTTTGGATATCTAGCGCTGCTGCCGATGCACATCTACAACCCGGAGATTGACGTGCGGGCGGCGAGGCCGCTGGGGCTGGAGCGCGCGGGACGGTTGCGCGTGGATAGGACGACGCCGGAGTACGGGGAGCTGATTCCGTTCCTGCAAGCGCACTCGCCGAACGGGCTAATGTTTGCGGGGAACGACTGCCCGGAGCTGTACTTTTTGAGCGGGCTGACGGATCCGACGCGGGACGACACAGGAACGACGCCGGAGGTGTTGGGCGAGCTGGCAAGCGGGAGGCTGCAACTGGTGGTGCTGAAGGATCAGCCGTTTTTGCCGAGCGAGGCAGTGAAGCCAGAGTTGCGCGCGGCGGTGGTGGCGGCGCTGCCGGAGCATCGGGCGTTTGGGCGTTTCAGCGTGTACTGGCGCTGATTATCTGAAAATTTGTGACGCGAGTACATGGCGATGTGACGGATGCACTGAAAAGTGTGCAATCGAAAGATTTCAACAAAATGTTGCAAAAATTATGGATTCTTTACTTTTTTGCGTGCTATGTTCACGGAACAGTTGAAAAAAGATTCAGCATCTTCGCTCCCCGGCCTTCCCCGAGAAAGAAGCTTGCTGAAGATTTAGACAACAACTAGTATTCCTAAATTTTTGGTGAACCGCAGATTCGTATACGGCGAGCGTTCCATGCCCGTGTACGCACTGCAATCGGTAGACACAGTCGTTTGATTTGAATTCATGCACGAGAGAGCCGACATGTCCCTGCGTAACGTAGCCCACTCCGCCGTAACCGCCGTCCGCAGCAGCCTGAGCGGATGGAAGACCCTTGCCGCCATCACATTGATTGGCATTCTCAGCCTGAGCCTGGCGCCGGCCGCGATGGCGCAGGTCACTTATGGGGGAATTCAGTCCAGCCTAACGCCGACGACCGGCTCCTGGAGCGGGCCTGTTGGCGTAGCCACAGACACATCCGGCAACATCTATATCGGCTCCTACACGTCCGGTTACGTGACCAAGATCAATGCCACGACACACGCGACGAGCACCTACATCAGCGGCACGGTGAACTGCGGGGGCACGAACATCACCATCAACGGACCGCAGTTGATTGTGTCTGACTCGAGCAACAACCTGTACATCGCGAACCAGAACACGAGCCAGATCATCAAGTGGTCGACTACGACGAATGCATGCCTGGACTACTACGGCGCAGCGGGTGTCTTCTCGATTGCGCTGGATAGCTCCGGCAACATCTGGTTCGGCGGCGGTTCGACGGTAGACAAGATTGCCTTCAATGCACCCAACGGCACTGCGGGCACAATCGTTGCTCTAGGGTTTACAGCGCCGAACGGATTGGCCTTCGCTCCTGCAGCCACGGGCGGCCTTGCCGTCGGCGACCTGCTTGTCTCAGACACGGTTGCCGGCAATATTTACAAGCTCACCGCAGCCTCCAGCTACACAACAAAGACCACGCTTATCAGCGGACTCAACCAGCCGTTTCAGATCACCTTCGACTCTTCGAACAACCTGTTGGTGGCTTTGACGGGCACCAACAACGTCGTCAAGTATCTGGCCTCGAGCAACTACGGAACCTCGACTCCGGTGCTTCCATACGCCAAGGGCGCGGAGGGCATCGGCATGGATTCGAGCGGCGATATCTTCCTGACGGCCTATCAGGGGAACGCGGTGACTGAGCTGTGCCTGAGCGGCAACTGCATCAACCCGGTCATCAACGTGGGCAGCTCGTCGTCCATCATCAGCGTCAACTTCCAGATTGCGGCGGGCACCACGGTGAGCGCCTATAACTACATGGACCAGGGCATCACGGGAAGCAAGTCCGAGTTCAACGCGCCATCGTCGGATACAAACACCGCACTTTGCACCGCAACCACCTATGCCACCGCGACGGTGTGCGATGTGGACTTTGTGTTCTCGCCGACGTATCCGGGCAACCGCTACGGCGCGATCCAGGTGCTGGGCGCGAGCAGCGCCATCCTGAACTCGGTGTTTGTGGGCGGCGTGGGCGTGGGGCCTGAGGTGGCGTACCTGCCGGGCTCGCAGAGCACGGTGGGCACAAGCCTGACGACGCCACAGGGCGTGGGCGTGGACGGCTTCGGCAATGTTTACATCGTCAACACGACAACCACCGGCAGCATCACCAAGGTGACAGCGGCGGGCGTGCAGAGCACGATTGCATGCTGCACGGGCCTGACGCCGGCGACGCTGAGCAACCCCGGCGGCATTGCGGTGGACGGAGCGGGCAACGTGTACGTGGCCGACTACAGCAACAGCCGCGTGGTGAAGATTCCTTGGAACGGGACCACGTATGGCTCGGCCGTTCAGGTGCTGGCCGGCCTGAGCACGCCGAATGATGTGGCGGTGGACGGCAACGGCAACGTGTACATCGCCAACGAGGGAGCGGCACAGATTTTGAAGGTGCCGTGGACGGGAACCACATACGGCTCTTCGGTGGTACTGGAAAGCACGAACCGCGTAACGGGCGTGGCTGTGGACGGCAACCTGAACGTGTACGGCGCCTATTACTTCGCAAGCCAAGTGGTCAAGATTCCGTGGAACGGCAGCAGCTACGGAACGGCGGTCAATGTGGGCAGCGGCTGGTCCGGCCCCTTCAACTTGTCCGTGGATGTGAACGGCAACCTGTACGTGGCCGACGCCATTGCGAACAAGGTATCGGTGGTGCCGTGGAACGGAACCAGCTACGGAACACAGTACGTGGTGGCCAACACGGCCAAGAACGGACTGGGGTATTCGTCGGGCGTGTCGGTGGACGCGGCGGGCGATGTGTTCATCGCCGACCAGACCAACAACCGCATTGTGAAGCTGAGCGACGGCACGCCGCCGACGCTGACGTGGGTGACCACCACGCCGGTGGGTAGCCTGGACAGCACGGATGGCGCGCAGACGGTGACGATCCAGAACATCGGCAACTCGCCGCTCCTTATTACGGTTCCCAGCTCGGGCACAAACCCCGCCATCTCCGCTGCGTATGCGTACAGCAACAGCAGCACCTGCCCGCAGCTCACCACCAGCAGTTCGTTGGGCACACTGGCGCAGGGCGCAAACTGCACCTACGTGGTCAACTTCACACCTACGGTCAACGGCACGAACAGCGGCACGCTGGCGCTGTCCGATAGCAACCTGAACGTGTCGCCCTCAATCCAGACAATCAACCTGACGGGCACGGGCATCATCCCGGTGTCGCAGATTGCCATCAGCGCGGTTCCGGCCATCACGGTGGGCGGCAACGTCGGCTCTGTGACGGTCTCCGAGGAGAACAGCTCGAACGCGGTGGTGACGTCTGCGACGGACACCATCACACTGATGGTGACTGGGCCCAACAGCTACACGGCGACGTACAGTGTAGCCGCAGTGGCAGGCGTAGCGACGTTCAACCTGAGTGGCGTGAGCCTGCCGACGGCCGGGACATACACGTACACGGCATCGGTGATGCTGAGCGGCGTGAGCAGTGTGAACACGCCGGGCGTAGTGAACAAGGCGACGCCGACGGCGGCGGTTGTGCCGACACCGGCCACGATTGCGCTGCTGACGAGCTCGTCGCTGAAGGCGACCTTGACCGGAGTGACCGGAGTGGCGACGCCGACGGGAACGGTGACGTTCCTGGACGGGTCTACGACGCTGGGCACCTGCACGCTGGCCGCGGGGACTTGCAGCTACACGGACGCGACGACTGCCGCGACAACGTTTGGCCCGCACAGCATCACCATCAGCTACGGCGGCGACACGAACTACAACACGACCACCAGCACGGCGGCGACGCTGACGGTGGTGGACTTCACCCTAGTGGCGGTTGCGCCGACGACGTTCACCATTCTGCCGGGCGGCACGGTGGTGTACTCGCTGACGGAGTTGCCGGTGGGCAACACAACCTTCCCGAACGCCATCGCGCTGACGGCGACGGGCCTGCCCAGCGCGGACACGCTGACGCTGACGCCGACGCCGATTGCGGCGGGAAGCGGCACGACCAGCTTCACGCTGACGGCGGTGACGGCGAACTCGGTGAACGCAGAGCTGCACCGTGAGCGGATGCTGAAGCGGATGGCGCCGCTGACACTGGCGCTGCTGCTGTTGCCCTTCGCAGGCCGACTGCGGCGGCGGATGCCGCGGCTGATGCTGGCACTGTTGCTGGCGCTGGCCGGTCTGGCAGCGGCGGTCGGAACGAGCGGCTGCGGCAACCAGCCTTCGGGCTACTTCGGACACGGCGTGACCAACTACACCATCGTGGTGACGGGCACGTCGGGCAGTCTGACCCATTCCACCAGCGTCACGCTGACAGTGAACTAAAGGAGAGAACGATGAAGAAGCTGACGATGATGGCAGTGATGCTGGCGGTGGTGGCGATGGCGGCCCTTCCGGCCATGGCGCAGCAGAAGGCGGCGGCCCCGGCCGGCGGCTTCCTGGACAAGACGGACTTCGGTCTGACGTTCACCTACAAGTGGGCGAAGGCTTCGACGACGGCCGGGCCGGAGTTCTTCATCCAGGGCGGCGGGCTGGACGCGGCGTACACCCCGGGCAACTGGGGCAAGAAGTTCGTGGGCGTGGCGGCGGAGGTGGACGGTGAGTCGGCCTCGCAGGTGAAGCCGGGCATCAACCTGAGCCAGATCACGTTTGTGGCCGGGCCGCGCCTGACCGACCATTGCAGCCGCGGGTCGTTCTACGCACAGGCGCTGTTCGGCATGGTGCACGCGTTCAACAGCGTGTTTCCGGGCGCGAACGGCACCACACAGCCGACGGCGAACGGGTTTGCTTCGCAGTACGGCGGCGGGCTGAACGTGAAGGTGACGGAGCACTTCGGCTGGCGGGTGGGCGAGTTCGACTGGATCTATACGACCCTGCCGAACGCGAACAACGGCTGGCAGTCAGACATGCGGTATACGACTGGCGTAACCTACCATTTCTAACCGGCAGCAAGGATTCCACACAGGGCCCCTCGCAGGAGGGGCCTTGGTGTTTAAGACGGGGTGTAATTATGTGTTGAAACAATCAGTTTATAATCAAAGCCAGCAACACAATCAAGGAGAGAGACCATGAGCGAGCCAGTGATTGCAGCGAAACATCCGATACCGGTGGCGGTAGAGGCCGGGAAGTCGTACTACTGGTGCACGTGCGGGAAGAGCGCGGGCCAGCCGCTGTGCGACGGGTCGCACAAGGGCTCGGATTTCACGCCTATGAAGTACGAGGCGACGGAGACGAAGACGGTGTACTTCTGCGGGTGCAAGCACACGAAGAACGCGCCGGTGTGCGACGGGTCGCACAAGAGCCTGTAACCGCAGATTGATGGCAGTAAGGCGCACAGCACGGGCGCGGCTGACGGCTGCACTTGCGGCTGCGATGCTTCCGCTTGCGTGTTTTGCAGCCACGGCACCGGAGCGGCCGCTGGCGGTGGGCGACCGATTGCCCGCACTGCGCGGCGAGTATCTGACTGGCCGCGCCGCCGCGCTACCGGAGGACTCCTCGGGGAGTGCGAGTCTGCTGCTGCTCGGCTTCACCTACCAGTCTCGCTTCTCGGTGGAGCCGTGGGCAAAGCGGTTCCGCGCTGCTTACGGCGGCCGCGAAGGAGTGACCTTCTACGAGGTACCGATGATCGGCGGGGCGGCGGTGCTGGGCAAGTGGTTCATCAACTCCGGCATGCGCGGCGGGACACCGGTGGCCGACCGCGAGCACGTGATCACGGTGTACGGCGGGACGGGGGCGTGGAAGCAGCGCGTGGGCTACGCGAGGCCGGATGCGGCGTACCTGATTCTTCTGGACAAGAGCGAACGCGTGGCGTGGATGTATGTCGGTGACGTGAACGATGCGGCGTTCGAGTCACTCTCCACTGCGATGGGAAATCTGCTGACAACCCACTAACTACTGCTGCTGTTGTTGTTGCTGTTGCGCCAAGAGCCATGCGCTGGGCGGCGGTGGCGGGGGCGGCGGGACCTGCTGCGCCTTTTCGACGAGGACGGACCAGTCTTCGGGGACGGGGAGGGGCTGGTCCATCTCGGGCTGCTGGAGGTAGGGCTTGACCTGCACGGCGACGGTGAGGTCCGTGTTGGCGGCACCGCGGAAGATGCCGCGTGTGGGAGGGACGTCTGCGTAGTCGCGGCCGATGGCGGTGCGGATGTGGCGGCCGCTGGCGAAGAGATGGTTGGTGGGATCGAAGCCGACCCATCCGAGGTGGGGGAGCATGGCCTCGACCCAGGCGTGGGTGGCGGATGCCTCGGAGCGGTCGTGGTCGCCGATGTTGTGGTGGAGGTATCCGCTGACGTAGCGGCAGGGGATGCCAAGGCCGCGGACGAGTGCGAGCATGATGTGTGCGAAGTCCTGACAGACGCCCATGCGGCTCTCCAGCGCGACGTCGATGGGAGAGTCGGCGGTGGTGTAGCGGGGCACATAGTCAAAGTAGCTGTAGATGCGCTGGTTCAACTCGTGGAGGAGCATGAGTGGGTCGTCGCGGCGGACGATGTTCCACTGGCTGGCGAGAGCCTCCAGCGCGGGGGTGCGCTGAGTGAAGGGGCTCTCCACGAGCATCTCGCTGTAGTCGCCCTGCTGGAGGAGCGCGTCGAGCTCCTGCCAGGCGCCGGGCGCGAGGAAGGCGGGGATGACGGGCGGTTCGTCGACATCGACGAGGGATTCGGCGACGATGACGAGCTGGCCGTGCTTGCCGGGGATATCGAAGTGGTGGACGTGGTTGCCGAGGTGGTCGCGGTAACTGAAGGCGCGGCAGCGGGGATTGACGGAGAGCTGGAAGGTGAGGCAGTGCTGGTTCTGGTCGGAGCGCGGGTGCATGCGCGTCTCCATGACGCTCTCGCTGATGGGATTGGAGTAGAGGAATTTGGTGAGATGGCGGATGGAGTAGTACATGGGATTCCTCTCTAGTAGGCGAGCGCCGTCTGGATGGAGTAGTTGATGTAGAGCTGGTAGAGCGTCTCGTGGATGTCGCGGCACTGGGCGAGGATTCCCTGGAGGTAACCGATGAGGTCCTGAGTGAGGAGCTCGTCGGCGCGGGCGTAGCTGAGGGAGGACTGTAGACGTCCGGCGAGGCGCATGAGCTGTTCGGCGCGCTGGCGGCCGCCCTCGCCCTGAATGGAGCCGAGGGCGCGCTGGAGGGAGTCGACGGAGAAGCGCAGGGAGTGGGGGAACTCCGCGTTGAGGAGCAGGAAGCCGAGGATGCGTTCGGCGTTGAGGTCGGCGGTGTAGGCCTTGCAGTAGGCCTCGAATGCGGTGCAGGAGCGGAGCAGGCCGACCCACTCGAGGTACTCGGAGCCTTCGGCGGCTTGTCCGGTGGTGTGCCAGAGGTCGTGGTGGTAGGCCTCCAGCAGCAGGGCGGTGGCGGAGGAGCGCTCGAGGAAGCGGCCAATCTGGATGAAGTGCCAGCCTTCGCCGTGGGTCATGGTGGAGTCGGTGACGCCCTGAAACTGGTGGACGGCCTCCATGACGGAGCTGAAGAACTCGGCGCGTGCGTTCTCGTCGCTGCTGACGAGGTTGAAGTCGGCACTGATGACCTGCAGGTAGAGGCGGTTGAGGCGATGCCACTGCTCGGAGGTGATCTGCTCACGTACTTGGCGGGCGTTTTCGCGGGCCTGCAGGATGCAGGCGATGATGGAGGAGGGGACTTCCGCGTTGAAAGCTAGCTCGCGGACGAGTTGCATGGAGTCTCCGGTCCACTGGACACCGGCGGGGCGGCCGAGGGAGACGAGCAGACGACGCCAGCGGCGCTCGGCGCCCTCGGGGTCGTCGAGCATGAGGTTGATATTGACGTCCAGCAGACGGGTGGCGTGCTCGGCGCGCTCGAGATAGCGGCTCATCCAGTAGAGGCTGTCGGCAACGCGGGAGAGCATGGAGCGGACCTCACATCAAGAAAAACGGGTTGCGGTTGCGGATGCGCGGCCTAGCGGCTGAGCACCCAGGTGTCTTTGCTGCCGCCGCCCTGCGAGCTGTTGACGACGAGCGAACCTTTGCGGAGGGCGACGCGGGTGAGTCCGCCGGGAACGATGGAGACCTTGTCTCCGTAAAGGACGAAGGGGCGGAGGTCGACGTGGCGCGGCTCGAGACCGTCTCCGACGAGGCAGGGGGCGCGGGAGAAGGTGATGGTGGGCTGGGCGATGTAGTTGCGGGGGTCGGCCTCGATGTGGAGCGCGAACTCTTCGCGCTGGGCGGCGGTGGAGTGCGGGCCAATGAGCATGCCGTAGCCGCCGCTCTCGCCGACGGCCTTGACGACGAGCTTGTCGAGGTTGGCAAGGACGTGGGCGCGCTCCTTGGGGCGGGAGCAGAGGAAGGTCTCGACGTTGTTGAGGACAGGCTCCTCGCTGAGGTAGTAGCGGATGATGGCGGGGACGTAGGCGTAGATGGCCTTGTCGTCGGCGACGCCGGTGCCGAAGGCGTTGGCGAGGGTAACGTTGCCGGCGCGGTAGGCGTTGAAGAGTCCGGCGACGCCGAGCATGGAGTCGTTGCGGAAGGCGAGCGGGTCGATGAAGTCGTCGTCGACGCGGCGGTAGATGACGTCGACGCGGCGGAGTCCGTTGGTGTTGCGCATGTAGACGATGTTGTCGTGGGTGACGAGGTCGCGGCCCTCGACGAGTTCGATGCCCATCTGGCGGGCGAGGAAGGCGTGCTCGAAGTAGGCGGAGTTGAAGACTCCGGGGGAGAGCAGGACGATGTTGGGCTCGGGACGGCCTTCAGGGGCGAGGGAGCGCATGGTGGAGAGCAGGAGCTGCGTGTAGTGCTCGATGGGGCGGACGTTGTAGCCGCGGAAGAACTGGGGGAGCTGGCGCTTCATGACGCGGCGGTTGGTGAGCATGTAGCTGACGCCGGAGGGAACGCGGAGGTTGTCTTCGAGCACGACGAACTCGCCGGACTCGAGGCGGATGAGGTCGGAGCCGGTGACGGCGATGTAGACGTTGCGCGGCACCTGCAGGCCCTGCATCTGGCGGCGGTAGTGGCGGCAACTGTAGACGACATCGCGGGGGACGATGTTGTCGGCGAGAATGCGGCCTTCGTTGTAGATGTCGCGCAGGAAGAGATTGAGGGCGGTGATGCGCTGGATGAGGCCGCGCTCGACGCGATCCCACTCCGCGGCGGTGATGATGCGCGGGACGAGGTCGTAGGGGAAGATCTTCTCGGTGCCTTCGTCGCGGCCGTAGACGGTGAAGGTGATGCCCTGGTTGAGGAAGGAGAGGTCGGCCGACTGCTTGCGGCGTTCGAGCTCGCCGGGGGACATGGAGGCGAAGAGATCGACCAGCGGGCCGTAGTGCGGATGGATGTGGTCCGGGGCCTCGAACATCTCGTCGTAGGCGGAGTCGAGGGTGTAATCGCGCAGGGCGGGAAGAGCAACGCGAGTTGGCTCGAGGGAGGACATCGGGAGGGTTCGGTCAGTATACGGTTTTGAGGGGAGAAGTGAGGGGCGGCGAGGTGAAATCAATCGGCTGAATAAGCAAGAGTTATGGGCGATTAGGGAGAGGTGGATGGAGGCATAAGATGCACAGGAATCAGTGCAATTTGGCGGGAAGAAGAGAGGTTAAATGGAGCCGGAGGCGAGTTCGCCGAGGATGCGCTGGACGGCTTGAGCGGCGGAGGCCTCAATCTGGGGGGAGAGGCCGACGCGGATGGGCTGCTTGGGGTCTATGGTGATGGCGTAGAGGGTGACCGTGGCGGAGCCGCCGAGCATCTCGTAGAGGTCGAGCAGCTCCTTGACGCCGATGTCGTGGGCGGTGAGGGAGCGGGGATACTCGTGGCTGAAGCGGGGCTGGGTGCGGGATACGGTGCCGATGGGGTTGCCGTCGGCGGCGGCGTCGATCATGATGATGCGCGCGGCCTGCTGGAGGGGTTCGAGCAGGATGAGGCCGCCGGTGCCGCCGTCGAGACATTCGACGTGTGCAGGGAGAGGGTGTTCGAGGAGCGAGCGCAGGACGTTGACGCCGACGCCTTCGTCTCCCATCAGGATGTTGCCGAGGCCCAGGATGAGGGTCTTACCGTTAGGAATTGTCACTCTTCTCCCGCACGAACTTCCAGCCGCCCACGATGGAGGAGATGGTGCCGCGCCCCTCGATGTAGTCGTGGTAGAAGCTGAGGTATACGTGCACGATGATAAACGTGACGAAGAACCAAAGGCTCACGTGGTGGATGTAGCGGACGCGGAACTCGCCGCCGAGGAGTGGGACGATCCATGTGAAGAGGCGCGGCAGCAGGGAGGTGCTCATGCTGGAGTAGAGCGCGAAGCCGGTGATGACCTGCACAAGGAAGGCCAGGAATGTGAGGAAGTAGATGAAGGCGGCCAGCGCGTTGTGCCCGGTGGAGATGGGGCCGTGCAGCTTGGTCTGGAGGACGTCGGCCTTGACGACATCCACCATCTCCTGACGCTGCTTGCGGGTGAAGGGGAAGAAGTTGTTCCAGCGGGCGTATTCGTTGCCGACGAAGCCCCAGTAGATGCGGGCGGCGAAGTTGAAGGTCCAGACGAAGGCGCTGAGGAAGTGGACGGCGCGCACGACGCCGAACCAGTATTGCTGCCAGGCCTCGGCGGCGTAGAAGGCGCGGATGGGAGCGCCGATGAGATAGCCGGTGATGCAGAGCAGCACCATGCAGATGGCGTTGATCCAGTGGTAGGCGCGGACGGGCAACTGCCAGACGTAGACGCGCTTGTAGTCCAGCGGATTGACGGCAGCGGCGCGGGGCAGGTTGGCTGTGCTCATATACGCCTCACTCGAAGGAGAAATGGCTTACGTGCCGACCCTGCGGGTCGTAGAGATGGACGCTGCAGGCCAGGCACGGGTCGAAGCTGTGGATGGTGCGGATAATCTCGAGCGGTTCGTCGAGCTTGGCGACCGGAGTGCCGATGAGCGAGGCCTCGAAGCTGGAGCGCTGCTGCTTGGCGTCGCGCGGCGAGCCGTTCCAAGTGGTGGGAACGACAAGCTGGTAGTTGTCGATCTTGCCGTCCTTAATCTTGATCCAGTGGGCGAGGGAGCCGCGCGGGGCCTCGACGAGGCCGACGCCTTCGCACTCCTTGGGCCAACTGGCGGGATCCCAGTGCTCGCCGTTGAAGGTAGAGACCTCGTGGATACGTACGCGGTCCATGAGGTCGCCGTAGAACTCCTTGAGCCAGACCATGGCGAGCTGGGCGTCGATGGCGCGGGCGCCGGTGCGGCCGAGGGTGGAGAAGAGAGCGTCCACGGGAACTCCGAGCTTGCCAAGGACGCCGGTGACGGCCTCGCGGACGTCGGTACGACCGGCGGCGAAGGCCACGATGAGGCGGGCCAGCGGGCCGACCTCCATGGGGTTGTCGTTCCAGCGCGGGGTCTTGAGGAAGGAGTACTTGTCGAAGCCCTCGAGGGTCTCGAAGGGAGGCTTGGGGCCACTGTAGTTGATGGTGGTCTCGCCTTCCCAGGGATGGAGGCCAGCGTTGTTGCCGCCCGCGTAGTCGTACCAGGAGTGGGCGATGTACTCCTTGATCTCCTGCTTGTCGCGCGCGTTGACCGGATGCACGGTGGATAGGTCGCGGTTGAGCACGACGCCGCGGGGGTACTTGAAGAAGTCGGGCTGGCCGTAGCCGCGGGTGGGGAACTCGCCGTAGCTCATGTAGTTCTTGAGACCGCCGCCGTACTTGGCCCAGTCCTTGTAGAAGCTGGCGACAGCGAGCAGGTCGGGGATGTAGACCTCGTTGACGAACTCGTTGGCCTGATCGATGAGACGGCCGACCAGATTGAGGCGCTCCGAGTTGATGGCGGCGACCTCGTCGGTGTTGATGCTGCAGGGCACACCGCCGACCAGATAGTTGGGATGAGGGTTCTTGCCGCCGAAGACGGCATGAATCTTGACGACCTCCTTCTGCCATTCGAGGGCGTCGAGGTAGTGGGCGACGCCGATGAGGTTGACCTCAGGCGGCAGCTTGTAGGCGGGGTGGCCCCAGTAGCCGTTGGCGAAGATGCCGAGGCCTGCGGCGGCAATCTTCTTGACCTTCTCCTGCACGTCGGTGAAGTGGGCGGTGGTGTTCTTGTCGTAGCGGGAGAAGCTCTGGGCGAGCGTGGCGGCCTTGGCGGGGTCGGCTTTGAGGCAGTTGACGACGTCCACCCAGTCGAGCGCGTGCAGGTGGTAGAAGTGGACGACGTGGTCCTGCACGTAGAGGGTGGCCATCATGATGTTGCGGATGAGCTCTGCGGTGGGCGGGACGCTGGTGCCGATGGCGTCCTCGACGGTGCGGACGCTGGCCAGAGCGTGGACAGTGGTGCAGACGCCGCAGACACGCTGGGTGAAGGCCCAGGCGTCGCGTGGGTCGCGGCCGACCAGGATCTTTTCGAGACCGCGGATCATGGTGCCAGAGCTGAAGGCGTCTGTGATGACGCCGTTCTCGACCACCGCCTCGACGCGGAGGTGGCCTTCGATACGAGTTACAGGATCGACGACGATACGTGGCATAGTCCCTCGCTACTCCTTCTGATCTTCGGTGTGTACTTCGGCGATGACCTTCTGCTTGCGGACGTTGGTGACGACGGCATGAGCGGCGACGCCAGCCAGAGTGGCGACACCGACTATGGTGCCGACGGTGTCGGCGGTGCTCTCGATGCCAAAGCCCGGGAAGCTGGGCAGATGCTGGTAGAAGGGCTCGTTGTCCCAGAAGCCGGCCTCGGAGCAGCCGATGCAGCCGTGGCCGGACTGGATGGGATAGCTGGTGCCCTCGTTCCACTTGACGACCGAGCAGGCGTTGTAGGTGACCGGCCCGCGGCAGCCCATCTTATAGAGGCAGTAGCCTTTGCGGGCGTTCTCGTCGTCCCAGGACTCGACGAAGAGGCCGGCGTCGTAGTTGGCGCGGCGGTAGCAGGTGTCGTGGACGCGGCGTCCGTAGAACTCCTTGGGGCGGCCGAGGCTGTCGAGCGCCGGGGCCTGACCGAGGACGAGCAGGTGGGTGACGACGCTCATCATGACATCGGCGATGGGCGGGCAGCCGGGGACGTTGATGACGGGCTGCGAGACCAGTTTGTGGATGGGGGTGGCCGAGGTGGGATTGGGCTTGGCGCTCTGCACACAGCCGTTGCTGGCGCAACTGCCCCAAGCGATGACGGCGGCCGCGTCCTTGGCGACCTCCTGCAGGATGGATTCGGCGGTCTTGCCGCCGATCATGCAGTAGACGCCGCCGTCTGCGGTGGGCACGGAGCCTTCGACGAGGACGATGTACTTGCCCTTCTGGTCGCGGATGGTGTCGTAGAGGCACTTTTCGGCCTGGAAGCCGGATGCGGCCTGCAGCGTCTCGGTGTAGTTGAGCGAGAGGACGTCGAGGAGCGCGTCTATGACGATGGGGTGCGAGGCGCGGATGAACGACTCGCTGCAGCAGGTGCACTCCTGGAAGTGGAGCCACACGACGGCGGGCTTGGATTTGACCTCAAAGACGCTTGCGACCTGGGCCGCGGCGGAACGGTCGAGACCGGCGGCCACCGCCGCCATGCCGCAGAACTCCATGAACTGCCTGCGGGAGTAACCTTTCTCCTGCATGGACTGCCAAATTGATTGAGCCATGTGGACCTCACCTGCTGGTCTTTAGATAAGGACCGCGGCCGGTCACCGGACCCGGGGCAGTCCCATGCGCAACGGGGGAGATGGTAGGCGCGGAAAATCACGGAAGGATGTGATTTGTATCACGCTTGTTTGGCAGGGCATCACCGGCGCGGGGAGGTAGGGGGAGATGGGGCCAATAGCTTCGTTTTATTGCGAATGATATTTTTTATTGCATTTATTATCTTCGCGAGGTATCTTTATGCCAATCTGAAGGATTGTGTTTTGCTGTTGTCAGGCTCCTTTCGACGCGTTGCGAAGTGAGCCGGCAAGAGTGGGAAGTTCAATTTCAAGGAGCCACCAAGCCCATGAGCACAGGCAGCAGCAGAACGATTACGGGAGCGGCGTACGACCGCCTGTTATTCAGCGTAGCGGGACTGGGTGGGCTGCTGTACGGCGTGGACATCGGCATCATCGGCGCGGCGCTCATCTATATGGGGCGCTCGGTGAGCATGACGCAGAGCCAGGCCTCGATTATTGTGGCGACGGTCTTCGGCGGCAGCATGTTCAGCTCGCTGATTGCTGGGTTCTTGGCCGGGTGGCTGGGGCGGAAGAAGATGATCGTCGCCAGCGGCCTTCTATATGTAGTGAGCGTAGCGGTCATCGTGACCTCGTACGGCTTTACGCACCTGTTCACGGGGCGGCTGCTGCTGGGCATCAGCGCGGGACTGATTGTTGTCGTGGTGCCGCTGTATCTTGCGGAGTGCCTGCCGGCCAACAGTCGTGGGCGGGGCACATCGATATTTCAATTCTTGCTGACGCTGGGCATTGTGCTGGGCGCGTTTGTGGGGATGTTCTACACGGGGCGTGCCGAGGCTGCGATTACGGCGGCCGGCGGCGACGCCGGGATGATTCGCGCCGCAGCCAACAGCGCCTGGCACCATATGTATCTGTGCGTGATGGTGCCTGCGGTGCTGTTCTCGCTGGGCTGCCTGTTTCTGGGCGAGTCGCCGCGCTGGCTGTTCCAGCGGGGGCGCAAGGCGGAGGCTCTGGCGGAGTTGCAGCGCAACGGGACGGCCGATGCGGCGGCGACACAACTGCGGGAGATGGAGGAGTTGGCCACGGCCGGAGCGGGCAAAGACGGCGCGAGGGCGGGCGGGTCGCTGTTGCAGCGCCGATATGTGATTCCGTTTGTGCTGGCGTGCATTGTGCTGGCGTGCAATCAGGCGTCGGGTATCAACTCGATTCTGAGCTATCTGGTCATCATCCTGAAGCAGGCTGGGATGAGCGCGGCGCGGGCCAGCCAGGGCGACGTGGCGGTGAAGCTGCTGAACTGCCTGATGACCATCGTGGCGGTGGCGCTGGTGGAGCGCAAGGGGCGGAAGTTCCTGCTGACGATTGGAACGGGCGGCATGATTGTGGCGCTGTTCGCGGCTGGGTTCGTCTACCACGGGTTTGAATCGAAGCGCGTGGATGTGCGGTCGCAACTGGCGTCGCGCATCGCGGGCGGCTCGCTGACGGCTCCGCTGGGCGAGATGGGCGGCGCGGAAAGCGCGGCGACGCCGATGGCGCTGAGCGTGGTGTACAACGACGGCGCGGGCGACAAGATGACGAGCGTGCTGAGCACGGACGCGGACGCGACGCTGCGGCTGAAGGCGGCGGAGGGCGGCGCGCTGACGGTGAAGAACGCGTACTATGGGCCGGTTCCCAACGAGCGGACGGGCTGGCTGGTGACGGCATTTGTGGCGCTGTTCATCGCGTCGTTCGCGGTGGGGCCGGGTGTGGTGGCGTGGCTGGCTCTGAGCGAGCTGATGCCGACGCGCATCCGCTCGGCGGGGATGGGCATTGCGCTGCTGCTGAACCAGGGGATCTCGACGGGGATTGCGGCGGTCTTTCTGCCCACGGTGGGCCACTACGGCTACTATGCGATGTTCTGGTTCTGGGGCGTATGCACGATTGTGTACTTTGTGACGGCGGCGTTCTTCCTGCCGGAGACAAAGGGCAGGACTTTGGAAGAGATTGAAGCAGGTTTTTAACAGTGCGCCGAGAGTAGCATATTCCGGTGCATTCAGGATTGTTTGCAGTTCGGCAATAAGCAAGGATGGTCCCACAATGAGCGACTCCAAAATGACGGCGGCCCGCAAAGCAAGAACACTGGGCGGCGTAATGCGTGCCTTGGCGATGTGCCTGATGGCGGCTCTGTTGCTATCGGGCGCGACGGTACGCGCGCAGATGACGAACCGCGGCCAGGTGCTGGGCAACGTGACGGACTCCAGCGGCGGCGTGGTGCTGGACGCGACTGTGAAGCTGATCAGCGTGGAGCGCGGCGATGTGACGACGGCGACGACCAACAAGCGCGGCGAGTACCTGTTCCCGTCGGTCAGCATCGGCAGCTACAAGCTGGAGATCACGAAAGATGGCTACAACACGGTGACGGAAGACGGCATCAACGTGGACGCGGACCAGAACGTGCGCGTGGACTCGGTACTGTCGCCTGCGGGGGCGACGGCGACGGTGGAGGTGCAGGCGAACGCGAACACAGTGGACACGCAGTCGGCGACCATCGGGGTGCTGATTGACGACAAGATGGTGCATGAGCTGCCGGTGGAGGGCGGCAACGTGGTGCAACTGGCAGCGCTGCTGCCGGGCGTGAGCAACGTGAACGCGCCGACGACCTTCACGGACGACACAGCCGGGCCTACCTACAACGTCTCCGGTTCGCGCAGCACGCAGAACCTGTTTCTGCTGGACGGTACGCTGTGGAACAACCTGTACACCAATAGCGGACTAAACTTTCCGCCGACGGAGGCGTTGCAGGAGGTGAGCGTGCTGCTGAACAACTTCAAGGCGCAGTACGGGCGCAACACGGGAAGTGTCTTCAATGCCATCACCAAGAGCGGTACGAACACGCACCACGGGTCGGCCTACGACTATTTTCAGAACAAAGATTTGAACGCCAATGACTACTTTCTGAAGCACATCTACTCAGCTCCACCCAAAGATGTCTACAACCAATTCGGAGGCACAGTTGGTGGACCGGCTGTGCGCGACAAACTGTTCTACTTTGCGGCGTATCAGGGGCTGCGCTTCTACTCGACGAACGACCAGTTAGGTTCCTATGGGTTTACGCTGGCGGACCGAGGCCTAAACGCAGACGGCGTGACGCCGCTGCAGTGCAATCCCACTGGCTTTATGGCCCAGTCGGGGGCCACGTATTGCTCGAATCTGTTTGATTTGACAGGTACGGCGTACCTGAACCAGTCGACGTCCCCGCCAACCAATGCCAGCGGGTACAGCTATGGCGAGTTCATCAACCCGCTGTCAAGCTCTGTAACGACGAGCGCGCCTGGGCAGGCATCCACCATCCAGACGCTGGACAATGCGTACACACAGGCGGGATTTACAATTCCCACGGGCTCGCATTCGCCGTGCGTACTGATCTTGCAGCAGTCGATGCTGCTGACCGGTTACAACAGCCAGAACAGCAAGTACATTGACAACGAGCTTCCCATCCAGTGCATCAATCCGGTCATAGGCGGAACGGGGGGATACAGCAACACGGCGGGCGTGAACGGCGGCATTCTGGGCAAGTACATGCCGGTGCCCAACTTCTCACCGGCCAGCGTCAACCCACTGCTGCCGCAGACGGCAACTTCTGCGCCGTGGCCACAGACCGGCGATCTGGGGTTGCTGCGCGTAGATTACAACACGCCGCGGAACCAGATAGATGCACGCTACTATCAGGCGGAGACCAAGGCGGCCATCACTCAAAACACTAATGGAGTTGCCAGCTACGGAATCACAAACCAAAACAGCATCGCTCATTTCGGCGACATCGGCGACAAGTTCACGGTGACGCCGTCGATGGTGAACGAGCTGCGGCTGGCGTACAAGCGCTACTTCTTTTACTATCTGCCAGCGGATCCGACCCAGATTAGCGACTTCGGGTCCAACTTCCCCAACTACAACACCCATGCAGGTTTGCCAGTGCTACCCAATATGGGTGCCAGCAACCAGCAACTGTACTACACCGTCAATCAGGACATCGAAGCAGTGGATAACCTGATGTGGCAGCACGGCAACCACAGCTACCTGTTCGGCGTGGACGCCTTCCGCATGCAGTACCAGAACATCAATGAATTTGCACCCGTATTTGGTTTCGGATCTGGTTACACGGCCATTCAGCAGGGTGATGAGCTGATGGGACTACTGAGCAGCGAGACGGTGGCGAACTCACTGAACCGCGCCGGGATCCAGCACGACTATTACTTCTATGCGCAGGACGACTGGCGAGCCAAACCACGGCTGACGCTGAGCATGGGATTACGTTACGAGTTGCCGTTGCGCTACTTCCAGCCCAACGACCAGAACACGACCTTCATCCCCGGATACCAGTCGGCGGTGTTTCCCAATGCGGTGCCGGACCTGGCGTTTGTGGGCGACCCGGGCGTGCCACGTGCACTGATCAAGAACGAGTACGAGGATATTGCGCCGCGGTTCGGCATGGCCTACGACCTGACGGGCAAGGGACGCACGGTATTCCGCACCGGCTTTGGCATGTTCTACGAGGCGACCAACGCGTTGACCATCGGCGTGGGCGAGCCGTACCACTATCAAGCGACGTACAGCTATCCGACAGGAGGCATCTCCAATCCGCTGTATGGCGAGCCGGCGGTGGTGCCCAACTGGACCGGCAAGAACCCGCAGTTCACGCTGCCCTTTACCATCTTCTATCCGGACAAGAACTACCGCGGCGCATACACGATGGCGTACAACATCGGTTTCCAGCAGAGCGTTGGCAAGCACGGGGTACTGGAGGCGAACTATGTATTGCGTCTGGGGCGGCATCAGGCGCTGCCGCTGGACCGCAATCCGGCCATCTATGATTGCACGGGCCCTTACGCGAAGATTAACTACAACCTTTACTGCCCCACGGTGGGGCAGGCCACGAACACCTCGTATATGTCGCGCGTTGTGTATCCCGGGTTCAACTACGGCGGACAGGGCGTGGTGGACTACATGAGCATCGGGACGTCGAACTACAACGGATTGCAGGTGCACTACAAGCAGTCGGCCACACGCAAACTGACGGTGCAGGCGACGTTCGCCTACGCAAAATCCATGGACGAGTTCAGCAGCGGCACAGCGGTGGCCAACTCCGACCCGCAGGTGCTGCCGGGCGAGTATGTGGGAGCGGTAGGCAATGCAGTGGGAACGGGGCTGAGCAGCCAGTACGGGCCGTCGGACTACGATGTGCGGATTAGCACGGGAGTGGCCTGGACGTTCTCGCCCGTGAAGTTCACGCACGGCAATAGAGTTGTGCGGACGATCCTGAGCGGCTGGACGCAGGGCGGATTCTACAACGCACAATCGGGACAACCCTTTAGTACGACACAGAGTTTTGACGGCGCGTTCACCAGTGAGCCAAACCAGCGGCTGATGCTGCATCCCAGCAACGGGAGCAACGGGACGCTGCCGGGCAACCGTCACCGCGCCGATAAGATCAACCACTGGTTCGACAACAGTCTGCCGACCACGAACGGGCAGATTGCATGGAACTGCATCGGATCCACGTACTGCCAGACAAGCTCGGGTGCGATAGCCTATGCGGCCGACGTGGCGGGCGGATACTACAGCAACCAGAAGCGCAACGACCTGCGCGGGCCAGCGTATATCTCGCTGAACCTGAACGCGGGGCGCACATTCCATGTAAACCGGATCTCCAAGACATCAGTCTTCTCCATCCGCATGGAGGCCATCAATGCGCTGAACGAGCCGAATTTGGCTCTGCCTGGTGCGAACTACTCGAGCAACAGTGCCAACTACGGCGTCATCACCCATACGACAGGGCCGAACAACAACACGCGCGGCAACAACGCGCGGCGCATCCAGCTTTTTGCCAAGTACAGCTTCTAGCAGCCAGGGAACAACAGGAAGGGCGTGTGAGATGAGTTCACAGAGCAGCAAGCACACAACGAAACACACGGGCAGCGGCCTGCGGGCCATTCTCTGCGTAGCGTCCATGATGGGCGCAGCGGCAGGGGCGGGGGCGCAGTCGCCCAACTCCGTGCAAATTCCGTACGCCATCACCGCGACGGGGTTGCCGGCGGCGACGCCAGCGCTGGCAGTGTGCAGCACTTCGACGACGGACAGCGACGGCAGCATCGGCAACACGTGCCCGGCGGCGCAGGCGAAGCTGAGTGGGCCGCGCGCGGTGTACATTGACCCGAACACAGGCAACATCTTCATTGCCGACAACGGCTACAACCAGATTCGCGAAATCTACGAGAGCGGCACGAACGAGCTGCAGCGGCTGGTGAACGGCTACAACAACACGAAGGTGGTCAGCACGACGTCGGTGGTGCCTGGATATATCTACAACGCGTGCGGCGCGTACTCGGGCGTGTTTACCAGCATTTCATCGGCGGGCGGAAGCTGCGGCAACACCAAGCTGGCACCAAGCGGAGTGGGCATGGACTCAGCCGGTAACATCTTCGACACTGAAGGCAGCTCCCGCATGCGTGTGGCGTATCTAGGCGGCACGGCAGTGACCAACCTGCTCACCCTGACCACGGGACTGCTGGGCGGGTTCTCGCCTAAGAGCGGCAATGAGTATCCGCTGGTCTACTCCAGCTTGAACGGTTACTACGGCGATGGGGGACCGGCGGTCAACGCACTGATGAACGGCAACCGTGGAATGTGGGTGGACGCCAACGAGAACGTGTACATTGCCGACACCAGCAGCAACGCCATCCGCAAGATTAATGGCACGACGGGTATCATCTCGACCATTGCGGGTGCGGGCTGCACGCAGGGTACGGTCACATACCAGACGGTGGGCACAGATACGGGCGTGCCACTGGCTGTGACGTTGGCCGGCGGGTGCACGAAGTCGTATAGCGGTGACAGCGGGCCGGCTACCTCGGCCACCCTGAGTACCCCGTATGACGTGATGATGGACGCGAACGGAAATATCTACATCGCGGACTACGGCAATGCAAGGGTGCGAGCGATTTACGAGGGAAGCGGGAGCATCCCAGGGGTGAGTTCACCGCAACTGGGGTACATCTACACGGTGGCGGGCGGCGGGGCGTCCACGACGGGCGGACTGGCGACAACGGTCAAGTTCTCATCGGTGAGTGGCATTGGGTTCGACGCGGCGGGGAACCTGTACATAGGCGACTATGTATCCGCAAAAATATGGGAGGTGGACGCCAAGA
>Ga0316220_1000166_pt1 | contig 107555 bp, 108 predicted proteins | sample TBH18005metaG_FD_203632 | JGI IMG/M metagenome (GOLD analysis project Ga0316220, IMG submission 203632) | Freshwater microbial communities from Trout Bog Lake, Wisconsin, USA - TBH18005 | ecosystem: Environmental > Aquatic > Freshwater > Lake > Hypolimnion/Profundal zone | place: USA... | reverse complement strand
CCCGCATCAGCCGTCCATGCACCGACAGCGAGGTCCGCAGCATCGACCCGTACTGAGCATTCAGCCGGATCACCAACCCGACGTCGCCCTCGTGTTCCCGGACCAGCCGCAACATCTCCTCGGCCTGCGCCCGCGCGGCGATGCAGTGGGCGGCGAGATCGATCTCATTCGCGCCCACCGGCAGCAGGGCCGCCGCCTTGGCGATGGCGGCATGATCGCGGGCGCGGAGTGCCTCCGGCGAGCCATTCAGCGGCGGCGGTAACAGGCCGACCAGCGTATAAATGAGCTGGTGATACAGGAACGGGAAGGGATCGTCGGCCGGGTGCGGCGGGGGTGAGGTTTCCATTCCTTGATGGTAAATTAATTTAGGAAACAAGTCAAGTACTACCGCCATATTCCCCACTCGCCATGGCGAGTGGCGGCGCGCCCGTTCCAACCGACGACCCAACGCCGTCCTTTCATGTGAACGTCGTGCGCGTGCCCTGAACGAAACGACGGACCAGCCGGGCGTTCGTCTCGGCACTGACTGATATTGGTATCCTTGTATCGATGGATGGACGCGGACGCTGGCTGGACAACGTATTCATCGAACGTTTGTGGCGGTCCTTGAAATACGAATGTGTCTACCAGCATGCATACGAGACTGGTTCGGAGCTACGATCCGGCCTGACATGGTGGGTTGAACTTTATAACGCGCGGCGTCCGCACACTGCACTTGCGGGCCGGACGCCTGATGACGTTTATGGAACACCTCTGCCTGCCGCTCCGGGACGCGGGCGCCCCATCGTGGCGGACAGGGCTGCGAGTTTGCTGCATTGTTGGCGGAGAACACTAACGAAACGCTGGCGTATCACGAGGCTTCCCCTGGTTTTGGTGATGTGGTCCAGGATGTCCGCCATGCTGCGGCGTGCGGACATCAGATGGCCGAGGTGGCGCACTCAATAGCCAGCCTTTGCCAACTCCGCTGCCTTTGCGTCCAGTACTGCTGTCAGGTCATCATCGGTCCCCGGGTCGCGCTCGGCGATGGAGGCGTTGAGGGTATCGCGAAGAGCTTGTAGTTTGGCCTCGCGCTCTTCGACGAGGCGCAGGCCTTCGCGCACGACCTCGCTGGCCGAACCGTATCGGCCGCTTTTGACGGTGTTATCGACGAAGGCTTCCCAGCGGGGACCGAGGGATACGTTCATGGTTGGGCCTCCATGGGGTTTCTAGATAGTACGATGACATAAATTGCTCAAAAATTGCTAACAATAGTCTCCCGCGAGCTTCGATAAGATTACCGAAGTGTGGCCTTGATGCATAACACATTGTGTGACATATAGCGTACAAAGTGGATTGGCGATGCCTTGCGGGTCTTCAAGAACACATGGTTCCAGCGGTTCGCCCGCAAGGAGCAGATCACCGACGCAGCGCTTTGCGATGCGGTCGCGCGGGCTAGTAAGGGTTTCATCGATGCCGACCTTGGCGGTGGCCTGATCAAGCAACGTGTAGCTCTGCCGGGAGCCGGCAAATCGGGCGGATATCGGACTTTGGTGTTCTTTCGCGCCGAAACGCGCGCGGTTTTTGCTTTCGGATTTGCGAAGAATGACATGGACAACATTGACGCCGCGGACGAGGCCGACTTGAAGAAGGCAGCTAAGGTACTGTTGGGGCTCTCCGACGCCGGAATCAACGAACTGGTGGCAGACGGTAAAATTGTGGAGGTGGAGTGTGGTTGAGAAGGCGAAGCAGACAAGAACCTATCGCAGCGAGATCGCTGCCTCGGTCCATGAGATGATGGACGGGGTTTACGACGCCGGTCTGATCGACAAGCAGACCATGCGGGAGTTCGATGATTCGTGCCTCTCTCCGGCCCTTCCGATGGCGCCGGAGGAGATCCGGGCGATCCGCGAGCAAGAGCATGTTTCACAGCCGGTGTTTGCTCGATATCTAAACGTATCGAAAAATCTCGTCTCGGATTGGGAACGTGGTGCCAAGCGCCCCGGCGGACCGGCACTGCGCTTGTTGTCCGTTGTGCGGAAGAATGGGCTTCGGGCGCTTGCTTAGCAACCAAGCCTTTTATACGCTTTTAGTAACGGTAGGACGCCTCTCATAAAAGCATAAAGTTTGCACACTAACTCACTCAGATTCCACGCTCGGAAGCGACAGTGCATCTGGGGCCACAATATGAAGTTTATTGAAGCTGTCTGTCTAATTTGGGTTCATTCGCGGGAATCGGCTCGCGAGTGAACCAACTACCAGTCCATTCGCTTCGCATCACGGCCCTCAGAACGATCGCTCCCATCGCTTCCCAGGGGACAGCCACCAGATCGAGGTCATCCTGGCGTCTCAGGTGCTCGGCCTCCACTACAGGTGCCCTGAGAGGCACGTCTGACGCTGACATGATCAAAAGGCGACGGGGCATATGTTGGGCAGCGGCGATTAGATTCGAAACCCACGCTGTGTGCTTCGCTTCGACACCCGCCAGAATGAACGGCTGGACGTTCGTCACCTCCAGTTCATCCAGCACAGCATTGGCTTTCGTCAAGGGCGCATGGAGAATAGGCAAACGAGTAGGCGCGGACATTTTTAGTAGTTGAACGACATGATTCAATTCGGCAGAGTGGTAGACAGAGACACCACCTCCTGGAATGGGGAGCAAAAACCTTACAAGACTGTTGCGACTGACAATATCGCGGAAGCGATCAAGGTGAGTCCGTGCGGGATTGGGCACAGCCAGGCCGATCAGATGGTTGCAGGTCCAACGCTTGCGGGTTCGAACTGTAAATGGCGAAGACTCCTTTAGCCCAATCGCGTTGGTACCCCCTCGCTCTTGCTGAAGGTAAGCAATCTTATCAGGAGTCCAAGCGACTCCGTAGTGAGATATTTCGGTTGTCATTTTCGTTTCCGAACCTAAGCAAGTTTATGCCCTTACCCCTTCCTAATGATTTTTGATGTAGCTAATTTTGAGACGAAGCGCTTTAGTGGTCCGATCCGAATGCCTGCTTGCTTACAGAGACCTGACCCTACAACCCACACGCAATATCCAGCGCCATCCGGATCAGCTTGTCGCTGGCCTCCGGAGTCCGGAACGCGCTATGCGCCGACAACGTAACATTCGGCAGCTTCGTCAGCGCATGCCCCGCCGGCAGCGGCTCAACCCCGAACACGTCCAGTGCCGCATGCCGCAACGCCCCCGACTCCAGCGCGGCGATCATCGCCGCCTCGTCCACCAGCGCCCCTCGGGCCGTGTTCACCAGGATCGCGCCCGGTCGCATCCGAGCCAAGCGTTCCGCGCTCAGGAAGCCGCGCGTTTCGTCGTTCAGCAGCAGATGCACCGACAGCACCTGGCTCTCGGCCAGCAGCGTGTCCAGATCGACAAACTCCACCCCCGGCGCGGTCTTCGTGGTCCGGTTCCACGCCAGCACCCGCATCCCCGACCCGCCGGCAATCCTGGCCACCTCCGCCGCGATGCCGCCAAAACCAAGCAGACCGATGGTTTTGCCGGTCAGCTCCATGCCCTCGGTGCGGAGCCAGTTGCCCGCCCGCATGCCGCCGTCCATCGCGGCCAATCCGCGCGCAGCGGCCCACATCAATGCGATGGTGTGCTCCGCCACTGCCGTGTCGCCATAGCCTTTGATGATGTGGACGGTGATGCCGATCGCGGCCAGCGCCTCGGGGTCCATGTAGCTGCGGGCGCCGGTGCCCAGGAAGATGATGTGTTTCAGCCCGGTGCACAGCCGCATCGCCTCCACCGGCATTTGCGTGTGGTCGTCGAAACAGAAATCGTAGCCCGCCAGCAGGCCCGGCAGCGCCTCGGGCGGGATGTCGCCTTGCTCATTCACGTCCATCGCCGGGTCGCCGGGGCGGGAGACGTTCCGGAAGACCGAGGCCAAATCGTCAACGGCATCCAGAAAAAGACCCTTCATCGCATCCCTCCGACGTGAAAACGCCACAAGTCTGCGCAACGACACCGCGCAGGGCAAGCGGGTGTGGGATGAATCGCGAAATCAGGTCGCTGACGGGGATCAGAGGGGTGGCGGCGTTGTGGGTCGTGGCGTGCCACTGGTCCGGCGACGAACTGTCCGGCATGGCGAGGGACATCGCGCTGCACGGCTATGCGGCGGTCGATCTGTTCATGATCCTCAGCGGCTTCGTGCTGGCGATGACCTACGTCCCGCGTGAAAGCGGCTACCGCTATTTCGTCTCCCAGCGGTTCTGCCGGCTTTACCCGCTGTACGCAGTGACAACGCTGGTCTGTTTGGCGGAGCAATGGTGGTCGGCCACGGGGTTGTTCGCCCCGGGCGGTGACCCGGTCGTTCCGGCGGTTCTGTCAAACCTGCTGATGACGACAACGCATCTGTGGGAGGTTGACGCGATCGACGGCCCCAGTTGGTCGATCAGCGTGGAGTTCACCCTCAATCTGTTCTTTCCGCTGTTCGTGTTGCTGTGCGCTCGCTTGTCGTGGCGCTACAGCGTCGCCGTGGCCGTCATGTGCGGCGCCGCGCTGGTGCTGGTCAGCGTGCTGAACCACCGCCTGGACGGCGGCGTGGCCGGGGAACTCGGGACACTGGACACGCGGTTGATGTATGTGCGCTGCAGCCCGGAATTCGCGCTGGGCATGCTGTGCTGGCGGCTTTGGCGGCAGGCGGCATGGAGTTCGGTGTTTGGCGGCACTGTTTCGCTTGGCGCGGTGGCGGTGGCCATGCTGGCAATGACGCCGTTCAAGGCGATGGATCTGCCGTTCGTGGTGGGTTGCTGTGTGCTGGTGATCGGCCTCGCGTCAGAGCGGTCCCGGGTCGCCATCGCTCTTGGATCACCGGTCCTGCACTGGCTCGGTACGATATCGTTTTCGCTGTACCTGTGGCACGCGGCTTTCATTCCGCTTCGGCCGGTATGGCTGCGCGTGCTGCCGGTGAATGACCCGGCGGTGGCGACGATGGCCGCAAACACGATCAATCTTGCTATCGTGCTGGCGGTTTCAACGCTGTCCTACCACCGGTTCGAAATCCCCGCGCGGCGGTGGTTGCGCGGCCGTCTCGCCGTGTTCGCATAAGTACGGGAATCGGCACGCGAATCTGCTAGACCGGAACCCAATGCCCCGTCCCGCCCCGACTGTTCCCCGGTTCGACCCGCCGACACGCGCGGAGTATCGCGAAGCACCTTTCGCCGCCCCGCCGGTCGCGCCCGGGCGGACATGGAAGCGGCGCGCGTTTTATTGGCTGCTGCGCTGGGGATTCATCGCCTCGGTCTGGCTGACGCTGGCGGTCGCGGTGATGGTGCTGTGGTATGCCCGCGACCTGCCCCGCCCGGAGTCGGCGTTGGATGCCGCCCGCCGCCCGAGCCTGACGTTGCAGGACCGGTCGGGTCACGTGATTGCTACTTTCGGAGATGTGGTCGGGGAACCGTTGCGGCTGAAGGATTTTGCGCCGGCATTGCCCGCCGCCGTCGTTGCGGTGGAGGACCGGCGATTCTGGCATCACTTCGGCTTGGACCCGGTCGGTTTGTTACGGGCGGCGTTTGTGAACGTGACGGCCGGGCGCGTGGTGCAGGGTGGCTCCACCCTGACGCAGCAGGTCGCGAAAACGTTGTTTCTGACAAACGCCAGGACCACCAAGCGGAAAGTGCAGGAATTGCTGCTGACGCTGTGGCTGGAAAAGCATTTTACCAAGAAGGAGATTTTGGAGATCTACCTGAACCGCGTCTATCTCGGCTCCGGCGCCTGGGGAATGGATGCCGCGGCAAAGATGTATTTCGGGGTGTCGGCGCGGCGCGTGACGTTGCCGCAGGCGGCGGTGCTGGCGGGGTTGCCGCGCGCGCCGTCGCGCTTCAACCCCCGCGTCAACCCGGACGCGGCCATCGCTCGGGCCAAAGAGGTGCTGGGGACCATGGTTGCGTCGGAGGTTATCACAGCCGAACAGGCCAATTCCGCGGCCGGGCAGATCGTGTTTCCGCCCAACCCTGTGGCGCCGGGATGGTTCGCGGACTGGATCGCCGATCAGTCGCAATCGTTGCTGGCCCCGGACACGGATGCGGTGCTGCGCACGACCTTGGACAGCCGCTGGCAGACGGTGGTGGAGCGCGATTTGGCCGCCGTGCTGGACGGACCGGGGGCGGCGGCGATGGTCAGTGAAGGCGCGGTGGTGATCGTCGATGCCGCCACTGGAGCGGTGCGGGCGATGGTTGGCGGCCGCAATTTCCACACCAGCCCGTTCAATCGCGCGGTTCTGGCTCGGCGGCAACCGGGATCCTCGTTCAAGCCGTTCGTGTGGCTGACGGCGCTGGAGAACGGGATGACTCCCGACGATACGGTGCTGGACGGGCCATTGAAGATTGGGAATTGGAGCCCGTCGAACTTCGAACATCGTTACATGGGTGAGGTGACGCTGGAGGAGGCGTTGGCGCAGTCGATCAATACAGCCTCGGTGCGGATTCTGATGCGGTCGGGTGGCGCGAAAGCCGTTGCCGCCACGGCCGCTCGGTTGGGCATCGCGGACAAACTGCCGAAGGATGCGTCACTGGCGTTGGGGACAGGCGAAGTTGGGCTGTTGGAACTGACCGCTGCCTACGCGCCGTTCTTCAATGGCGGCAATCGGGTGGTGCCGTTCGGCTTGGACAAGGCGCCGCGTGTGTCGGAGCCGGTGATCAGTCCCGCCGTAGCGTCCATGATGGCGCGGATGCTGGGCGCTGTGGTGACGCGCGGGACGGGGCGCGCGGCGGCGGTGCCGGGGCATGTGGTGGCGGGGAAGACGGGCACAACGCAGGATTACAAGGATGCGTGGTTCATCGGGTCGGTGAAGGGCGTGCTGATTGGCATTTGGATGGGCAATGACGACAATGGGCCGATGAAGGGCGTTCTCGGCGGCGGCCTGCCGGCTCGGCTGTTTCACGACATTGCTATGGGGATTGATTGACGCATTTGGTGTCGGATGGAACCAAACCGGCGCTGCCGCGCTTCAGCCTGCACGAAATCGTAGGAGGAAGCGATGCGTTCCACTTGGGCTCTTGGACTTTTGGTTGGGCTGGGGGCGTGTTCGAACATGATGGGCGGTTCGGCTCCAGCGCCCCGGCCGATTGCGGCGGCGACGCAACCAACAGTCTCGCCGGACCTGGTCAGGCAGGTGCAGTCAAAGCTGCATGATGATGGTTATTACAAACAAGGCCCGGTGGATGGCGTCTGGGGGGCCGGAACAGAGTCCGCGGTGCGGTCGTTCCAGCGTGATCATAACCTCGGCAGCAGCGGACAGTTGGACGTGCCGACGTTGCAGGCGATGAATCTGTCCGGTGGGACGCAGGTTGGGGCGTCCACCCCCACCCCAACCCAGCCGATGCGGACTGACCAGACCCCGACGTCCCCTGCGCCCCCGCCGCGCTGATCAGTATCCCATCAGCGTCGCGTAACGGTCCCGGCAAAAGCGCGTGTCGCCGAAACTGGCCTGGGCGACACGGCTGCGTTTCATGAAGAAGCCGATCTCGTGTTCATCGGTCATACCGATGCCGCCGTGCATTTGCACGCCTTCGTTGCCGCACAGGTATAGGGTTTCGTTGGCCTTGGCCTTGGCCAATGCAACCAGGGCAGCGGCGTCATTGCTGTTCTGGTCGAGGGCGGAGGCGGCGGCGATGACGGCGGACCGGGTAATTTCGACCTCGCAGAACATCTGTGCGGCGCGGTGTTTCAGCGCCTGGAAACTGCCGATCGCGACACCGAATTGCTTGCGGTCTTTCAGATATTGAACGGTACGGTCGAACGCTTCCCGGGCGCTGCCAAGCATCTCGGCCGCCAGACCGACGCGGGCGCGGTCCAGGGTTTGGTCGAGGGCGGCGCCATTCAGCATCGTATCGGGACCGATGGAGACGTTGTCGAAGCGGATCAAGGCGGCGTTGCGGCTGTCCACCATCGACAGGCGGGTGCGGCTGGCGGCTTCGCCGGGGACCAGGAAAAGTCCGGTGCCATCAGCGGTTTTCGCCGCAACGATCAGGGTGTCGGCGATGTGGCCGTCCAGCACGAATGTTTTGCTACCATTCAGGCGGTAACCGGCGCCATCGCGTTCCGCGGTCGTGGCGATCTGGGTTGGCGCGTGACGGGTGCCTTCGTCGAGCGCCAGGGCGGTGATATGTTCGCCTGCGAGCAACAATGGCAAGTATTCGGCTTTTTGGTCATCGGTGCCGCCAAGAGATATCAGGGATGCGCCCAGTAACGCTGTCGAAAGCAACGGCGTGGCGGCCAAGGTGCGGCCGGCTGCCTCCATGACCTGGGCGAGGCCGATCATGCCGAACGCGGAGCCACCGTCGTCTTCGGCCACCAAAAACCCGGTCCAGCCGAGGTCCGCGATCTGATGCCACAGGTCGCGGGAAAAGCCGTCGGGATCGTTGTCGTCCCGCAGCTTGCGGAATGCGGTGATGGGACTGCGCTCACGGAAGAAATCGAGTGCGGTGTCGCGCACCATTTGCGCTTCTTCGTTCAGGATCAGGGCCATGGGATCAATCCGGCAGGCCAAGCACACGCTTGGCAATGATGTTCAACTGGACCTCGGACGTTCCGCCTTCAATGGAATTGGCCTTGGAGCGTAGCCATTCGCGCGTGAAACGCAGTTGGTCCGGGGTGAAGCTGTCGCCTTCCCAGCCGAGGCCCTGGAAACCCTCGGCTTCCAACAGCATCTCGTACCGGCGTTTGTTCAGTTCGGTGCCTTGCAGCTTGAACATGGCCGATAGAGGGCCGGGGGCGGTGCCGGATTCGGCTTCCTCGGCGGCGCGGCGGCGCGTCAGTTGGAAGGCGTGCGCGTCCATGCTGTAGGCGGCGACGCGGTCCCGCAGGATCGGGTCGGCGATTTTGCCGTTGTCCTCGCCGGCAAATTGTTTCGCGACCGCTTCCAGCGGGACTTCGAATTTAGCGGCGTTGCGGGCGGAGATGCCGCCGATGCCTTTGCGTTCGTGCTCCAGCAGGCGTTTGGCGATGGTCCAGCCTTTGTTGAGCGGACCGACGAGGTTGCCCGTCGGGACCTGGACATTCTCGATAAACGTTTCGCAGAAGACGGATGCGCCGCTGATCAGGCGGATGGGGCGCGGGCGCACCCCCGGGTCGTCCATGTCGATCAGCAGGAAGCTGATGCCCTCATGCTTTTTCGCCGTCGGGTCGGTGCGGACGAGGCAGAATATCCAGTCGGAATGGTGCGCGTTGGAGGTCCAGATCTTGTGACCGTTGACCAGGAAGTGGTCGCCTTGCAGGACCGCTCGGGTGCGCAGGCTGGCGAGGTCCGATCCGGCCTCGGGTTCGGAATAGCCCTGGCACCAGCGGATGTCCCCCCGCACAATCGGCGGGATGTGGGTCTGTCGTTGCTCTTCCGTTCCGTATTCCAGGAGGACGGGACCGAGCATGGACAGACCCATGCCGCGGAGGGGGATGCGGCAGCCGAGGTCCTGCATTTCTTCCTCCAGGATCAGCGCTTCTTCGCCGGACAATCCGCCGCCGCCGTATTGGGTTGGCCATGTCGGGGCCGTCCAGCCTTTGGCGGCCATGCGGTCGAGCCATATCTTCTGCTCCGGTCGCACGTAGCGGGCGCGCTTGCCGCCGGCCACCTGCTCGTTTTCGGGCATGAAGCTGCGCATGGCGGGCGGGCAGTTTTCCTCCAGCCAGGTTCGGGTGGCGGCGCGGAAGCTGGGCATGGACGGTTCCTTATGTTTCCCCTGTGGGTTGGAAGGTGACCATCATATGCGGGGACGGGCAAGGGGCACGGCGGGTTTTCTGGCAATCATCGCCGGTTTGGGGTAGTCTCGCCGCATGCCAGATGGACTGTATGAACGCGACATCCTGTCCTGGTCGGAACACCAGGCTGACCTGCTGCGCCGGCTGGCGCGCGGGGAGCGGGTGAATGACGTCGATTGGACACACGTTGTCGAGGAGATCGAGGACGTGGGTTTGTCCGAACTGCGCGCGGTTGAAAGCTATCTGGATCTGATGCTGGTCCATTTGCTGAAGGTTCACGGCTGGCCGAATAGCCTATCGGTGCGGCACTGGCGGACGGAGATCGGCTCGTTTCAGAAGAACGCCGCGCGGCGTTTCGCGCCGTCAATGCGGCAGAGGATCGATCTGCCAAAACTTTATGCCGATGCGATAGAGCAGCTTGAAGGGGTCGATTACGACGATATTGCCCCGCGCGCCTGGCCGGCCGAGTGCCCGTTTACGCTGGATGATCTTTTGACGGAGCGTCGCGCCACGCTGGAGGAACGCCTCGATACCAAAGCCCCGTAGCAGCGGAACCGTCCGCCTGGTCGGAGAACCCGCGGAAAGCCATCCGATCCCGCTTGCGGAATTGCTCGCCGGGATCACGGATGCAAACATACATGCGGAAATCGACTTTGGTTCCCCAATGGGACTGGAACTTGTCCCAATGATGGAGTCCGACGGCCGTAGAGAGGGACTATCGTCGATCTAGCGGTCGCGTCCGCCATAAACTTCCGCCACGTCAAGCACGATCCCTGGCGGATCGAGCCGGATCGCACCCACATTAACTGCTCGTGAAACGATTTCATCTCCCGACCGCCAGTGATGAATGATCTCCTGCCGACGCGCACGGACGATCAGGTAATGCTGCATTGATGGAACCCGGAAATAGTCCGCCAACTTCTCGCCGCTATCGATGGATTGCGGGAGTAGCGACAGCACCTCGACCACGATCACCGGATTGGTCGCCGCCACGGCGTCGGGCGGCAAGCGGGGGCCGTAGTTCACCACGACATCCGGCTCGTAGTCCGTGTCTGCGTTAACCTCGATTCCGATGCCGTCGCCGAACACCTCGCACGCGACGCCTGCCTCTCGCGCGGCCCTGTCCAATGCGGCCCGGGCACGGGCTTTAAGCCGGACGTGCTGGATCGGTTCGGGCAGCATAGCCACGGGCTCCCCGGCGACCCGCTCATGGCGGCGCGTCTGCCGTTCGGCCCATTGGTAGTATTCGTTTCGGTTCATGTGCGAACCTTAAATCGCGCCCTCCCCCCGCAACACCTCCACCGCCTGTGCGTTCAGCCCGAGCCACTCGCCCAGCACCGCGTCTGTGTGTTCGCCCAGCACAGGTGACGACCGGATGGCCGGCGGTTTGCCGTTCACCCGCACCGGCCATCCCGGCATCTTGAAGTCCGAATGCACCGGGTGGCGCATCACCTGCATGATGCCGCGGTCCTCGAACGTCTTGTCGTTCTGCAATTCCATCGTATCCAGCACCGCGCCGGCCGGAATGCCGGCCTCGCCAACCACGCGCATGGCTTCGTGCTTGGTGCGGGTGCGAGTCCAGGACGCAATGATCTCGTCCACCTCATCCTGGCGATCGACGCGATCCTGTGGCGTTAAGTAACGAGCATCGCCGATCAATTCCTCCCGCCCCGTCACCTTCAACAAACGATCCCAATGATCCGGATTTGCTCGGCTTGTCATAATATAAACATAATCGTTCGAGCCGCCCGGCGCGCACGGATACAGTCCCATTGGGGCATTACTGATGCCCGGCACTTTACTGCCGGCCCGCCCAACAACCTGTCCCGTCCGGCCTTGGGTAGCAAAGTTGATCCGCATGTAATGCATGATCGCATCCTGCATCGCCACTTGCAGCCGGCAACCCTCGCCCGTCTCGCGACGCTTGTACAACGCACCCAGGATGGTGATCGCCATGGTCATGCCAGTGCCTGTGTCACCCAGTGAAATGCCGGGGCGGATCGGCGGGCCGTCCGCCTCACCCGTCACACTGAACGTTCCGCCACACGCCTGGGCGATCATGTCGAACGCGAGGTTCTTCTCGTATGGGCTGCCCTCGCCGAAGCCTTTGATCTGGGCATAGATGATCGCCGGGTTCAATTCCCGCGCAACGTCATAGCCCAACCCGAGACGCTCGATAGCGCCGGGGGCGAAATTCTCGATACAGACATCGGCCTGACGGATCATGTCCTTCACCAGCGCCAAACCCTTCGGCGACTTCAGATTGACCGTCATCGATCGTTTGTTGGCGTTGAACACATGGAAATAATACGGATCGTTGTCCGGTTGGCCCGGGCGCAGGCGGCGGCCGGGATCGCCCATTTTCGGGTTCTCAATCTTCACCACGTCGGCACCGAGCCAGGCGAGCGCCTCGGTGCAGGAGGGGCCCGCTTCGAACTGGGTCAGATCGACGATTTTCACGCCGGACAGGAACTGAACGTTGGCGACGGCTTCGGACATTTCTGGTCTCTCCTTGGGTGTTTCCCGCATTTGCGATCTTGGTTGGCGGGAAGCCTGCCACACCCCGGGTCGGTCGACCAGTGACGCCCGTCTAGGCTTTTCCCGCCGGGCAACCGGCCTCCGCTTCCGGCCGAAATGCCTGGCTGCCGGGCACCGTTTGCAGGACCTCCTCGTAGTCGAACGCGCCTTTGGAATCCTCAGGCCGCTTGACCCGAACCAGGAACATGTCGTGGACCAACCGGCCGTCGTCGCGAAGATGGCCGTTGGTTGTGAAAATGTCGTTGACCGGGGTGGCCCGCATCTTCGCCACCACCGCACCGCTGTCGGTCGTTCCGGTCGCCGCGATCGCGCGCAGATAGTGCGATATGGACGAATAGACAGCCGCATGGTTCATCGTCGGCATCACATGCCGTTGCTCGAAAAACCGCTGACTCCAGGACCGTGTTTCCGAGGTTCGGTTCCACGAGAACGACGTCATCAGCGTCATGCCCTGTGCCGCCTGCAAACCCAGGCTGTGAATGTCCATCAGGTTACACAGAAGCGGCACCATGGTCTGTCCGGCTTGTTTCATTCCGAACTCAGCCGCTTGTTTCATTGCGTTGGTCATATCGCCTCCACCGGTGGCCAGCGCCACGACCTTGGCTCCCGAGGCCCGGGCCGCGACCAGGTAGGAACTGAAATCGCCGGCATCGATCGGATGATGCACCGCCCCCAGGACCTTGCCGCCGGCACCGATGACGGCCTCGGTCGCCGATGATTCCAGGGCGGCGCCGAATGCATAATCGACACCGATAAAGAACCATGTGTCCAGGCCGCGCGCGACAAGCGCCCGGGCGATACCGTGAGTCAGGGCGTAACTGTCATAGTTCCAGGACATCGCGGTCGGCGTGCAGAATTTACCGGTGAAGTCATTCGTTGCGACCGCGATCGCCACGGCAAGCGCGTTGCGATCTTTCGCAACCTTCTCCACCGCCAGTGCCACGGCGGAGTTGTCGAGCCCGACGATCATGCCGACCCCGTCCCGATCATACCACTGGCGCGCCAGGGCAGAGCCGATGTCGGCCTTGTTCTGGTTATCCGCCGACAAAATCTCAATCGGCCGCCCGAGAACCGCCCCTCCGGCATCAATCGCCGCCATCCGCGCCGCGACAACCGATCCCGGTCCAATGCTGTCGGAGAAAACGCCGGTCATGTCGGTCAGGACGGCAATCCGAATCGGTTCCGCCGCCATGCCGCGCATGGCGACCATTGCCAACGGCGCGCCCAGCAGCGCGCGTCTATGCAGGGTGGGCATTGTTACCTTCTTTCAGTGAACAATGCCGGCCAGCCGCAAGATTGCAGCAACGCCAGCAACAGTGCCTCCAATACCACCCGAGATCGCCGCAACCGCCAGCCACGGCGACAGCACGCGCTCGCGGTTGAATTTTTGTGCCTCGGCTGCCAGTTTGTCATGCTCGGCCACGAATTTCCGCGTCTCGGCGATGGACTTGTCAATCCGGACGAGTTGTTCACGGATGTTGAAGTCGGCCGATGCGTCGGACATTCCGTTTCTCCGTTCGGCACATTAGTTGGGTGGGTCGCGTTCGTTAGCGCAGCAGGAGTGAGAGCCAGCAAGCGTGAGCTATGCCGAATACCAAGCCCCGGACGAAGCTAACCCATTGGTCCGGAATCGGAAAGTAGCCGAGGCTCCGGAACCCCCACCTGGTGAATGTGGGCGACCGGCACGATGCTGACCGGGTGTCGGGCCATGCATCCCATCAGCCCGCCAACGGCCCTGCCTTTTGTTTCGGCTCGTATGGCGGATGTCTCATCGGCGGCGCTACAATGTAGCTCCCGCACGCACACGGTTACCGGTCGTCCGGCCCGACTGTCCACTCCCGCCACAGCAGCATCAGCGCCGCCATGATCGCCGGGCCGAGGAACAACCCGAGCAGTCCCCAGATTTCCACGCCGCCTAAAATACCCAGCAGCACCCAAAGGAACGGCAAGCGGGTCACGCTGCCGATCAGCGTCGGCCGCACGAAGTGGTCGGCTACGAATGTGACGATCATGCCGAGGGCGACGATGACAATGGCCGACATCATGGAGCCATGGATCAGCAGAAGCGCCGCCGCGACCCCGAACACCAGCGGCGCGCCGAACGGCACCATGGCGGCAATGGCGGTGAACAAGCCGAACAGGGTGGGATGCGGCACACCGGCAACGACATAACCGATGCCCAGGATGAAGCCCTCACCCAGACCGACCAGCACCAGTCCATCGACCGTGCCATGGACGGACGCGATGATCTGGCGGCCGACCCGTTCGCCGGCCGGACCGAAGGCCCGCTCGCTGGCCTGCCTTAACTGCGCGGTGAACCGGTCTCCGTCCTTGAACAGGAAGAACAGCGTCAGCAGAGTGAAGCCGAACAGCACGACGCGATGGGCGATTTCTCCCCCCAGTTCACGGCTGTTTGAAACAAACTGCGACTCACGGGCCTTTTGCAGCAGCGCATTCGCGGAATCGGGCGTGGCCAGATTGTCCTGCCACCAATTCGTGGCCTGCTGACTGCCAACCGGAAGGTGACCCAACCACGCGGGGGCGGGGATGCCGTCGGTGCGCGCCTGCGCGATGCTGTCGTAGAGGGTATGAATTTCCTTCCCCGCCTGCACCGCGACCAGCACCATGGGAACGATGAATATCAACGCCAGGGCCAGGGTAAACACCGACGGCAGCAGAATGTTATGCTTGCCCGGCGGCCAACGGCGCAGCGCAAGCTGATACAGCGGCCATACCGCGATCGCCAGGATGCCCGCCCAGATCAGGGCCGGCAGAAAACGATGCAATGTCCAAAGACCCAGTCCGGCCAACACCAGGGCCATGACCAACCGAGCCACATATTGCGGACGGGACACGCCCGCCGGGGGCACGAGACTCACCGAGTTCCTCCCGGTGGATACGGCGGCGGCGGAAAGCCATTGCCGCGGTTCGGCTCGCCGGTCAGACGCTGCGTCATCGCCACCGCGCCGGCGACGACCAGGGCCAAGGCGGCCATCCACCGGCTGATCGGCGCCGGATAAATCGCGTATGGCCGCCACACCAGCATCAAAAGCACGATCGTGACGACCACCAGCGCGCCAACGCCGCGATGCCCGCGCTGAGACGCCAGAACCGCCAGGATCGCAAAGACGACGTAGATCGCGATGGCAAACGCTCGGATCACACCGTAGGTCTGGGCACCCAGCGCCATGACCAGGTTGCGAAATGTGGCGTCGATGATGTCGATCACAGCGAAGCAGACATCGAAGAAGCGATCGGGTCCGATCAAATACAGCAACACGGCCAGCACGAAGCCGCCGCCCCAGATAGCCAGAACACTTTCACGCCGCACGGTCTTGCCCCGATCCTTGTTGCGTCGGCCTTCTACAGGATTCGCATCCTCAACGCACATCCGGGCGTGATGGTGCCGAGCGTTTGCCGAAACTCGCTTGATGAACGAGGTCCCGCGGATCCGCCAGTTCGTCAGCCCGTGATTTTATGGATCGCCAAGGTCTTGATGCAGCCATGCTGGAATAAACCGTGCTATAGAATACGGCCCGATGGACTGACCGTTCACGGGAGGGCAAGGACATGTTCACCAGCATCCGGAAATACAAGGTCAAGCGTGGTTCGGCCGAGGAACTGGCTCGACGCGTGCGAGACGGCTTTGTGCCCCTCATACGACAGATGCCGGGGTTCCAAAGCTATTATTTGCTTGATGGCGGCCCTGACGTGTTGATCACGATCAGCCGGTTTGACACCCCGGATGCGGCGTTTGCCTCCAACCAGCAGGCAGCGGACTGGGTGCGAAACAACGTACTCGAATTTACCAAAGGACTACCGGAAGTCATGGTCGGCAACACGCTGATCGCGGAGGTCCGGTAGGACTGACCGGGCGATAGCAAATGAACGCCCCATCATTTTTTTGGCACCAGGTGTCCGATCGCCCCTTGCGCCGGGAGTGTCAGCTTTTTGTGTGTGAGGCGTTTTCAGTCTCATCCACCATTGGGCAGGAAACACTATCTGGCGCATGGCCTTACCCGGCAAGGGTCATCTTGCTGACTGTCGCTAGCTCGTGGAATGCCCGGGTTTTGTAGCTCGTGAAGTGTCCGGTCCAAATTGTCCCGCTGACAGAGGGCATGAATGGATCGGGCGCGCATACACGAGGGCATATGTCAGATGCGTTTGGTGAATGGTCTTGGCCGCCGGGCGCGATCCGAGTTGAGCCAGGCCGAGGCTGCTGAACTGCTTGGTGTCGGGGCGCGGACGTTCCGGCGGTGGCGGGACCGCCATCGCGACGCCGGGGACTTTGGCTTGCGGAACCGGCGGCCGGGTCCTTCGCCGCTGCGTGCGGCGCGGACTGTGTCAACGACTTTGAGACAGCCTGGTTTGGAATTTACACTCTTTTTTCTGGCCTCGCTGCCGGTGGGTTGATCCACACGTCGGTGGGTTTGTTCGGTGGCATCGGGGTCTTATTCACGACGCGCTGCGGATTTTCGCGGAACGCCTGGCTGAGGGTTTCCGGCCATGCCGCATAAATGGCATCGGCCTGGCGGTAATGCACCAGGTCCGGGGCCATCAGCCCGATGCCCGCATGATGGTACTGTTGATTGTACCAATCGAAGAAGATGCGGCAAAATGTCTTGGCATCCTCGATGCAGCCAAATGCCTTGGGAAACATCGGCTGTTATTTCAACGTTTTAAAATGGGCATCGGAAAACGGATTGTCGTTCGATGTGTGCGGGCGGCTGTGCGATTTAGTGACCCCGAGATCGGCCAGCAGGAAGGCAGTGGCCTTGGCCTTCATCGGCCCGCCACGATCCACATGCAGTGTGAGCTGGCCCGGCGGCACCGCGTGCTTGGCAACGGCGTCGTCGAACAATGGTTTGAAGACGACCGCGCTTTCGGCGTCCGCCACGCACCAGCCGACGATCCGGCGGCTGAATATTGACCCTTTTAGTTTGGTGATATCTCGGGACCACACTTGGTTCGGTCCCGTGGCCAGCAATTCAGGCTTGCTGTAAGCGGGGTGGCGCAGTTGATCGAGGCGTTCGCGCACTTCGCCGTTGGCGTCGAGGATGCGATACATGGTGCGGATCGAGCAATGATAGCCCCCTTCGTCAAGCAAGGTGGCATAGATTTCGGCCGGCGCCTGAACCGCGTTTCGGGGCGTCAGCTCCCGCTGACGAAACGCGGACTGATCAGGGAAGCGGGGTTCGTGCGGCAGGTCCAACACGATCCGCTGTTGTGCGTCGGACAGGCCCCGGACCGGCCTTGGCCACGGCTTGGCGGGCACCGCCAGCGGGTCCGGCCGGGTGCGGCGGCCATGGATGGTGGCGCGCCACACGCCCATCGCGGCACAGGCCGGTGCCGTCATGCGGCTGGCCGGATCGAGGGCGGCGACCGTTATCCCTCTGGCCTCCCCCCGCAACCACCGCTAAAAGACCAAAGCGTGCCCGCCTGGCGGAATGGTAGACGCAGCGGACTTAAAATCCGCAGCTGGAAACGGCGTGCCGGTTCGAGTCCGGCGGTGGGCACCACCAACCAACACCTCCGACCTCAGCCAGCCGCCAGCGCAACCTCCGGCACCCGCGCATGGGCCGCGGCACTCAGCCGCACGACGATCGGCCGATGATCCGACGTCTCGCGCAGCAGCGCCCTGGCCTCCAGACACGCCGTGCCGCGGATCAGACAGCGGTCGATCCGCAACGGCACCATATCCCCGGCGATATGCGTCGGCTCCCGCGGCCCAACGTCATGAAACCCCGGCAGCAGGGTCGGCCCGATCAGATTGTAATCCCCCAGCACCGCCGCCCGGTGCGGCAGCACGCCGGCGATCCGCCGCAACTGACGCCGGTTCAGGATCTGCCCATGCGACAGATGCACGTTCGCCACGCTGATCGAGCCCAGATCGACGATCTGGCAAATCCGGTTGAACATCGCGCCGTTCTGCAAAGCCAGCACCACCGGTTTCACCGCCAACGGCACCGGGCTCCACATCGCCAGACCGTGGATGCGTCCCGGCATCAGCGTGCGGTGGAACTCGCCACCGACGATGCGGGCCAGCCCGTCGATCTCGTGGGTGGCTTCCTGCATCAACAGCAGGTCGGGATCTTCCCGGCGGATCAGGCGGACAATATCGTCAACCGAGGCCCCGGTGAGGCGGAGCAAATTCCAACTGATAAGTTTGATCATTGCGCTCTATAAATGGGTTACGGACCCGGCACGGCACAACCACACTGTCTGCATGGCTGTCCCTCGCCAACAAAGGTTCATAGGTAGGGCAGCATCAGCCGCGCGCCGGCATCCCGCAGACGCACCAGGAAAGACCTCGCATCCAACGCCGCCAACGTCAGTTCGGAACGCCGAACCTCGGTCATAATGGCGGTGAGCCGGCCGGCCAGATCGCGGTCATATACCTCCAGGCACAGTTCAAAGTTCAACCGAAAAGAGCAGATGTCCCAGTTGCAACTGCCGATCAGGCACCACTCGGCATCAACGACCATGAGCTTGGCGTGATGGAACGGCGGTGGGCTGCGCCATATGCGTACGCCATCGGCCAGCAACGGCAGACTGTTCGGCCTGGACGCCCAATCGACCAGACGGTGATTGCTGGCCTCGGGCACCACCAGATCCACCGCGACTCCGCGCATCGCCGCCAGGGATAACGCCGTGATCAACCGCTCATCGGGCAGAAAATAAGGCGTCATGACCATGATGCTGGTCTGTGCGCAGGATACCGCCTGCAACACCGCGAATTCGACCTTTTCGACGTCCGCGTCCGGGCCGGAGTCGATGACCCGAGCCAATGCTCCGGGGCTGGGGGCAATCGGCGGCGACCAGGTGTCACCGTCCAGGTCCTCGCCTGTCGCCAGTTGCCAATCCTGGGCGAAGGCGTCGCCCAACTGGGCCACAACCGGTCCCTCGATTCGAAAGTGCAGATCCTGCACCGGCATCGCCGGCTGGGTGGCCATCACGTTCTCATCGGCGATGTTCATCCCGCCGGTGAAGCCGGTCACGCCATCCACCACCAGCAGCTTGCGATGGTTGCGCAGGTTGATGAACGGCATACGCCATGGCAGGACGGAGTGCATGAAACGCCCTGCCGTAACGCCCATACCGACGAGCCGGTGATAGGCAGGCGAGCGCAGCCAATCTCCACCGATCCCATCGATCAGTACGCGCACGGCGACGCCGCGGTGATGCGCGTCGGCCAATGCCTCGATAAACCGGCCGCCCCAGGCATCGTCGCGAAAGATGTAGGATGACAGGCCGATGCTGCGTTGCGCCGCGGCGATCGCCGCCAGCATCGGCGGATAGGCCTCGTCGCCATTCTGGAAGGTTTGCACCGTCGTACCTGCCAGCAACGCGCGTTCGGTGATGCGGCCGATGCCGCGGCTGAGTGCGGTCAGTTCTCCGCTGAGCGGCAAGGACAGGCGCCCGGGTGGTCCGAAGCTGCCACCGTCCGATGTTCGGAACAGACGCGCCCGCCGTTTGACCCGGTTGACGCCGAACAACAGGTAGATTGTGGCGCCAAACACAGGCGCGAACCAGACAAGCCCAATCCAGCCAACAGCGGACGCAACCTCCCGCTTGCCCAGCAGGATGTGGATCGTGCTGCCGACGGCCAGAAAAAAGCCGATCGCCAGCGTGGCGTCGGCCCGATCCTGCATCAGGGCGTGCCAGAGATCGTTCACGGGGTTCGGAACGCAGCGTCGGTGAGGTCGGTTTGCGCCAAAATGATCGATTCTCGCTGCCGTTCGCCGTCAGCGCCTAAGTCATCCGGCAACCCATTGCAACGTACCCGAACCTGACTTTGGCCGGATGGCCGGCGACGGGTCAGGCCCTGACCCGTCCTCGCAGCGCCCTCGCTCGCTTCACCACCGACCGAGCCCGGTTGACCACGGGAACGTCGATCATCGCACCCTCATATTGCACGGCGCCCAGGCCCTTGGCGTAGGCGTCGTCGTAGGCGGCGATCATCTTTTCCGCGCGCTCGACCTCGGCCGGGTCGGGCGAGAATTCGTCGTTCAGCACCGATACCTGTAACGGATGTACCGCGCTCGCGCACATGAACCCCAGGCGCCGCGACCGACGCACGATGGCGCGAAACGCATTCTGGTCGCGGAAATCGGCGATCGAGCCGATGAAGCCCATCGGCATGATCCCGGCCGCGCGCGCCGCGAAGATCGCCTGTTGCTTGGGATAGAACAGACCTTCGGGTTCGGACTGCATCCCGACGTCGGCGGCGAAATCCTCCGACCCAAGGCTGAGGCCCACCACACGAGGATGCGACTTCGCGATCTGTTCGATCCGGAAAAACCCGACCGCATTTTCCACCAGGGCAATAAACTTGATCTTGCCATGCGGCAGCCCGCGTTCGGCTTCCAGTTCGTCCACGATCTCGGCACACGCAAGGACATGTTCCGGGCTATCGACCTTGGTCAGCATCAACGCGGTCACGCCTGGAATGACTGCTGCTTCAAGATCGCGCACCAACAGCCGCCAGGGCCGGTTCACCCGCACCACCACGTCGGCGCCGTTCCGCGACACTTCCGGGATCGCGCTGGCAATCAGCGTCCGCGCGTGTTCCTTCTGGGACGGAGCAACCGCGTCCTCCAGATCCAGGATGATCGCGTCAGCACCCTTGTCGGCACCGGTGCGGACGAATTTCTCCGCCGTCACCGGCACGAACATCAGGGACCGCCAAACCGGTAGATCGTCGCGCATGCTCGTTATCCTTCCTTGATCACGCCAGCGGAGGCCAACGAAGCCAGCCGATCGGCGTCATAACCGATTGATTCCAGGACCGATCGCGTGTGCTGTCCCAACATCGGCGCCGGCAACCGCAGCTTGCCGGGCGTTTCCGACAGGCGGGGAATGATGTTGTGCATCAATACCGACCCGGCTTCCTCGTCCGGCGCCTCGACAATCACACCGCGCGCCTGCACGTGCGGATCGTCGAGCAACTGATCGATTTCGAAAATCGGCGTGGCGGTGACCTCCGCTGCCTCGAACACCGCCATGGTGTCGGCCAGCGTGCGGGCAGCGATCCAGTCCGCGACAATGCCGTCACAGGCGTCGATGTTGCGCACGCGATCGGTATTGGTGCGGAAGCGCGGGTCCTCGATCAATTCCGGCTGCCCGATTGCCTTGAACAGCCGTTCCGCCATCGCCTGGATGGACGCCGAGATCGCGATAAACCGCCCGTCGCTGGTGCCATAGACATTTCGGGGTGACGTCGTCAGCGACCGGCTGCCGGTGCGCCGCGGCTTCTCACCGGACACGCGATACAACGCCGCTTCCGGACCCAGCACCGAAATCATCGGTTCCAGCAGCGGCAAATCGATCATTTGGCCGCGCCCGCCGCGCTCCACCACGCGCAACGCAACCATGACCGCATAGGCGCCGTAGAGGCCGGACACCATGTCGGCCAGCGCCAGGGGAGGCAGTACTGGCGGCCGGTCGCCGTAGCCATTTTTGGCGGCAAACCCGGACATCGCCTCCACCAGCGTGCCGAATCCCGGCCGATCGCGGTAGGGGCCATCCTGACCGAACCCGGTGATGCGGACGATGATCAGGCCGGGATTGCGGGCGTGCAGCACGTCCGGTCCCAGCCCCATCTGCTCCAACGTGCCGGGCCGGTAGTTCTCGATCAGCACCTGACTGGTTGCCAGCAGATCCAGCAGCGCATCCTTCCCGGCCTGCGGACGCAGGTTGATCGCCAGGCTCTTCTTGTTCCGGGCATACACTTTCCAGTGAAGTGACAGCCCCTTCACCCGCCAGGCGCGCAGTGGATCGCCGACGGTCGGGTCCTCCACCTTGATCACCTCGGCACCCTGATCGGCGAGCTGCAGGCTCACCATATTGCCGGCGACGAGTCGCGAAAGGTCCACCACGCGGATGCCATCCAGCGGCGCGGGGGCGGTCGGGTCGAATTCAATACGCGGGATCATGGATTCCCTTGGGGTGACTTTTCTCGGACGCGCCATTCTCGCGTCGGAAGGCTTTCACCTGCAAGGGCGGGCGAGCCGACATGCCGCGATCGGCTTTGTCGTTTGCCCCGCCGCCCGGCCGCGATCCGCGAGGGCCAGCGACAGCGGCGCATGGCCGACAACGCCGCGTTCAACGTCCCGTGGCCGATGCCCTGTTCGCGGTCTGGATCGCGTCTATCAGCCGCAACCGCTCATTCACAATGTGCAGCATCTAGCGCAACACTGAAGCACGGGCGGCCACTGCCTGAACGCCAGACTCGTCCGATTTGGCCATCGGAGGTGCGCCCCGCTCGTGCAGCTTCAAACCCATGAACGCCACCAGGGAGATCGTCGCCGGCAGGGCGAAATAGGCCATCAGCAGGATCGGGTCCATTATCGAAGCCCTCCTAAAGCCCGTCTTGCCAGCAAGTGTAGCACAACCGTGAAAAATATAAAAAAACGAGGCCACCAAGACAAACTGGATGGCAATCGGTGCGCTGAGCGTCCCGTCGCTCGGTTTGGATAGGTTGATCAGCGGCAGCAGACTGCCCGCACCCATGGCGGTGGATGCCCGATCATAGGCGTTCGCGATGAACTTGGTCCGTTCGTTATAAATCATCACGGATCTGGCCGTCGTTGACCCGCTCATCCGTTCACCCGCTCCAGCTTTGCCGCGTTGCTTCCCCTCTGTACTATCGGTGCAGAGTGCCCGGCCTGGATTGGCAATCCCCTCCGCATCCTCGTTACTTCCTCCGCGGCCTTAGTGATAATTATGGTTTTTCCGTGCCAACCAGAGACTACAATTTTTTGCGTTTTCGGAACTATAGTCCAGATCTGGCCCTATGCGGCAGCCGGAGTAAAGGTGGGCGCCGGCGGCGGTTCGTAGGTCAAAGCGGCATACAGGTCCTGGGTCGGGGACTCGCGAATCATGTAACCGCGCCCCCAGATCGTGCCGATAATGCCGTCTGCCCCGACGCGGTTCAGTTTTTTTCTGAGTTTACATACAAAAACGTCAATGATTTTAACCTCTGGTTCATCCATTCCGCCGTAAAGATGGTTCAGGAACGCTTCTTTGGTCAGGACCATTCCCTTGCGCAGAACCAGCAACTCCAGGATCGCGTATTCCTTCCCGGTCAGGCGCAGTTCACGGTTGTCGATGGTGACTTCCCTTGTATCCAGGTTCAGCATCAGCCGCCCAATCCGGACGGTCGGCTGGCTGAACCCTTTGCTCCGGCGGACGATCGCCTGCATCCGAGCCAGCAATTCCATCTTGTCATATGGCTTGGTAATGAAGTCGTCGGCGCCAAGGCCCAGCACCTTGACCCGGGCCTGCGCCATGTTCAGGCCGGAAAGGACCAGCACCGGCGTGTCGTTGCGGGCAAACCGCATGCGACGCACGACCTCAAACCCCTCTATGTCAGGCAAAGCCAGATCCAGGACAACAATGTCGTACTCATAATGGCGCAACAGTTCCAATGAGTCTTCGCCGCTGTCGGTCTGGTCCACGATGGCGCCGGCGGTTTTCAGCATCTGGGTAATACCCCGTGCCGCAATCAAATCATCCTCGACCAGAAGGACGCGCATGAAGATGCTCCTTAACACATTATGAATGAATGATTACCACCATTGCGTGTTTTTATCTATCAAAAACTAAACCTTATGGTGTAAATTTTTCGAAACCTGCGATTTGTGGCGCAGTGACAACCGAACAAAAAGTGAATAGGCTTAGAATTGGAATAAACAGTGTCAATAATATTTCCCAATCTCACAAAAAGATTAGAGGCGTGCAAATCACGCCTCCGGCGCCTGCAGGTCGCCCATATCAGCGGCACGGTCACAAACCTGCTCGGCCTGATCGTGGAGGTCGAAGGCCTGACGGGTATCGCCGCCGTCGGCGACAGACTGGCGCTCCAGGCGCGAGCCGGCCACCTCATCCCGGCGGAGGTCATCGGTTTCCGGGACGAAACCGTACAGGCCATGGCCTATGGCGCGTTGGAGGGCATGGCGTTCGGCGCCAAGGCGTTCTGGCTGACGCCGGCGCACGCCATGATCGACGTCGCGCAGTCCTGGCTGGGACGCGTCATCGACCCGCTGGGTGAACCATTGGATCAACAAGGCATTCTGTTCGGCGGATCGGTTTCGCGCCCCACCCGGATCGCGCCGCCCGAAGCGACCACACGGGCGCGCCTGGGGCCGCCGATCGACGTCGGGGTTCGCGCGATGAATTGTTTCGCCACCTGCCGCCAGGGCCAGCGGTTGGGTCTGTTCGCCGGATCGGGAGTCGGCAAATCGACGCTATTGTCCATGCTGGCGCGCGGCACCGCATGTGACGTGGTTGTCCTGGCCCTGGTCGGCGAACGCGGCCGCGAAGTCCGCGAATTTATCGAAAACGACCTGGGTGCCGAAGGGTTGGCGCGTTCCGTGGTGGTTGTCGCGACCTCTGACGCGCCGCCGTTGATGCGTCGGCAATGCGCCTACACGGCGATGACCGTGGCCGAACATTTTCGCGACCAGGGATTGTCCGTCCTTCTACTGATGGACAGCGTCACCCGCTTCTGCATGGCGCTGCGGGAAATCGGCCTGTCGATGGGGGAGCCCCCGGCGACCAGAGGCTACCCGCCCAGCGTCTTCGCGGAACTGCCGCGCCTGTTGGAACGCGCCGGCCCGGGGCCGATGCAACCGGACGGCACCGCCGGGTACATCACCGGCCTGTTCACCGTGCTGGTCGAAGGCGACGATCACAACGAACCGGTGGCCGACGCGGTGCGCGGCACCCTGGACGGACATATCGTGATGGATCGCAAGATCGCCGAGGCCGGCCGTTATCCGGCGATCGATGTGCTGCGGTCATTGTCCCGGGCCGCTGCGTCCTGCCTGGATGCGACCCAAACCGCGACGGTCAGGCGCGCCAGGTCCATCCTGTCGTTGCACAGCGACATGGCCGACATGGTTCGCCTTGGAGCGTATCGCCCGGGAACCGATGCCGTTGTGGACGAGGCATTACGCCTGACTCCAAGGATCGAGGGTTTCTTGCGACAGTCTCCGGGCGACCTATCCAATCTTCCGGATGCATTCGCGGGGTTGACGGCGGCCCTCAGTGATTAAGCGGCCGTGAGGTTACAGCATGGCGCGTGATCCGCTGCTCATGCTGTCGTTGGTTCGCCTGCATGCAGTCGAACAGGCGCGTCAGGCACTCGGTATCTGCCTGGCCGCCGAAGCCGGCGTGGTGGATCGTATCCGGGGCCACGCAGAGGCGGCCAGACGAGACCTGGAAGCCTGCGGCACATTGCCGGACTTCTATCGGTTTCTCGATATGTCGGCCGCCCGGCAAGACATCATTCGGACAGATCAGCATGCCGATGAAGCCACTCTGGTGGCACTGCGAACCCGTAGCGATGAGGCTCGCGCCGCTGTCGTTGCCGCGAGAACCGAGGCCGAAGCCGTCCGGCAACTGATCGGCGAGCGGGCTGCCCTTGCGCAAACCGAGGCAGCGAAGCAGGAGCAACACACACTGGACGACATGACGCGGCGTCGGCGCCCGGCAAATGGCAGGCCGTGATCGCTCCGGATCGTGCGGGACCGTTCAAACGGTCACAATTCGCGTTCCGTCGCGCCCAAGTCCGTCCTGCCCGAGTCCGTCCCGCCCGAGTCCGTCCCGCTTCCTTCGTATCGAAGCCATATTTTCAGGGCACGGCCGGACACCGAATTGCAACGCTATTCAAGGATTGATCTCATTGTTTCCCGTCTCCGGTAACCGTTCCCCGCTCTTGGCCCAAAAACGCCATTATTAAGACACTTGGCTCGGCTTTAACGGTGTGGCAACAAAGCGCGCGTTCTTCGCCCGTTTTTCAGCCAACCGCCTTATATCGAGCATCAATGTCCGTAGCTTTGTCCCGCTCACTTGGCCCGAACAGGGTGCAAGGCCAGTCGATCGTGTCGGCTATCAGCTTGATTTTGCTGCTGGCCGTGGTTGGCGTGGTGCTGTTTATCACCCTCAGATCGCCGTTGAAGGACGATATCGCCTGGCTGCTGTACGTGGCCCGGCGTTGGATGGCAGGCCGCGAACTCTACGTCGATGTGGTGGAGGTGAATCCGCCGCTGATCGTCTGGATCTCCACGGTGCCGCTCGAACTCGGCAAATGGTTCGACATCGGGCCTCAATTTGTCGCGGTACCGGTGTTTGTCGCGTTTGTCCTGGCTTGTGCAGGGTGGACCGCGCTCCTGTTACGGGCGCGAGGCGGGATCTTCGCCCGGCCTGTGCCGGTATTCGCCTTGATCGGGGTGGCGCTGCTGATTCTGCCAGCCGCCGACCTGGGGCAGCGGGAGCATCTGCTGATCGCCGCGTTCCTGCCGTACCTTGTGCTGTTCGCCCGGTCTTTGGACGTGCGGTTGCAAGGAAACCAGCGGACCATGGTGGTTTCCTGGCTGGTCGCGGGCAGTCTCGCCGGATTGGGATGCGCCCTGAAGCCGCGTTATGGCGCGGCGTTTGCGGCGCTGGAGTGTCTGGCCCTGATGCGCGGATTACGGCCGTGGCGGGTGATGCCGATTGCCGCGGGCGTCACCCTGGTGGGCTATGCCGCGCTGGTGGCCATTCTGTGCCCGGCCTATCTGCGACACGCCGTTCCGATGGCGTTGGCGCTGTATGGTGCGACGGACGTGTCGTTTCAGGCGCTGTTGGCCGATAGTGCGATGCTGATATGCGGCCAGGCGGTGGCGATCGGCCTGCTGTGGCTGCGCCGGCGCAGCCTGCCGGATGTCAACCTGATGCTGACGCTGGTGGTGTTCGCCGCGACCAGCACGGTGATCTGTTTCGTCGATGGCAAGGACTGGTACTATCACCGGCTGCCCGCGACCGTGGCGACCGTGTTGGCACTGCTGCTGTGGGCCGTGACGGAATTCACGCAACGGCGTTGGGTCATCCGCTGGCCGCTGGTCGCCGCCTGTCTCACAGTGGGCGTCTTCTGCGCCTCTTCCATCCAACGGCTGAAGCCCGAAGCGATCGAGGCGGTGGAGCCGAAACCCACAGCCGTCAATCGGCTGGAGCAGATTCTTCGCGCCGAACATGCCAGGACCTATCTTGCGTTCTCCGAATGGATCGCGCTCGGATTTCCGGTGGTCAACGAGACCGGGGTTGCCTGGGCGTCGCGCTTCGATTCGATGTGGGCCTTGAAGGGCGAGGTCTGGCGTGCCGGGTTTGATCCCGCGGCCGATCGGGAATGGCCGATCGCCCGCTGGGTGGCGCACGACTTCATCGCCGGTTGTCCGGACATCGCCGTGGTCGATACGCGTGAGACGACGAAATATATCAGCGTGCTCAGTGCCGCTGACCCTGCTTTTGCGCGGGCATGGACCCGTTACCGGCCGATCGCCTCCTTCGACGGGTTGGTCGTTTACCGGCGCGCGCGGGCGGGATGTCTGGACATGTGGGTGGCGGCGGAGGCCAAGCCGATGATCAACGCCCGATAAGGCGCTGGTTCGGCTTTCACGGCCGCGGCAACCGGCGACGTGATGCCCCCGGGACCGGCCGTGACCGTGGCTTTGCCCGATTTTGCAGCGTTCGTCCCGCCGGATTCGATTTGGTGCTTGCATGAGGTCGCGCCGAAGGCCCTAGCTATTTCCGCTGGCACCGCCGAACGATTTTCGTCCGATGGCGGCCGGCTCAGCAGGGACGCATGACCATGGGCAAAGGTGACAATCAACGCAGCAATCGCGAGGCGAAGAAGCCGAAGGCCGACAAAAAGGTGGTTTCGCCGGCCTCGACATTCCTCAAACCGCAGGCCGACGCGCGTAAGCCCGCCGGCAAGCCCGCCGCGAAATAGTCAGAGCGTGATCGTCTGAGGGCGCGTCTGCCCGAAGTGCGAGACACCCGATCGAGCATAGACTCCGCATGAGGGTCCAGGCCCGATCAATCTTGATGGGCGGCCTGAACGGCCGGTGGAATTTTCGAACGAAAATAGGGTGCGGCGGGTCGTTGTTCCGATTTCGTGCGCATGACGTTGATCAGACACCCCGGGTCGCGTAGAAACGCTACCCGGCGGTAGCCTGTCCGCCGCCATGCCACGATAAGCGAGAAATCTCGCGGAGGAAACGATGTCAACGACCCTAACGGCCGAACGCCAAACCGCGGCCAGCATTCTCGCCCGGCTGGACCGGTTACCCGCCACCCGTCATATCTGGGGCATGGTCATTCTGCTGTCGCTCGGCGGCATGTTCGAGTTCTACGACCTGTTCCTGACCGGCTACATCATCCCCGGTCTCGTCAAAGCCGGCATGCTGACCGGGATTTCCATCGGCATGTTCTCGGGGCCGGCGCTGTTCGTCGCGGCCACCTTTACCGGCCTGTTCATCGGCACCATCGCGTTCGGTTCGGTCGCCGACAAATATGGCCGCAAGACGATCTTCACCTGGTCCATGCTGTTTTACTGCGTGGCGACGCTGATCATGGCGGTTCAGACCACCGGCTTCGGGGTTTGCCTATGGCGCCTGATCGCGGGCATCGGCATCGGCGTGGAACTGGTCACCATCGATTCCTACGTCGCCGAACTGGTGCCCGTCCACATGCGCGGCCGGGCCTTCGCGTTCAATCAGACCTTGCAGTTCTGCATCGTGCCCGTTGTCGCCTTCCTGTCCTGGCTGCTGATCCCGCAAACGCCCTTCGGCTATGACGGCTGGCGCTTTGTGGTCGGGATCGGCGCGATCGGCGCGCTGTTCGTCTGGTATTTCCGCCGAACGCTGCCGGAAAGCCCCCGCTGGTTGCTGACTCACGGCCGGTTGGCCGAGGCCGACGCGGTCACGGCACGGATCGAGGCGGCGGTGGTGGCCGACCTCGGCGGTCAGGCCCTGCCGAAACCCGGCGTTCACTCAGTAGACGATCTGGGCGCACGCGGCTCGTTCAGTGAGATCTGGCAGCCGCCCTACCGCGGCCGGACCATCATGTTGATGGTGTTTCAGTTCTTTCAGACGTTCGGATACTACGGCTTTGCCGCCTGGGTGCCGACCCTGATCGCCAAGCAAACCGGCATCGACGTCGCGCATAGCCTGCAATACAGCTTCATTGTCGCCATCGCCGCACCGTTCGGCCCGCTGTTGGCCTCGACCTTCGCCGATAAATGCGAGCGGAAATGGCAGTTGGTGGGGGCGGCGGTCTGCATCGCCGTTTCCGGCGTCCTGTTCTCCCAGCAGAGCAATATGACGGCGCTGATCGCCTGCGGCATCGCCCTGACGCTGGCGAACAACGTGTTGTCCTACTCGATGCACGCCTATCAGTCGGAATTGTTCCCGACCCGGGTGCGGGCCCGCGGGGTTGGCTTCACCTACGCGTTCAGCCGCCTGAGCACGGTGTTCGCCAGCTTTATCATCGGCTGGTTCTTCGCGACCTTCGACGGCACCGTGGGCGTGTTTGGGCTGATCGCGTTCGCCATGCTGATGGTGGTGTTGTCGATCGGCATCTTCGGGCCGAACACCAACCAACTGGAACTGGAGAAGATTTCGCACTGAAATCAGGGGAGGCCGATTCGCGATAGCGGCCTCCCTGTCGTCCGGGTTCTGAGTGGATCGAAAGCAAGCGTTTTTAACACAGAGGCTTACAAGGATAATCAGAGATCGCAGCGAAGCACGTCGTTGCTTCGCGCCGACGAAACGGTTTTGTGTGATATCAAACCGAGCCCCCCGCGAAGTGTGACTCTTTGTCCGCCATGCGGTTCATGGTCGAGTGGCGAGTTGCCTATCAACCAGGCTTTATGCTGCTCGACGCTACACGGTCGCGGCGAGATGCTGACCGAAACACGACCGCGCAAGCCGCAAGGCCAGGCCGCCGCACCGTCTTGAGCGAGCAAAAATCGCGCCCGTTGATGAGCCCCTGCGGAACGTGCCCCGCAGCGTGGCCCGGGAAACCGCCGCGAACCCATCGAACCACCATTGCCAACCACCCGTCGCGCCGCACATAAAGCCAGGATGATGCGACGCCCCACCCGCTCCAGGGCCTATGCACCCGACCCGGCAGCGCCTGCGGGACGGCCCTGCGACATGCCCGGATGCTCCGAGGCCGGCGAGTATCGTGCGCCGAAGTCGCGGACCTCACTCAACGAGTATCACTGGTTTTGCCTGGAGCATGTCCGCGCCTACAATGCCGGTTGGGATTTCTACAAAGGCATGTCCCCGGCTGAGGTCGAGGCCCAGCTTCGCGCCGATACGTCCTGGCAGCGGCCGACCTGGCCGATCGGCAGCCTGGGCCACACCGCCTGGAGCGAGGAAGAACTGAAAGACCCGCTCAACATCCTCGGCGCCGCCCGGATGAAGAACCGCGAGCGTCCCGATCCACAAAGGGCCCCGGCCGAACTGAAAGCTCCCCTGGAGACGCTCGGCCTGTCCTGGCCGACCACATTGGATGTGGTAAAAAGCCGCTATAAAGAATTGGCCAAACGGCACCATCCGGACGCCAACGGCGGCAGTCGAGATGCCGAGGAACGGCTGAAAACCATCAATCTCGCCTATGCGGCAGTACGCACCAAACTGAGCACCGAACCCCGGATGGCTGCCGCCGGATGACCTAAATTGGCATTGCGTCGCCTGCTGCCCTTGCGCCGCGCGCTGCCAACGTTAGACTTTCCCAGAATTGCAACAGGAAACGCTGGACTATGAACACGGCTGTCGATATCGCCCCGCTCCGCCCGACCTCCGAGATCAATCAACCTGACATCAAGGTGTCGGTGCGCGAGGCTTTTGACCTCGATATTGACATGGAGGTCCCCGCGTTCTCGGTGCGCACCGAACATGTGCCTGACATCGACACGTCGTATAAATTCGACCGTGAGACGACGTTGGCGATCCTGGCGGGGTTCTCCTACAACCGCCGCGTCATGATCCAGGGTTATCACGGCACGGGTAAGTCCACGCATATCGAGCAAGTGGCCGCGCGCCTCAACTGGCCCTGCATCCGCGTCAACCTCGACAGCCACATCAGCCGCATCGATCTGATCGGCAAGGACGCGATCGTCCTGAAGGATGGCAAGCAGATCACCGAATTCCGTGAGGGCATCCTGCCGTGGGCGCTGCAACACGCCTGCGCCCTGGTGTTCGACGAATATGACGCCGGCCGTCCGGACGTGATGTTCGTGATCCAGCGCGTGCTGGAGGTCGAGGGCAAGCTGACATTGCTCGACCAGAACCGCGTTATCCGGCCGCATCCGTCATTCCGCTTGTTCTCGACCGCCAACACGGTGGGCCTGGGCGATACGACCGGGCTGTATCACGGCACGCAGCAGATCAACCAAGGGCAGATGGATCGCTGGAACATCGTGGCGACGCTGAACTATCTGCCGCATGCCATGGAAACCGGCATCGTGATGGCGAAGATGGGCATCGACGGGTCGAAAGACGCGGTGATGAAGAAGCGCATCGAAAGCATGGTGGCGCTTGCCGACCTGACGCGCGCCGGGTTCATCAACGGCGATATCTCGACCGTCATGTCGCCGCGCACCGTGATCACCTGGGCGGAAAACGCTCGCATCTTCGGCGATGTCGGCTTCGCGTTCCGGGTCACGTTCATGAACAAGTGCGATGAGGCGGAACGCTCCACCGTCGGCGAGTACTATCAGCGCTGCTTTAACGAGGACATTGCCACCGGCGGGTTCACCACGCGCAAGTTCGCGTAGCGATCAAATCGGGCCACAGGCGCTGCCGGGATTTCGCCCCGGCGGACCCGTGGTTTCTTTTGTGTCATGGCCGGGTTCAGCCCGGCCACCCACGACTTTCGGTGCCGAACGCTACAACGTCGTGGATCGTCAGGCTGAGACCAGCCACGATATGGCGGCGTTGGCTGCGATAATGCGGGGCAAACGGAGCGGATTATGAGCGGGACCACCAAAGACAACGCGCGCGCCGAAGACTTCAAGCGCGCAACGGCGGGCGTCCTGCGGGCGATCGCCGAACAATCCGACGTCCAGGTGGCATTCCAGCCGGGGCCGTCAGGGGTTTCGGGCAAACGCGCCCGCCTGCCGCTGCCGACCCGTGCCTTACCGCCCGCCGAGATGGCCAAACTGCGCGGCCAGTCCGATGCCATCGCGCTCCGTCTGCGCCACCACGACGACGGTGTACACGCCCAACGCATGCCCACGCGACGCGAGGCCAAAGACGCCTACGACGCGCTCGAACAGGTCCGCGTGGAAATCGTCGGTTCCCGCTTCATGGACGGTGTGCGCGGCAACCTGCACGCCAAGCTGGCCGAGGAATGCGAGGCCGAAGGCTATGACCGCATGACCCGCAAGGACCAGTTGCCGATCGACAAGGCGCTGGCTCTGCTCACCCGCGAGCGGCTCTCCGGCGAGGCAGTTCCCGCCTCCGCCCAGCGTGTGCTCAACCTCTGGCGCGAAACACTCGGAGACTCCGCCGATCAGGCGCTGTCCGAAATGATGACGGCGCAGAACGACCAATCCGCCTTCGCCCGGGCATCCCGCAAACTGCTGGCGGCGCTGGATCTGGCCGAAGCCGAGGTCGATGCCGAACCCGACGACAACACCGAGGACGGCGAGGACGGCGGCGAACAATCCGGCTCGCAGGACAACTCCGACGAGGGTGAGGGCCAATCGGAGTCCGAACAGGACTCCATGCTGGGTGCCCAGCCGGAGGAAATGGAAGGCGAAGCCGCCGACGACGACGGATCGGAGTCCGAAGACGAAGCAGCAGTGGCTGAGGGCGACGACAGGCCGGGTGGACCACAGCCCCGTCGCGAACGCCCGAACCCGGACAGCGAGGCGGTTTACCGCGCCTATACGCGGTCGTGCGACGAAGAAGTCGATGCCGAAGATTTGTGCGACGCCGACGAACTGGCGCGGCTGCGGCAGCAGCTCGATCAGCAGTTGCAGCATATGCAGGGCGTGATTTCGAAACTGGCGAACCGGTTGCAGCGCCGCTTGCTGGCGCAGCAGACCCGGTCCTGGGAGTTCGATCTCGACGAGGGCATGCTGGACGCTGGCCGTCTGGCACGCGTGGTGACCAACCCGTTGTTGGCCCTGTCGTTCAAGCGCGAACTGGACATGGAATTCCGCGACACCGTCGTGACGTTGCTGATCGACAATTCCGGCTCGATGCGTGGCCGGCCGATCACCGTGGCGGCGATGTGCGGCGATATCCTGGCGCGCACGCTGGAACGCTGCGCGGTGAAGGTGGAAGTCCTCGGATTTACCACCCGCGCCTGGAAGGGCGGCCAAAGCCGCGAAAAATGGGTACAGGACGGCAAGCCCCGCAACCCCGGCCGGCTGAACGACCTGCGGCACATCATCTACAAGGCGGCTGATCAGCCGTGGCGTCGCGCCCGCAAGAACCTCGGCCTGATGCTGCGCGAGGGATTGCTGAAAGAGAACATCGACGGCGAGGCGCTGCTGTGGGCGTATCGCCGCCTGCTGGTACGCCCCGAACATCGCCGCATCCTGATGGTGATCTCCGACGGCGCCCCGGTCGATGATTCGACCCTGTCGGTGAACCCCGGCAACTACCTGGAAAAGCATCTGCGGGAAGTCATTCGCGACATCGAGCATCGCGATCAGGTCGAACTGATCGCCATCGGTATCGGCCACGACGTGACGCGCTACTACCGGCGCGCGGTAACCATCGTCGATGCCGAGGAACTCGGCGGCACGATGATGAAAAAACTGACCGAACTGTTCGATGAGGACATGGAAGCCGCCTGGGTGCGGGCGGCAGGAGAGCGCGCGGCAACCGTCATGTAGGGTGCCCAACCGGGTGCAGTGCGATCCGCCGGTCAGGAATTGCTTGACAATTCCGGCCGGATGGCGATATGCACCAGCATGACCGGCACATCACCGCATCCTTTTGAATACCCCCAACCGCCTGCCAAGTACAAGGGCCTCGCTGAGGCGCCCATGGGATGGTTGCCGTTTGTCCGCGAAGGGCTTTCTCTCGCCGTGGTCGATCAGGCCCTGGCGGACGGGCGCATTACCCTGGCTGAACTCGATCGTTTGGCGCTGTCGCGAAAGACGCTGGCACATCGCCGTGGCATGGGTTCACTGACCCCGGATCAGTCAGATCGCTTCAGCCGCTTGCTGCGCATGATTGAAGAAACCGAAGCGACGTTCGGCGACGCCGGCAAGGCCCATACCTGGCTGCGCCGGCCGACGCCGTTGCTGGATGGCGAAAGTCCGCTCGACCGGCTCGACACCGACATCGGCACCAGACAGGTGGAAGCGATCCTGGGCCGCATCGCGCATGGGCTCGCCGCCTGATGATCGCGTGGCGGCTTTGCCGCCGCCCGCACGCGGACCTCAGTGGCGAAGGTGCCCGTCAGTTCGGCGGGCGTTGGAACAGTCCCGGACGGCCCGTGGTGTATCTGGCGGAGCATCCGGCACTGGCGGCACTGGAATTACGCGTTCACCTTGATCTGCCGTTCGAGCTTATTCCAGCCGACTTTGTGTTAATGCGTGTTGCCGTCGCAGACGGCACCATTTCCCCGGAGACACCGGCATCCACCGCGACTGTCGAGGACGGCAACGCCTGGCTCACCGGCTCGCAATCCGCGGCCCTGAGAGTCCCGTCGGTCCTGGCGCCGCATTCCTGGAATGTGTTGCTCAATCCCCGTCACCCGGACGCCGGGCAGGCGGAAATCCTGAACATTGAGCCGTTCGGTTTCGATCCCAGACTGTGGCGGCCACTGGCCGGCGAGGGTTAGGCCCCGAACCGTCACTAGGGCGTATACGCTTTCAGAAACGCAACCACCTGGGTGCGTTGCTGCTCCAGAAACTCCGGCCCCCGCCAATCGGTCAACACCTGCACGCCCGGCAGCAAGGCCGCCAGTTCCGCGCTGGTCGCGGCGGGATGCGGGATGTCGGTCCCCGGCAGCAGGAACGTCGGCACCGGGCAATTGCTGACGAATGCCGCATCGACGCAGAACACAAACGGATGATCCCACATGTTGCGGCCAAACGAGGCAATCGCCGCCTCGTTCAAATGCGGCCGCTCCGCCAGTTGTTCCTTTGTCCAGGCGGCATGGCTTTCCGGGAAGTACTCCGGGTGGTCCGGATGCAGGCCGATCGGATTCTGCAACACCGCGGACAACACGCGCGCCGGGGCTGTTTCGACCGCCTTCAGGCAGAAGCTGCCGCCGATGCAGCCACCCAGGACATGAAACTTGTCGAACCCGAGGTGGTCCATCAGCGCGATATGGTCAGCCGCATAGGTGTGCCAGCCGTGGTCAGCCTCGATCGCGGTGCGGGACGCCCCGGCGTTGCGCTGATCCATGGCGATGGCGGTGAAGCCGGCCTCCGGCAGCGCCCGGGTCCAATCGACCCAGGATTTGTGCGGAGAGCCCGGTGGCGATGGCCACATCTCCATGCGCGACCGCAACCCGCCGGGGGCGAACAGCAGCACGGGGAATCCGTCCCCATGGACTTCATAGTGAATCTCGCCGTCCGGGCGTTTGAGTACGGGCATCGCATCCTCCATCGTCTTTGATGCCCAGGCTGCCCGTGCTGGCGGTTCCGCGCAAGATCAGCCGAGCAATCGCCTCGCCTCCGCCGCGTCGGCCGCTATCTGGGCTTTCAGCGCATCGAGACCGGAGAATTTGATTTCCGCTCGGATGTAGGCATGCAGAGCGACGGTGATATCGGTGCCATAGATATCACCACTGAAATCGAACAGGTTGACCTCCAGCCGGCTTTCCGGACCTTCGTTGACCGTCGGCCGCCGCCCGATATTGGCGACGCCCTTATGATGGGTACCGTCGTGCAGGCGGATCGTGACGGCATACACCCCCCGCGCCGGCTCCAGATGACGGCCCAGCGGTAGGTTGGCGGTGGGGAAACCAATGGTGCGGCCCCGCTTGTCCCCGTGGCTGACAAGACCCCGAATGGCCCACGGACGCCCAAGTTCAGACGTCGCCCGCTCCGGATATCCGTCCTGCAAGGCACGGCGAATGCGGGTTGACGACAGCGGCCCTTGCGCGTCGGTGACCGGCGGCACCAGCGTCAGGCCCATACCCAGAACCTCGGCGCGGGCGGCAAGGAAGCCGGTGTTGCCACCGCGGCGGTGACCGAACGCGAAGTCCTGACCGGACACCAAATGCCGCGCCCCAAACCCGGCGTGCAGCACCTGTCCGACGAAATCGTCGGCGGTCATCAAACTGAATTCATGGTTGAACGGCAGCTCGTACAGCAGATCGACACCAAGCGCGGCCAATGCGTCGGCGCGTTCGGCGGACAGTGTCAGGCGGAACGGCGGATCGTCCGGACGAAAGACCTCACGCGGATGCGGTTCAAACGTCAACACCGCCAACGGCGCATCCGGCCTCGCCGCATGCGCTGCTCGGATCACGCTGGCGTGGCCGAGATGCACGCCATCGAAATTGCCCAGCGCCACGGTCGCACCGCGCGCGTCGGGCGGCACATCCCGCCAATCGGAAAATATCCGCATCAGAGGCGCGTCGGCACCAGAACAACCGCTTCGCCGTCAATCACCACGTCGTCCTCCACCATGCATCGGGTACGCAAGGTGGCGCTTTTCCGCGGAAGGTTCAAATCGGTAATTTCCACGATCGCCTTGACGACGTTACCGATGCGAACCGGCGCCTTGAACGCCAGCGACTGGCGCAGATAAATCGTTCCGGGACCAGGCAATTGGGTACCGAGCAGGGCGGAGATCAGGCCAGCGGGCAGCATGCCGTGGGCGATGCGTCCGCCAAAGCGGGATTGTCGGGCCAGTTCCTCGTCAAGGTGGATAGGGTTTGTGTCCAGGCTGATGGCCGAATACATCATGATATCGGCGTCTGTGATGGTCTTGGACAAGGTGGCAGTCTGACCGACATGTAAGTCCTCAAAGAAATAGCCGTTGGCCATTTTGTGCCGCCCCGGGGTTAGCTTATTGTCTTGGGGACGCGGACGTAGCGAAACAACCGCGTACATCCCGCATGAGAGCCGGCGCACACGGTCTTGATCTGACAACGAGAGGTAACGATGCCGGCCACCGAAGTAGGAAACTCCGAGGATCTGCTGACGGAATTGTCGGCCTGGGTCAAAATGGAAACGCCAACGACCGACGCCGCGGCGGTGAACAAGCTGATGGACGTTGCGGAGGGCGAACTGACCCGGGCCGGCGCCGCGATCACGCGCATTCCCGGCCGCAACGAATTCGGCGACAACCTGATCGCCCGCACGCAAGGCGTCGGGAAACCGGTCCTGGTCGCCGGTCATTTGGACACGGTCTGGGCACATGGCACGCTGGACACCATGCCCTACGCGGTGAACGGCACGAAGGCGCACGGCCCCGGCATCTATGACATGAAGGCAGGCAGCTTTCTGGCGTTCCACGCGGTTCGGTCCATCCTGCTGCAAGGCATCGTGACACCTCGCCCGATTGTTTTGTTGCTGACTCCGGACGAGGAGGTCGGTAGCCCGACCAGCCGCTGGTTGATCGAGCAGGAGGCGGCTCAGGCCGCGATGGTGTTAATCCCGGAGCCGGCCGGCGGCGGCGGCGCCTGTGTCACCGCCCGCAAAGGCGTCGGTCGTTTCACGATGCGGATCGAGGGACGCGGATCGCATGCCGGCGGCGCGTTCGAGGACGGCGCCTCCGCGGTCGTTGAGCTATCCCACCAAATCATCGGGCTGCACCGCATGGTGGATATCGAGCGCGGCATTACGTTGAATGCGGCGCCGATCTGGGGCGGCTCGCGGCCGAACGTGATCTCCCCCGACGCGGGATGCGAGATTGACCTGCGGGTCAACTCCGCCGCCGACGGGGTCCTGATGGAGGAACGTCTGCTTGGGCTGAGCGCGAAAACCGCGGGATGCCGAGTGTATGTGGAAGGCGGGATGAACCGGCCACCCTACATCGAAAGCCCCGCGATTTCGGCACTGTATGCTCACGCGCAGGGAATCGCACAGCAGGTTGGGCTGGCGCTGCCAAAACAGCATCGCGGTGGCGGATCGGACGGCAATTTCTCGGCCGCGCTGGGTGTGCCGACACTGGATGGGCTGGGATGCCCCGGGTCTGGCGCCCATGCGAGCCATGAGCACATTCTGTGGGGCCATCTGGCGCAGCGGGCGGCACTGATGGCGGGGCTGCTGGAGACACTCGCGTAACGGCGGCGACACCGAAAGGGCGAAAAAGTGAAAAGTTTTGCGACGACGACCACGATCAGTGCCTCGGCCGCTACGATTTGGAGCTTGCTGACAGATGCCGCCGGCTATCCGGCGTGGAATTCCACAGTCACCAAAATCGAGGGCACGATCGCGGCCGGGCAGAAGGTGACCGTGCACGCGAAGGCGTCGCCCGGACGCGCATTTCCATTGAGGGTATCCGCGTTTGAGGCGCCCGCCAGGATGGTCTGGAGCGGCGGCATGCCGCTGGGCCTGTTCACCGGCACGCGCGTTTTCACGCTGACTCCGGCCCCCGGAGGTGGTGTGGTCTTCGCCATGACCGAGGGATTCGCCGGGCTGATGGCCGGGTTGATCACGCGATCGATCCCGGATTTGCAGCCGTCATTCGATACGTTTGCGGCAGATTTGAAACGGGCTGCCGAACGGGCTGGTTAGCCGACCTCGAATATTGTCACCTCGACACGATCGGGGTGCCGCGCTCCGGTCGCGAGGAACAGCGGGCGGGTGAGCCACTGGTGGTCGGGCGACGCCGTCTCGAACCGCGGTGTGGTGCGGAAGTAGATCAGGGCGGGATCGACCGGCTCGCCGCGTGTGATCCGAGCCATGACGTCCGGCGGGCCGAACCGGACGCCGGTATTGACGATGTAGATCATCGCGCCGTCGTCGAGTTGCGCGACATAGCGGGCGTCGAGCGTGGTGTAGCCGTCCGGCCGGATCAGTTGGTAGTCCGCTCCGGCCGCCAGGATGGTGCCTTTCAGGCGGGGTCCGGAGAGGTGGCCGCCGAGGATGGGCACGACGCGTCGGAGGCCTTCGTGCGTTTCACCGACCGCGATCGGCTGGCCGACCTGGATCGTGACGTCGGCGATGTGGATGAGCGTGGGGGGCATGTGAGGTTCCGGGGAAGGGCGATTGCGATATTCCATACAAGAATGCGCGCCGGGCGAAAATGTCGGAATGTGCGTCGATCGTCCCGCTTTATCGAGGCGACCCGGTATCCAGGCCCCTCACCCCGGTCAACGTCGCACTTTCGAAGGTGGCACGATCGGTGCGAGCCCCGGTGAAGTCAGCGTCGTTGAGGTAGGCGCCAATAAAGTCCGTATCGCGCAGATCGGCGCCGCGGAAGTTCGCATGACGCAGCCTGGCGAAGCGAAACGTCACATGCCCCAGACCGGCCCCTTCGAAGTTAGCGCCGTCGAGATCACAGCTTTTGAACTCGGTTCGCAGTAAGCCCATGGATTGGTTCGCCATCACAACCGTCATGTCTGCCCGGGCAAAATTGGCGCCGCGCATATCGTCGAAACTGAAATGTACTGTCGTGTGCGTGCCCGAGAGATCGGCGCCCACAAATATCGCCGCCTGATCCGGCGTATTCTCCATGCCGCCGGAGGTCACCACGGTTTGCAGAGTGGCGCCGCGCAGATCGGATCGGGTGAAATTGGCCCGAATAATCCAGGCGAACGTCAGGTCGGCATTGACCAGCCGAGCCCCGGTCAGGTCGGCATCGACCAGCTTCACGCCGTGCAGATTGGCGTTCGAGAAATCGGCACCCGCAAGTATGGCGCCGGTAAGATCGAGACCGGTCAGATCGTCGCCGGACAGATCCTTGTCCGACAGGTCGATCTTTTGTCCATGCGCCGCCGCGACGATGGCGCGCACGTGCTCGATGCTGAGATGCTCCGCCGCGAGGATTGGCAAGGCAATGAACATCGATACGATGACAACAGCGATGAAAGGGCAGCGAGACAAGGTCATGTATGGTTAGCTACTTCCCAATTCCGAACGAGTCGGTCGCATGGCTTTATGTCTCGACCAACAAACCAATCGACGTGCGTCATACCAATTCGCGACCACTCACAGGCGCAATGTCGTTATCATTCGCCTTGAGGACAGCACGTAGTCAGGCACCATTGCAAGGGCCTCGATCAAGTTACGGTAATCCAACGGCTTAGTCTCGCCACCCGCGCCTGGTTTGCGTTGAAAGCGGCGCTCTGGACGAACCCCGCAAAACCGTCCTCAATGCCGCCACCAGGAAGCGAACTCAAAAAGGCGGACCATGGCGGGAAACGAACAACAGACCACGACATCGCGACGCGGCGTGCTGATCGGCGGGACGCTTGCCGCCGCTGCGGCATCGCTGCCTGCCGTCGCTGCCGAGTCGTTCTGGACGGCCCGCTACACCGCGAAAAAGGGCGATGTCACGCTGGCGATGTATCGCAAGCGGCTGCATGCTCCCGGGCCGGGCACGCCGAAACTGCCGGTGCTGTTCCTCGTCCACGGGTCCTCCATTTCGTCGATACCCAGCTTCGATCTGACGGTTCCGGGCGGTGGCGAATACTCACTGATGAATGTCTTCGCGCGCTGGGGCTTCGATGTCTGGACAATGGATTTTGAGGGCTACGGCAAATCCACCGTCACATCGGGCAATTCCGACATCGTCTCCGGCGTCAACGACCTGAAGGCCGCCATGCCGGTGGTCGAACGCGAGACGGGACTGACGAAATTCCATTTCATGGGCGAAAGCAGCGGCGCCATCAGGGCGGGCGCATTTGCCGTCGCCCAGCCGGCATCCGTCGAAAGCCTGATTCTGGAAGCCTTCACCTATACCGGCAAGGGGTCTCCCACCCTGGCCAAACGCGGCGAGCAAACGGAATTCTACCGCACGCATAACCGCCGCAAGCGCGACGAGAAGATGATTCTCAGCATCTTCACCCGTGATAAACCCGGCACGTCAGATCCGCGCGTGGCAGTGGCGTTGGCGCAGGCGGATATGCCGAACGGCGACACCGTCCCCACCGGCACCTACCTCGACATGACCGCCAACCTGCCGCTGGTCGATCCGGCTAAAGTGCTGTGTCCGGTGCTGATGGTGCGCGGCCAATACGACGGGATATCGACCGAGGAAGATCTGCTCGATTTCTTCAGCAAACTGCCAACGCCGAACAAGCAATATGCCGTTATCCCCGGCGCCGCGCATGCCATTGCCATGAGCCTGACGCGCGCCGACCTTTGGCATGTGATGCGTGAATTCCTGACCATGCCGAAAACCGCCTGAGGAACAAACGAATGGGTATTCACGTTCACAATCTGTATTGCGACGCCAACGGCGAGTCTCACTGGCGCGACATCCAGGTTGACTGGGCTCAGGAAGGTCCCGAGGGCAAGACCTCCACCTGCCAGCCCGTCAACGGCATCATCTTTCGTCAGACGCAGGCGGAGCACGACCGCCCCTGGCATCCGGCGCCGCGACGCCAATACATTATCAACCTCGACGCGGGGGTGGAACTGACCGCCAGCGATGGCGAAGCCCGGGTTATCGGCGCCGGGGAGATCGTTTTGGTCGAGGACACCTCCGGCAAGGGCCATTTGTCCAAGTCGGTCAACAACCAGATGCGGCACTCTATTTTCGTGCCGATCGAATGATACCAACACCCGTCATGGTTCGGCTTGTCCGGGCCCCATGGCGCGGCACCGTCAGGGCACAGGTGGCCCGGACAAGCCGAACCATGACGATGGGACGGGAAAGTCGGCCTCAAAGCTCGTAAATGTAAGGGAGAAACGAAACATGCGTATTCACAATATCTATGTCGATGACGCCGGCGAAACCCACTGGCGCGATGTCGAGGTCGAATGGGTCGAGGAACGCAACGGCAGCAAGCTGTCGGCGCGCCTGCCCGCCACCGGCATCATTTTCCGCGAAACTGGCGGCGACTATGACCTGAGCTGGCATCCGGCCCCGCGGCGTCAGTACATCATCAACCTGGATGGTGGCGTGAAAATCACCGCCAGCGACGGCGAAGCACGTGAAATCGGTGCCGGCGAGATTATCCTGGTGGAGGACATTCGCGGCAAGGGCCACCTGTCGCAATCAATCGGCGGCAAAATGCGGCACTCGATCTTCGTGCCGATTGAATAACGACACACCCTGGCGCCTGGATCGTTTGGCGATCATAGCGCGTAAAGAAGGCCGGGGGATTGCTCCCCCGGCCTTCTTGTTGTTCGTTCGTAAAGGTTTAGCCACCGCCGCCCATCAGGCTGGGGCCATTGTTGGAACCACCCCGCTGCGTCGTCTGCGTGGCGCTGTATGGGGCAGCCTGCGCCATCTGTGCAACGCCAGCAGCCAGGCCCATTGCGACAACGGCCGCGAGGATCATGCTTTTCATCGGAACTCTCCATCAATCTTGTCGGGCGGAATGTCCGGCTTCGATGGACTATAAATAGGTCTGTGCACTCCGGATGATAATCCAGGCATTTGGCATTAGATTTATGCGTTGAGCAGAGCAATGAAGGAACTTCCCCTATGCACGTACAAACAACAAAAAGGCCGGGGAAAACCCCGGCCCTTTCGTTACGCGCTTAAAAGACGATTAGCCGCCGCCACCCATCAGGCTCGGGCCATTGTCACTCCCACCCTGGTGGGATGAGGTCTGCGAACCACTATACGGGGCCGCAACGGCCATCTGAGCGACACCTACGGTCAGGCTCAGCGCGGCGATGGCTGCAAGGAACATGGTCTTCATCGGAATTCTCCATCAATCTTGTCGGGCGGAATGTCCGGCTTCGATGGACGGAAGATAGGTTTATGCCGCCTGGATGATAATCGAGGCATTTGGCATTAGATTTATGCGCCAATCGCGGCAATCGCAGCCCGCTCGCGCCTTGAAACTCAAACCAGCCAGGTCGCCTCGTTCTCGCCCCAGGTTCGCGCGTCTTGCAGCCGCAGCTCCAGCAAACGGAATTCCTCGACCAGGAAGTCGATCACCACGCGGGTTCGTTGCGCCAAATGCCGGCGGGACGGATACACGACGAACGCCTTTCGGCGGCGGGCAACATAGTCCGGGAGCAGCCGATACAGCCGTCCCGCGCGGATTTCAGTCACCGTCAGCGGGTCGCCCAACAACGCGATCCCATATCCGGACAACGCCGCCTGCCGCACCACCAGACTGTTGTTCGACCGGAACGCACTCGTCACCTCGACCTCGACCGCGCCCTCGGGACCGGTAAAGGCCCAGTGATTGCTGTCAGGCCCGACCTCCTGGACGATGCAGGTGTGGTTCAGCAGATCGGACGGATGCGACGGGGCGCCCCGGCGTTCCAGATACGCCGGAGCGGCCACGGGCGCCGAGGTCATCGTCGTCAATGCCCGAGACACCAGCGACGTATCCGCCGGTTGCTCGAACCGCAGCGCCACGTCCAACCGCTCGGCCACCAGATCGTCGGCGTATTCGCTGACCACCAGCTCCACCGACAGACCGGGATGCCGGCTGACCAGCGCGGTGAAGTCCGTCACCAGCAGAAGCGCGGCGCCCACCGGGACGCCGACGCGGACCAGGCCGGTCGGAGCGCCACCGTTCTTGCCGAACCGGTCCTCCAGATCCTCCGCCTGCTCCAGCAAATGCCGAGCGCGCACCACGAGATCCTGGCCGTCGTCAGTCAGGCTGAGTTTGCGGGTGGTGCGGTGGAACAGGCGGACGCCGAAATGGTCCTCCAGTTGCGCCACCTGACGGGTCACGGCGGACTGGCTGGCGTTGCCCTCCCGCGCGACGGCGGAGAACGAGCCGGTCTCGACCACGCGGATAAAGGTGTGCAGCCCGTTGATCAGGTCCATTGTCTGCCCCGGTTCGGGCGAGCGGTCAGACCGCCAGCCGCAGCGCCAATGCCTGCAACATGGGGACGGCGGCGGTGAGTTCCGACAGGCGAACGGCTTCTCCGGGTTTGTGAGCGACGCCGATGTCGCCCGGTCCCATCACAACGCACGGCGCGATCGCCTGCAGGACGGAGGCATCGGTGCCGAACGGCGCGGTGGTGGCGGGCTGTCCGCTGACCTCGACGCAGTGGCGGACAAACGGATGATCGGCGGCGAGTTCCGGCGGGGTCCCTTCCTCGGCTTCGGTGACGGCGATGCTGTAGCGGGCGGCGGCTTCACGGACGGCGGCGCGGATCGGCGCCGGATCGATCGCGGCGGAGTAGCGGAACTTGATGCGGGCGGTCGCGACCGGGACGGTGACGTTGATCGCGGTGCCGTGGTTGTCGATCACGATATTGAAATCGCTGAATTTCGGCTCGTAGGCGGTGTCGTGCAGCGCGGCGTCGGTCAGTATCCGCTCGTAGATGGCTTTCATGTCCGCCAGGAACGGGATCAGGTCCCAGTTGGCGTTACGGCCGATCCCCTTGGCGCTGTGAGCCTGCACGCCCGTCGCCACACAGGTGAACAGGATATGGCTGCGATGGCCGCGCACCGGCTGCAAGCCGGTTGGTTCGACCACCAGAATCCCCTTGGGGCACACGGTTCGGACCAACGCTGACCGTTCGGCGATGACTCGGGCGCCTTGCTTGGTGGATTCCTCGTCGGTGGTGATCAGGAAGGTGACCGGGACGCTATCCGGCAGCCCTCGGGCCGCGATGATCGCGGCGGCGACGGGGCCTTTCATGTCGGTGCTGCCCAATCCGTGCAGGACTCCGTCCGCGTCAATGTGGGCGGACCACGGATCGTCCCGCCAGCCGGTATCGGGGACGGTGTCCATGTGGCCGGAGAACGCGATGCCGCCCGGCCTGCCGCGATGCGCGACCAGCACGCGCTTCGGCACGCCGGCGGCGTCGTGGTAATCGAGACGCTCGATCTCAAACCCGGCGAGTTCCGGCTCGATCCGGTCGGACACGGACAGGTTAGAGATGAAGCTGCGGCTGTCGAGCCGGACAAGGTCGCGAGTCAGGTCGGCGATGCTGGAGGTCAGGTCGGTCATGCTGCTGCATAGTCCCGCGGGGGCGCCGCTCGCAACCGGCGGGCGCTGAGGCGCTCGACGTCGCGCATTAAAGCAACCTCGCCCGCTGCTTGGGGGTGAGGAGCGTGCAATGCTCGACCTTGCCGAACCATCGATAGCGATTGCGCGCCACCACTCCATAGGCCGCATCCCGCCACCGTTCGGGCACCATCGCACCCACCCGCAAGCAACGCCACGCACCCCCAAGTACGGAGCATAGCCGCAGATACCCGGCGCTTGCCGTATAGGCACGTCCTCCCTCGATCAACAGATAGGTCTCGTTCCACTTGACGCCGTAATGCCGGTACAGTGCCTGGCCCAGACTCGAACGCGCTGGCGTGAAATTCACACGCGCATGCCGGTCGTGTCGCATGACAAAGGCCGCGCCGCCCGAGCAAAGGGCGCACACGCCGTCAAACACGAAAAGCGCCCGACGATCGTCGAACACCGGCACGTCCGGGTCTTCACGGTAGCTATATCGCGGGCGCGCCAGTTCAGGCATCGAAAGGGTCCGTATGCACCGAGATGTCGAGATGTTCGAGTGCGCCGAGATATTCATCGAGCCCGATCAGGTCGAGGCATGGGAAGGCACCTCGTGCGCCCACCTCACCGCGAGCCAATTTCCTCGCAAGCAGGATCGCCGGCATGCAGGGGATGTAGGGTCCGTGCCCCGAACGCGCGACAATGAAGAAGCGGACGCGCTTAGGGCGGCCATCGTGGCCTTCTCCGGCCAGAAACATGTGGAACCCAGATCGACTGGACCCGAAGCGGTCGAACAGGAACGCGAGATCCAAGAGGCGCTCCGCGTGCGCGTCGAGGGAGCCAACCAGCCCGAGCCGCACCAGCCAGCCGAGCGCCCAAGTGCCCGCGTGCAGGATCTTGAGTTCGTGCCCGGCAGCGAAGCGGATGTTGCTTACCTCCGGATAGCGCCGCGGAAAGAGTTCGAGATCGGGGATGTCGCAATTTCCGAACAGGCGCAGTCCTAATTCCGGGTAACGCACAGCGTGGGTATCCTGCCAGCCGAACACCCGTTGCATCCGGCCGTCGCGTAGCCGATGCAGCGGCTTGCCGACGTAGCTCAGAACCGCGGATGTCGTCGCGAGACCGCGATTGGTCTGCTGCGCGGCGCTGATGCCGTACTCGATCGCGTCGAGCCGCGCGAAGCCGACCCGATAATGGTCGATCACCGCAGCGGTGAGGCAAGGCACCGAGCTCGCCCCACTCACCACGATCACACCGCGCGCACGTGCCGCGGCATCAAGCTCATCGATCGAGACGACGAAGTCGCGCGCATCCGCGAGGTCCAAATAGTGGCAGCCCTGCGCAATACAGGCGCGCGCTACGCGGTGGTCCTGGCGCTGGAATGGGCCGGTCGTATGGACGACAATATCGGGCGAGATCCGGTCGAACGCTGTGGTGAGATCTCCGTCAATATCGATCGCGTGCCCCTCGACCAAATGAGCGCCGTCGAGCCCGGAGGCGAAAGCTTGCGCTTTTGCCTCCGATCGTCCGCCGATCAGCAACCGGATCTGCGAATCCGGCGCAAGCGACCGGGCGATATAGCTACCGAAATTACCGTAGCCGCCGATGACGAGTACGCGCGCTACCATGAAGGCTTCGCCACCATGAGGTAGAATACGACGATCAGCCCACCGAACGCTGGCAAGCCAAGCGCTAACCACCAGCCGAACAGTCGTGACACCATGGCTGTGTCAAGGCTCCCGGTGATCACTTCAGCCTCAAGGATCGCCTTCATACGCATCTGAATAGCCACGACCGGCAGCCAGCAGGCTCCCGCAAGTAGGTATAGAGCGTAGGTGACGACGAGCCACCGATCGGTCCAGTCGAAGCCGCCCCTCGAAGCCAGCCAGGCACCACTCAGCGGTTGGACGATCACCGCGGGAAGCGTGAACAGGAAGTCGGCTCGAACAGTCGTTGCAGCGGCAAAGCGGCGGACGGCCGGTACGCCGCTCAGGTGCCCTGTCAGCATGAAGAACGCGATGCCTCCGCCGGTCCCGAACAACACGGTCGCGCTCAGGACGTGCAGCGTCTTGACGAAGAAGTACAAATCCAAGCTCGGGCTCCCGACCCCGGTCTAGGCCCGGCGGGCGACGGCGTCCATCCACCTTAGAGCAACCGTGCGGCCATCATGGACTCACAAGACGCTCGCCGTTGCTCCAAAGTGGACAGCCCGCTTTCGTCCAACCTTTGCCGTTTCCGCCGCCACAGCGAAGGGCTCGCTTTTCACCGGCGAGAGACAGCCAGACCGATCCGGAACAACCCCACCCCGCTTGAGCGTGAGCACAGTTCCGCCCACACTCTCCACCATGACCATCGAATATATCGCCCCCCGCTCCGGAGCCACCTTCCCGCTCGATCAGCCACGCTGGTGCGGGTCCGACCACGCGCCGCTGTTGCTGACACCAATGCCAGGCATCACCCGCGCGGACATCGACACCGGCACCCGCAGCCTGTGGCGCTATCGGGCGGCGCTCCCGCTGGCGGTCGAAAGCCCGATCACCCTCGGCGAGGGCTGCACGCCATTGATCCCCGCGACAGTGGCCGGTGTCCGGGTGCTGTTGAAATGCGAGTGGTTCAACCCGACCTGTAGCTTCAAGGACCGAGGCGCCAGCGTCATGCTGTCGCTGCTGAGGGCTCAGGGAATCGATCACGTCCTGGAAGACAGTTCTGGTAATGGCGGCGCCGCGATTTCCGCCTATGCGGCGGCGGGCGGCATGCAAGCGACGATCATGGCGCCGGACTCCACCAGTCCTGCGAAGACGGTGCAGATGCGGGCGCATGGCGCCAGCGTGGAACTCATTCCCGGCACCCGCCAGGACACCGCCGACGCCGCCGTCGCGCGATCCGGCACAATCTTCTACGCCAGCCACAACTGGCACCCGTTCTTCCTGCACGGCACCAAAACGTTGGCCTACGAACTGTGGGAGGATCTCGGTTTCCGCCCCCCCGACAACATCATCGTGCCATGCGGCGCCGGATCGAACGTGCTGGGTTGCGAGATCGGTTTCTCCGAACTGCTGCGGGCCGGCGAGATCGCCACTTTGCCGCGCATCTTCGCCGCCCAACCGGCCAATTGTTCCCCGATCGCCGCCGCGTTCATGGCGGGGTCGGATGAACCCGTCCCAACACCGATCTCCCCCACCATGGCGGAAGGCACCGCCATCGCGCAGCCGATCCGCCTGCGCGAGGTCTTGGGCGCACTGCGCGAAACCCGCGGCGGCGCCGTCACCCTGACCGAAACCGAAATCGCCAATGCCACACTCGATCTTGCTCGGATTGGCATCTACGTCGAGCCAACCAGCGCCCAGACCGCCGCCGCCTTCGCGAAACTGCTGGCCACCGGGACGATCACGGCCGAGCAGACAACGGTGCTGGTGATGACCGGTTCGGGACTGAAGGCAACGCCGAGGATCGCCGGACTGATGGGGATCGCGTTGTGAGCGACGCGGTACCACCCCGTATCGCCCTGCTCGGGTTTTCGATTGAGTGCAACCGGTTCGCCCCGATCGCCACCGAGGCCGACTTCCAAACGCGCACCCTGATCGGCGGCCCCGATCTGATCGCCGAGGCCAGATCCCCTGCCCCGCGCATGCTGGGCGAACTGCCCGGCTTCATCGCCGCCATGGATGCAGCCGGGCCGTGGGAACCCGTGCCCGGCCTGCTGGCGATGGCCGAACCCAACGGTCCGGTCGAGCAAGATTTTTTTGACAGCCTCATGCAACGATGGGACGCCGATCTGCGGGCAGCCGGCCGGCTGGACGGTGTGTATCTCGTCTTACATGGCGCGGGCCTGACGACCGGAGACCACGATCCCGAAGGCACCCTGCTGGGCCTCGTGCGAAGCATCGTCGGCGCCGATGTTCCCGTCGTCGCCACTTTCGACCTGCACGCCAATGTTTCCGACGCCGACGTCACACCCCTAAACGGTTTCGTCGGTTACCGCACCAATCCGCATCTCGACATGCGGGAGCGCGGAGCCGAAGCCGCTGTGCTGCTGCGCCGGTTGCTGACCGGCACACGCAGCTTCCTGGCGCGCATCCGCCTGCCGATCGTGCCGCCGACGGTCACCCAACTCACCGGAAAAGACGCGCCGAACCGGCCGTATGGAGAACTGATCGACCTCGGCCAGCAACGCATGACGGAAGCCCCTTACGCCGGGCGCGTGCTGAATGTCTCCGTCATGGGCGGTTTCGCCTTCGCCGATACGCCGTTCAACGGCCTGACCGTGGTGGTCACCGCCACCGACCAGGAAGCGGCCGACGCGCTGGCGGAGGAAATCGCGGCGGCCGGCTGGGCGCGTCGTGACCGGTTCCGGCCCACGCTGACCAGCCTGGAAGACGCCACACGGCTGGCGACAACAACGCAAACGCCGCTGATCTTCGCCGATGTCGCCGACAATCCCGGTGGCGGCGGGCGCGGCACGACGATGTCCATCCTGCAAGCCTTCCACGCGGCCGGTGTGAAGAACGCCCTGGTAGGCGTCATCCACGATCCGGCCCTCGCCGACGAGGCCACAGAACGCGGTGTTGGCGCGACGTTCGAGGCCCGGTTCAACCGCGACGGCGGCGACGCATTTTCAAAACCATTCGCCGCCTCGGCCACAGTCGTGGCGTTGCGGGACCAACCCATCCAGGGCCGGCGCGGCATCTATGCCAACAACACGCTGACTGTCGGAAAATCCGCCGCACTGACCCTGGACGGAATCACCGTCATCGTTCTCAGTCACCGCTACCAGTGCGCCGACCCGATGTTTTTCGAGGCGTTCGGCCTCGACATCGTCGCCGCCCGCGTCGTCGTGGTGAAATCACGCGGCCATTTCCGGGGCGGCTTCGACGAATTCTTCCGTCACGAGCAGGTTATCGAAGTCGATGCCCCTGGCCTGACCAGCCCGATCCTGTCCCGCTTCCCCTGGCAATACATGCCCCGGCCGGTGTTGCCGATCGACGATCACGCCGAATGGACATCTCCCACACAGACTGGACCGACATGAATCTCGCCGATCTGCCAACCCCGTGCCTGGTCCTTGACCGCACCACCCTGACACGCAACATCCGCGTCATGGCCGCGGCCCTTGCACGCCTGAACGTGCCGCTGCGGCCGCACATGAAGACCGCCAAATCGATCGACGTGGCCCGATTGGCGACGGACGGCCAACCTGGTGGGATCACGGTTTCCACCCTGGCCGAGGCGGAATACTTCCTCGGTCATGGCATCACCGACATCCTGTACGCCGTTGGCATCACGCCGCAGAAGCTGGAGCAGGTGTGCAAGCTGAACGCCGCCGGTGCTCACATTATCGTGATAACCGATGATGCCGACATGGCCGACCTGATCGCCGCCCAGCCGGTCCCGCCCCGCACGTTGATCGAAATCGACAGCGGCGAGGAACGCGGTGGCGTGCACCCCGACAGCGACAAGCTGCTGGAACTCGCCGCTCGGTTGGGCAACTGCCTGACCGGGGTGTTGACCCACGCCGGGCACTCCTACGCCGGCCGGAGCGTGCGAGACATGGCGCGTATCGCCGAGATCGAGCGCAGCACGGTCACCCGGGCGGCGGGTCGATTGCGGGATGCGGGGCATAAGATCGATATTGTGTCGGCTGGCAGTTCACCCACCGCGCGTCACGCCGAGAACATGGCCGGCGTGACGGAAATCCGAGCCGGCGTTTACATGTTCGGTGATTTGTTCCAGGCTGAGATCGAAACCCACGGCATGGACGCCATCGCCGTCACCGTGCTGACCAGCGTGATCGGGCGCCGCCCCGGGCGTATCCTGGTCGATGCGGGCGGACTGGCGTTGTCGAAAGACCGCAGCACCGAAGCGACGCCGCACGACTACGGCTATGGCCTCGCACGCGACATCGACGGTCAGCGGAGTCTTGGTAACGCGATTGTGCGTAAGGCCTATCAGGAGCACGGCGTCATCGACCTCGATCCGGCATTCGAGGTCGATTTGCCGATCGGGGCCAAACTGCGCATCGTGCCCAATCACACTTGCATGACCGCCGCCGCGCATGACCGCTATTTCGTGGTGGAGGGCGGGCAAGAGGTGGTCGCGATTTGGAATCGGGTGAACGGCTGGTAACCCTTGCGCCTTCCCCCACCCCGTCCAATGTGACCAGATGAACGGAGCGTTCGTAACGGTTTAACAAAGGAGACGTGTCTTCCAGAAAACTGGTCCAGATGACTGGGGTTCGTTCCCGGGATCGTCCGTGCCGGTTTCACCAGTGCTTGCGCTGGTGGGTTTTGTGGGTCTGTGTCTGCTGGTCGGGGCTGCCGGTGGCTCGTTGACGGCGCGATCCATCCATCTTTGGTATCAGACCCTGCATGCGCCGCCGGGTACTCCGCCGACCTGGGTTTTCGCACCGGTCTGGAGCGCGCTTTACGTCATGATCGGAGTGGCCGGGTGGCGGGTTTGGAGGCGGCTGGGGGCGGGAAAGCCCTTGCTGCTGTGGGGCTGGCAACTCGCGGCCAACGCGTTGTGGGCACCGGCATTTTTCGGTCTGCATAGTCCCGCGCTGGCTATGGTTACGATGGTTGCCCTACTAATTCTGGTTGCATTGACGAGCCGGGCCTTCCGCCGTGTTGACCGCATCGCGTTTGCATTGATGCTCCCGTACGGACTTTGGTGCCTCTACGCTGCTTATCTGAATGCGGGCTTTCTGGTGCTTAATCACGTGTAATTTGCCACGCTCGATCCGGTGCACGAATTTGTTCGTTTCGGCTGAGTCAGAACCCGGGGCGGGACATCGTGTCATTCTTGCCGCCGTTGATGCCGACTCTCGCCCCGTCGTCATGGCCCGGCTTGTCCGGGCCACCTATGACCTGACGGTGCCGCGTCAGGTGGCCCGGACAAGCCGGGCCATGAAGATGGGTAAGGAGTCTGCGATGGGTAAGGAGTCTGCGCGACTTTATTCCGGTTTGCTCAGAACCCGGTGCCGGACACCCTCTGCATCCACAGGCCAGTGATAGGCGCAGCCCGCGCACACAATCGAAAACTCGTCCGGAGTGCACTGATGAACGATCTGCCAAATCAGACCATCCTGAGTGCCGATCAACTGTCACGCATGAACCTGTGGTGGCGCGCCGCGAACTATCTGGCGGTTGGCCAAATCTACCTTCTGGCCAACCCGCTCCTCCGCGACCCGCTCCGCATCGACCACGTCAAACCCCGCCTGCTTGGGCATTGGGGCACAACGCCGGGTCTGAACTTCCTGTATCTTCATCTCAATCGCATCATCACCGAACGCGACCTGAACCTTATGTTCATCGCGGGGCCGGGTCATGGCGCACCCGGTGTCGTCGCCAGCACATGGTTGGAAGGCACTTACAGCGAGACCTATCCGAACGTGTCGCTCGATGCCGAGGGCATGCAGCATCTGTTCCGGCAATTCTCCTTTCCGGGCGGTATCCCAAGTCATGCCGCGCCGGACACGCCGGGCTCGATCCATGAGGGCGGCGAACTGGGGTATTCGCTGTCGCACGCCTATGGCGCGGTGCTGGACAATCCGTATCTGGTCGCCGCCTGCGTCATCGGCGACGGGGAAGCCGAGACGGGTCCACTCGCGACGTCCTGGCACGGCAACAAATTCCTCAACCCGGCGACAGATGGGGCGGTGCTGCCGATCCTGCACCTGAACGGCTACAAGATCGCCAACCCGACGGTTTTGGCACGCATTCCGACAGCCGAGTTGCACGCCCTGATGACCGGTTACGGTTATGACCCGATCGAGGTTTCGGGATCAGACCCGGACCTGATGCATCAGGCGATGGCCGCCGCGATGGAACGGGCGTTCGACGCCATCGCCCGTATTCAGCAGGCCGCGCGTCATGGAGCAACCGTCGCCCCGGTTCGGCCAACCTGGCCGATGATCATCCTGCGCAGTCCGAAAGGTTGGACCGGCCCCAAGACCGTGGACGGGCTGAAGACCGAGGGCTTCTGGCGCGCCCATCAGGTCCCGTTCACTCTGGACAAGCCTGAACATCTTGGCCTGCTCGACGACTGGATGCGCAGCTACCGCCCGAACGAGTTGTTCGACGAAGCCGGCCGGCCGGTCGAGGCGATCACCAGCCTGGCGCCGCTCGGCAGCAAGCGCATGAGCGCCAACCCGCACACCAATGGCGGCCTGCTGATGCGCCCGCTGCGGATGCCGGATTTTGCCGATCATGCTGTGGCTGTTCCCGAACCAGGGGCGGTGGATGCCGAGTCGACCCGCGTCATGGGCGCCTTTCTGCGCGACGTGATGAAAGCCAACGCAGCCACCCGCAATTTCCGGGTGTTCTCGCCCGACGAGAACAACTCCAACCGCCTGAACGACGTGCTGGAGGTGACCAACCGAGCCTGGGATGCCGAAACGATCCCGGAGGACGACCGGTTGGCGCCCGGCGGCCGGGTGATGGAAATCCTGAGCGAGCATACCATCCAGGGCTGGCTGGAGGGGTATCTGCTAACCGGCCGGCATGGGCTGCTGTCCTGCTACGAGGCGTTCATCCACATCGTCGATTCGATGGTGAACCAGCATGCCAAATGGCTAAAGAGTGCGCGCGCCATCGCCTGGCGGCGGCCGGTCGCATCGTTGAACTACCTGCTGACGTCGCATGTCTGGCGGCAGGATCATAACGGGTTCAGCCATCAGGACCCCGGCTTCATCGATCATGTGGTGAACAAGAAGGCCGACATCGTCAGAGTGTATCTGCCGCCCGACGCCAATACCCTGCTGTGTGTGACCGACCATTGCCTGCGAAGCTGGGACCGCATCAACGTGATCGTCGCCGGCAAGCAGCCGGAACCGCAGTGGCTGGATATGGACGCGGCGATCAAGCACTGCACGCAGGGGATCGGCATCTGGCCGTTCGCCAGCAACGACCAGGCTGGCGCCCCGGATGTGGTGATGGGCTGCGCCGGCGATGTCCCGACCCTGGAGGTCATGGCCGCGGTCGATCTGTTGCGGCGGCTGTTGCCGGATCTTCGCATCCGGGTGGTCAATGTGGTGGACCTGATGACGCTGGAACCGAAATCTCAGCATCCTCATGGCCTCAGCGATCCGGATTTCGACGCCCTGTTCACCACCAGCGCGCCGGTCATCTTTGCCTTCCACGGCTACCCCAGCCTGATCCACCGGCTGGTTTACAGGCGGACCAATCACGCCAATTTCCACGTCCGCGGCTTCATGGAGGAAGGCACCACCACCACACCGTTCGACATGGTGGTGCGCAACCGGTTGGACCGCTTTCATCTGGTCGCCGACGTGATCGATCGTGTGCCCGGCCTTGGACCCGACGCGGTCTATGTGAAGCAGGCGATGCGCGACAAACTGATCGACCACGAGCAGTACATCGTGCGGTTCGGAAAAGACATGCCCGAGGTCGCCGACTGGCGATGGCCTCCGGCAAATCGCCGCCAGACCTACGGGGGAACCGCCGTTTAAACGAACCGGCGGTTTCGAGCCGCCCACCGCAAACCTATATCGACTGGGGAGATGGATCGCTGCTAGAACCCCGTTTCCGCGTTGCCGACGAAGGTTTGACGCCATGAAGGTTTATTCATGAACATGTATGCTGTCCGTATTGGTTTGGGATTGCCGCGGCCTCTCACCGCGCTGGTTTTCGGCGCGCTGTTGGCCGGTGTCATGGCACCGGCGGCACGGGCACAAATGCCCGGAAGCGGACCGGCCGGCACGCAGCATATGGGTCCGCATGGCACCAGCGGCCCTGACAAGCCGGGTCTGGAGGCACCGGACGCAATCCCCGGATCGAAGCCACGCGGGGATGCCGCGCCGTCCACACATGCCGTCGGCGACATGCAACCGACCGACGCGCTGTTCGATGCCATCAATCGCGGCGACATCGCCTCTGCTCGGGATGCCCTGAACAGGGGCGCCGATCAGAGCGGCGTGAATGTTCTCGGGATGACGCCGATGGAATTATCGGTCGATCTGGGTCGCAACGATATCACCTTCCTGCTGCTGTCGATGCGCGGCGAGGATAGCGGACGCGGATCGCGTGCGGCGTCGCACGCCCCCGATACGAAGACGGCGGCGCCGGCGAAAGTCGTCAAGGGACCCGCACCGGCTTCACACGCTGTTGCGGCGACCGCGCTGGCGGCGACGAAACCGCGCGCGACACCTAAACTGTTCGCCAATGATGGTGGCACTCCGGTTCCGAGCGCCGGATTCCTTGGCTTCGACTCCCGTTCCTCCGCCAATTAAGGCAAACGGGCGGGAGGGTTTCGGCATCCCTGCCGCTGAGCGGGCGGTGCGATCCGGTCATGGCCACGGGCATTCTGCCCCGCGTGCCCGGGCGGATCGCAATCACGCTATGGCTACAGGCTGGATATTCGGGCGCGACGCCCTATGTGCCGGACAGGCGTGGAAGGAGTCCGCAAATGTCCGAACCTGATAGCAGATATACCGCACAGAACCTGATGACCGTGCATGGCTTGCGGGCCAGCGCCGTGGTTCAGGAGCGAATCGCCGAAGCCCGCCAACAGGGCGATGTGTCCGGCCTGGAGCGCTGGCAAAACGTCGATGCCGCCATCGCGGAACTGCGCCGCACCGGCGGTGGGCATATGTCACAACTCTGATATTGCCGGGACGATGACTGCCTGACGCCTCGATCGGGGCTTCATCAAGAATGTTGGCTGGGGCGGGAGGGATCGAACCTCCGAATGACGGAATCAAAATCCGTTGCCTTACCGCTTGGCGACGCCCCATCAAGCCAACCGCCGAAGTGATAGGTCGGTCGGCGTCCCGCGTAAAGTGCGAACCGCTATCGGACGGTTGGATTCTGTGTCAGGCCGCCTCCCCAAACCCACCAGCCGTCGCGAACGACGCTGCCGGACGCCTGCCGAGCCGCGTCCGGGGATGCGAAGAGGCCGAAGCAAGTCGCCCCGGAACCGCTCATGCGGGCCAGAAGGCAGCCAGGAAGTCCATCAAGCGCCGCAAGCGTAACGCCGATCGACGGCGCCAATTCCCTGGCCGGCGGCTCAAGGTCGTTGCACGTCGAACGAAGGGAGGCCGCCAGCGACTCGGTCTCTTGCCAACCACCTGCCGGGAAAACCGCCGCCGGGGTGAATGCCCCGGTGCGCGCGCGAAAAACCGAGGGCGTCGAAACCGCGACTCCGGGATTGATCAGAACGATCCCCGCATCCGGCAGGTTTGGCGCTGGCGATAGGACCTCGCCAATGCCTGCCATCATGGCCGGACGGTTCAGCAGACAGACCGGGACGTCGGCCCCCAATCCGCGCGCGATCCCAAGCAACCGGTGCTCAGCAACGGAAACCTGCCAGAACCGGCATAATAATCGCAGCGTGGCCGCCGCGTCAGCCGATCCACCGCCGATACCCGAGGCAACCGGCAGTTGCTTGTCCAGCACCAGCTTGCCAAGGGCCGTCACGCCCGCTTCAGCCGCCAGCGCCCGAGCGGCGCGCAGCACAAGGTTGTCGGCCTCGGCCGCCAATCCGGCAGCGAACGGGCCGGTCACGGTCAGCGTCAGATCGTCGGCCGGCGAAACGCTCAGCCGGTCGCCGACCTCCGCGAAGGCCACCAGACTGTCGAGCAGATGGTAGCCATCGGCCCGCCTTCCCGTGACGTGCAGGTGCAGATTAATCTTCGCGGGAGCCAATTCCGAAGCCGAGGACACCGACTTACTGTCCGCTAAGGACCGCGCCGGCATGTCCGGTATTCAGCTTGGCCTCCAGTTTCGCCGCATCGTCCGGTGCCGGGTTCAAGGTCAACGCCCGGCGCCATTGATACGACGCTTCCACCGCCCGCCCCACCGCCTGATAGGCATCGCCGAGATGGGCGTTGATCGTGGCGTCCTCCGGCTCCAGCTCAACCGCCTTTTCCAGCGTCCGCACCGCCTCCTGACTTTGCCCCTGACGCAGCATGACCCAACCCAAACTGTCTGTGATGGCACCGTCGTTTGGACGGCGTTCGGCGGCGGTCTGGATCATCTTCCGCGCCTCATCCAGGTGGTGCCCCATATCGGCGAGCGAATATCCCAGATAGTTCAAGACGAACGGCTGGTCGGGCGACAGTTTCAGGGCGTGTTCGAAATCCGCCTTCGCCTTGGGCCATTGATGCGCCCGCTCCTCGGCCACCCCGCGGTCGTAGAAAATGACCCAGTCCGACCCAACCGGGTGCGAGATTCGAGCGATCGCCTTGTCGTAGGCCGCGACAGCATCAGGGAACCGGAGCTTGGTGCGCAGGATGTCGCCGCGCTGCTCATCCGGCAGCGGACTGTCGGGATAGTCGCGCGCCAGACGCTCCAGATCGTGCATCGCATCGTCGGAGCGGCCCAGACGATCCGCCAGCAGCGCCCGTCGCATCTGAACGACGGCAATGACCGGATCGCCAGCCGGCACGTCACTGAGCATGCGCAACGCGGCCTGTGTCTGCTTTTGGTTGACCAGGATTTCCGCCGCCAGAAGCCGCGTTGCCGCAAAATCAGGTCGCATGTCGAGCGCGAGGCGCGCCATGATCAGGGAGAAATCGTTGGCATCCTGCGATCGCAGCAGGCCGGCGAAGGTAAAATAGGCTTCGGCGATCCCATCCGCCGCCCGCGCCACCGGCCGTTTGTTCACCGATGCCATCAAGCCGGGCAACGCGATGGACAGATTAGGCGCAACCGATTGCAGCGACGCCAGAGTAAGCTGCGCTTCGCCCGCCTGACCCGATCGGGCCTGCCAACTCGCCAGAATTTGCGTCAGTCGCAGGTTGGGCGACGTCATATCGCTCTCAGCGAGACGATACAGTTTGGCCGCTTCGTCCGGCCGGTTGCCGATATCGGCGATCATCGCCGCCTGCACCGAGAACAACGACTGAAAGCGTGGATTCTCGACATAAGGCCGCAGCGTGGACAGCGCCGTGTCGGTGCGTCCATCACCCAGTTGCGCCCAGGCCACCAGCAGCGGCTGCAGCAACTGCGTCAGCCCCTGGCGCGGCAGGCCACGAAAGCGCTGTTCCGCCGCCTGCCAGTGGCCGGCCTTGATATCGACATCCGCCAACACGAGCTGGGCGACCTGACTGTCCGGCAACTGCTGCGCCAAACGGATCGCTTCCGGCCGGCCGGCATTCAGACAGGCGAGGAAGGCCTGAAGCGTCAGTTCGGGATCGCCGGGACTCTGCGCGACCGCCTTCAACAGGTCGTTGGCGGCGGTGACGGGATCTCCCTCGGCCATCGCAAAGCGGCCGGCCAGGAAATTGCCGATCACTCCGGCCGGAACCTGACCGGTGCCAGCCTCGGTTGATGGTTCAGACGCCGCGCAGGCCGACAACAGCGTAAGCGCGAGTAGGACGGACCGCCGGGCGGCGCGGACATGTTGCATCGGCTCACTCTAACAGCCGGTTCGGGCGATGTCATTCAGCTTGCGACAATTGCGCGGGAGATACAGCGAATAGGCTGGCCGGATCGGACCATGCGGTTTCGGTATTCCTGGCGGATGGAGTTGCCAACGGCGGTCAACACATCTTCGTGATTGACCGCCGCATCAGGATGGCACGTGGGCTAGCTGCGGTAATCGGTCTTGCCATCATCGATCAGGCGCAGCGCGGCGGTCCAGGCCATTTCGTAGTGGCTTTCAACCTCGTTGGCGGCGAACTGGGCGGCGGTGTGGGCGCAGACCTCCGGCGGCGGCAGGATGATTTCGCGTCCACCCGCCAGCGCATCGACCTGGGCGGCGCAGGCGCGCTCCAACATGTAGATGTTCAGGAACGCCTCGGCGATCGAGGTGCCACCAACCAGTAGGCCATGGTTGCGCAAAATCATCGCCTTGTGCTGGCCGAGGTCGGCGACCAGACGCTCCCGTTCATCCAGGTCCAGCGCGATGCCTTCGTAGCCGTGATAGGCGAGGCGGCCGTAGAACTTGCAGGCGTGCTGCGACAGCGGCAGCAGACCGTCCTTTTGCGCCGACACCGCGATACCGGCCGATGTATGCGTGTGGATCACGCACATCAGGTCTTCGCGGGCCATGTGGATCGCGGAATGGATGGTGAAGCCGGCGGCGTTGACATCGCGGCTGCTGAGACCGCGCTCATCGACGATGTTGCCATGCAGATCGACCTTCACGAGATCGGATGCCCGCATCTCGTGGAAATGCACACCATACCGGTTGATCAGAAAGTGGTGATCCGGCCCCGGAATGCGGGCGCTGAGATGGGTGTAGATGAAGTCGGTCCAGCGGTGATGCGCCACAAGGCGGTACAACGCGGCCAGATCGCAGCGGATCTGCCACTCGGCTTCGGACACACCGGCGAGCGAGGCTGGAGAGGTTGCGATATTCATGGCGGTGCCATCCCGAAAATGATGCGGCACCGTCAACGTTGGGGCGGCTGGCGTCAAGTCTTTGCCGTGGCCGGGACAGGGCGGAGTATTGGGGCGCCGACGCTCATCCTGACGCGTAGGCCGATTCGTGCGCCTGGCCAACCGGCGTCGATCCCGTCAGCAGCGCCTGCATCCTGCCGTCCAACGCGGCAATCCTGGTTTCGACCGCCTCGTGTTCCGCTTCCGGCAAGATGCGGAGGCTGGCCTTGAGGTCCGCGACCTCATGCACCATCGCCATCACCCGCACGCGCCGCTGCTGCTTTTCCTCGGGCGTGCTCGGCTGCGGGGAGTCGCTCGTGGTGCGGTCGTGGTGATCGGCCGGCGCCGGTTCGGCCGCGCGTTCGTCGGGATGCGCGATCGCCAGGTCTTCCGCCTGTGGCGGAACCACCTCTTCCGGGGCGCGGTCCGCGACCGGCGCCGGCGGTCCGAGGTCCATCCGGCTGGCGACCAGAAACGAAACCGTCGCCTCCTGACGCGCGCCCTTCCGGTTTTGCTCCGCCACTCGGTTGAGCCCGATGCTGCCGCTGCGCAGACGCAACACCATCATCAGCGGCAGGTCGTCCGCCATCGACCGGACCAGCGAGTCCGATGCCGCCAACCCGTTCAGCACGATTTGCCCCACCGCGATCGGGTCCAGTTGGGTGCGGATGCGGTACTCCTCGAGCGTCTCCGCCGCCGCCATGCGGGCCAGCGCGACATCGCCCCCGGTGAGGCTGAGGAAGATCGGCGCCAACAGCGTGACGATCAGGTTCGACAGGTAGCCTGTGCAGAATGGCGGGCTGGCGGGCGAGGGTTCGGCGAGGGCGGTGGGTTGGGTCATGCTGCTCACTTAGAACAATATAAGAACTTACTACCTCTGGTTGCTTTTCCGCGTCAAGCAAAATTTCCTGCCTGTTGGCGGTGCATAGGCGGCGAGACGTTCCTTCGATGGGGCGGTTACCGGCCGCCTCGTGGCCATTTCTGAGATAGCGTTTTTGGATCGGGCGCCGGTGGCTTGGATTTGGAACTCAGATCAGAACGGATAAGGACGGATAAGGACGGATTTCTGAAAATCTTATTGACGGGTAGGCGACACACTCAATCCCCGCTCGCGGTCGAAAGGCGCGCGTGCCGATGGGGCGCCTGAAGGCGATCTTCAGGCCCGCGCCGCTGCCATCCGCGAATACGACAGAAACCCGGGCACCCAATGCAGCATGATCCATCCGGCTGAATGCTTGGTGCATGGCGGTTCCAAAGCTGAACCCGAGGCGGATGAGGCGAAGACGCTGGCAGCATTGTTGCGGCGGCGGCTGTCGCGCCGGTAGGAGGACAGAGGGGCCAGCGACAACGATCCACCGCCGGCACATGAAGGAGCTATCCGCCGGCGCACACGTCGCAGCGCATGCCGAAGGCGTTCCTCACCGAGGCAGTGACGCATCACGCCAAGGCGCTGGACCTAATCGGGCGATGTGGTCGACGCGCTGGACGACGCCTCTGCGGCCGATCCGTCGACGGACCCGGACCCCGATGCGGAGAAAGCGGCGCAATCGGCCCGCGCTGGGATACTGAGGGCCAAGCATAAGCCGAGCTGACAATGAAAACCAACCGCGCCTTAGCGAACGGCTTGTCGCTTCGACGGTCCGATTGTCTCCCTTCAATGACCTCGGGTAACTCTTCCGACGGATCGCGCGGTCACGCGGATGATTGGGCATGTTCGTCGAGCGTCGCTTTTGGCGCAAATTTACCTTCCAGTCTCCAGACGGTGGCTTCGTGGCCTTCGAAACTTCCGCCTAGCTCCAAACCGGCCTTGGCAACAGTAGCCTTAAGTCCGGCATTTATGCCGAAGTCGTCCAGATACGACACGCTAATCGAGAAATCCAGGAGGCCGTACTTGAGACGTCCTCGGGCGAGATTAGCCCAGGTGGGCTCATGATGAAACCATACAAGCGAGTCGGGGAGGCACGGAGCATTCGTACCTGAAAGCGAAGCCTCGAACAAAATGCTTTTCTTAGCACCCACTGTACCGCTCATGTCAGCGCTCGCGGAGGCGTTCGGGCTGCCTAATGGGACCGATAAACGGGAGGAAAAATCACGGGACCACCCTGAGACACACTCTACGCGGATGCTCGTCGCGCCCAAGCTCATCAGTAGCTCCACCGCTTCACACAATTTATGTTCGAACGTGTAACGATGAAAATCAGCCATAGTATAATACACGTTAGCGGTCGCGGGATGGCCCACATATAACACCCCTTCTCGGGGATGCCCGGGAGGAAATGACAGAGCCGCGGCCTGCTCCAGGGAAATCGGCAGAATCGGCGCGCCACTATTGCTTGCCCGACTCCATGCTTGATAAGCTTCCACACCTGCATTAATGAGTGCGCCAGTTGGATTAAGAGCCACCGAAGCAATTTTCAACCAATTTGCCCCGCCTCCAATTCCAATATCAGCCTCATACTTTTTGCGGCTTTCCTCCTGCGCGGCCCGCAGGACTTCTTTTTGGGCGACAACGACCAGCTGTCGTTCCAGATATGGACGTGCAGCGAAATCGTCTACCGCATCTTTGACCATGTGCACTTCCTTCACGTGAACGACAGAAGTTTTGATTACGTCACAATCCAGTTGCGCAGCAACCCTCAAATTCACCTTCATGCCTTCGTTGAAAGTAAGCTGGTAGACCGGTGGCTCTGTCCGTAGGCGCCCGTCTGGTGATCCTTAGAACCAGCACCCATTGTATCGAACACATTACCTAGTGAATACACTGCCCTCCCTTGGCCAAGCTTCGGGTAGCGCGGTAGACGAACTGCGAGCCGAAGGCGATGCACACAGTGTGCCGTGCCGTGAAAAATTACATGATCAATGCGGCCAATGTGGAGTTGCCACCGAGGCCCGTTGCACGACTTGAGCGCCCACTGCGATGACTTTGAGATAGGCACGGGCATTTTGATCCGGCTTCGCCCGTCCTTCCCCCCAATCACGTAGCTTACCGATGGGGATTTGAAACCACGGCGCGAAACCTTCTTGCGTCAGTCCAAGCGCCCGGCGCAGCGTTTTGGCGCGCGGCACGGGCCTCATCCGGGCCATACTTTCTTCCGTCGGGGGTGGGCATCCGGATCGGCGAGCGCAGCAGGGCGTGAACCTCGGCCTCCGTCATTGGAGCGACGGGCAACACGCCTGTCCGATCGTTATCGGTCACGACGGCCGTCAGGCAGGATAAAAATCCGGGTTACGGATCTGATCCATCGACCATGGGCAGGTCTCTGGAAAATCCTCGATGCTGGTTTCGTCGAAGGCTTTCGCCTTTGCGTCCGACCACGCGTCCAATAACCATTCGGGATCGGCCAGACTGGCTTTCAGGCTCGGGGTCTTAACGAGCCGCCGCTCGATCATCCGCCGCTGTTCGCGTAACGTGCCCTGCCAACTTTTACCTCGCCGCTCCGGCTGCGCCTGCCACTTCAGCAGGTGCGCCAGAAGAACGGCCATGCGACTGGCCAGTTCACGCTGTTCGCTCTTGCCCACGTCTTCGACCTCATCGGCGATATGCTCGATGTCGAGCTGTGAGAATTTACCGGCGCGCAGCAGCGCGGCCTGCTCGTTGGCCCAGGCGACGATGTCGGTTTCGTAAGCAGCCTTCATCACAACCTCCGCTGTGCCGGCATGATGTCCGCAATCTGGTTCGTCGGGCAGGCGTTCGTCAACGCCCATGTGTCCCTGGAGCAGCCCCCTCCGCCCCTCAATCGTTTCCGGATGCATGCAACTCCCGCAACAACGGCAGCAAATACTCAGCGAACAACCGGGGATTCTCCGCAAACGGAAAATGCCCGATCCCCTTCATCTCCCGAAACACCACACCCGGGATCTTCGCCGCCGTCGCCTGCGACAATTCGACAGTGCAGGAATAATCGTATTCCCCCGTCAGCATGAACAACCGGCACCGGTTGGTATCGATCCGCCCGACCCGCTCCCGAGCATCCCAGTCGCCCGAGTAAAACGCGATGTCGCCATAGAATACCGACGGGCCGCCCTGGCCATACTGCCAGGTGATCTGTTCCTGATACTCCGCCGGACTGTGCGGCGCGCTCAACGCGCGTATCCATTCCGGCACGAACAGCGCCTGATTGACCGCCGGGTGCGCCGCCCAGGTGTTCTGGCGCTGACTGATTTTCTCGCACGCCTCGCAGGCAACGATGCCGCCGAACGCCTCGGGATGCCGGTACGCGAGTTCCAGGCAGATCTCGCCGGACATCGACGCCCCCAGCGCGATCGGCTTATCCAGCCCGGCGGCTGCGATGAACCCCATGATCAGCGAAACATACAGATCGGTATTCAACCGCCACGATCCCGGGATCGCGCCATCCGGTGGCGGTGACTTGCCGTGCCAGGGCAGATCGAACGCCACCAGCCGGTGACCGTCGGTGATGCGGCTGTCCGCCATCAGCCCATGAAACTGCCGCCCGTCTGACCCGGCCGTGTGCATGCACAGGACATCGCGGCCGGTGCCGGCGGTTTCGTAGTAAATCTGGTACGTTACGCCATCGACCGTGACCGGAACGTAACCGCCCTGGACCACGGGCATCTTCCTCGTTCCTTCCCGAGGCGCCAAACTGACAGGCACCGGCACCGCATTGCCCAGCGAAAGCCACTTGCCGATGTCCAAAACACGCCGAGCGACATGGGCGTGCTGCATGAAGGCCAACGGGTCGCCTTGAATGGAGAACTCCGGAACCCGGTAATGCATCGCGAACATGCCGTGGTAATGGCGCGGCGGCACCGGCATCAGGAATTTGTCCCAAACCGCGGCCGGCGCTGCCAGGGTGAAGGCCGGGTCGCCGCCCTCGGTCTGGACCTTACCGTCCTTCAGACAAAAACACGTCGTTTCGGCGCCGCTGGCGATGGCGAACGTGACGGACCAGGGACCGGCCCAGGCGGCCAACGTCGCGTCACCGGCACAGGCATCGCGCCAGGACGCTGCATCCGGAAAATTGTTCATTGCGGATCGATCACTTTCAGCACCACGGGATGATACTGATCGCCGTACCCGGCCGCCTCGGCCTGCTGCAGCCGCTCCATCGTCAGTTTTGCCGCCGCCATATCCAGTCCGGATGCATCGGCCATTTCCAGCGCGTAGGACAAATCCTTAATCGCATACCGCGTCGAAAACGCCCGCTCGGGGAACACGCCCGGCAGCATCGCCTTGGTCCCGTGGTTGCGGAGGACAAAACTGTCGCCGGAGCCCATCGCCATGGTCGGCAACAACACCTCGGGCGCAACACCGTTACGCCGCCCGATGGCGATCGCTTCGGCCAGGGCGCCGCAATGCTGGAACACCAGCATATTGTTGAGGATTTTCACCACCTGACCGCAGCCGACGGGACCGCAATGGGTGACGTCGGTTCCCATCGTTTCCAGGATCGGGCGAACCCTCGCGAAAGTGTCGTCGGTGGCGCCGACCATGATGCTGAGTTCACCGCGCGAGGCCGCATCCCGTGTGCGGGCGACCGGCGCATCGGCATACAAGATGCCTTTCGCGGTCAGGCGAGCCCCGATCTGCCGGGTCAGCTCGACCGACGATGTGCTGGTATCGACCACGCACTGACCGGCCCGCAAATGCGGCTCTAATTGGGTGACCACGGCCGCGACCGCCTTGCCGTCCGGCAGGGACAGCAGGATGATGTCGCAGGTTTCGGCAATGTTTTGCAACGAGGCCGCCTCGACGCCCTGCCCGCGCAAACGCTCCAGCGGTTCGGGGCGCAGATCGAACGCCAGGACCGGGATGCCCGAGCGGCGGGCCAGGTGGCCGCACATCGGCTCGCCCATAACGCCAAGGCCGATGAAACCGATTTTCGAGATGGCGGTATTGGCCCCGACGGGACCCGGCGTGGCGGACGATGCGGACATGCGGTTTTCCTTCCCCGATATCCCCCAGTTGTCCCCGCACACCGCTCGGATGTCAAAGCGTTCGGGGTTGCGGGGACGGGTTACGAGACCACGCGTCGCCCGAACGTGGTTCTACTGCCGCTCTACATCCGCCATGGCCCGGCTTGTCCGGGCCATGACGATGAGGAGCGAGAATCCGCCGCAGCCGTTAATGAGCGGGAGGAGATCCTCCCGCTCCATTACCGGAACAGAACCGCCGCTGCCGCCTGCGCCGCCGAGACAAACGGCGCCGGGAACAGGAAGAAGAACCCGGTGAACAAGCCCGTGGCCGCCACAACGAAGGACAGTGAGGCCGGCCGAGCATCGAAGCGTTCGGCGGGGGCGTCGAAGTACATCACTTTGATGATGCGAATGTAATAAAACGCACCGATCACGCTGGTCAGCACGCCGACCACGGCCAATGTCCAAAGCCCGCCCTGCACGGCCGCGAGGAAGATGTACAGCTTGGCGAAGAACCCGGACATCGGCGGGATACCGGCAAGGCTGAACATGAATACGGTCAACACCATGGCCAGCATCGGGTCGTTGGAGGCCAATCCGGCGAGGTCGGAGATCTTCTCGACGGCCTTGCCTTTGCGCTGCATCGCCAGGATGCAGCCGAAGGTGCCGGCGGTCATGAACACGTAGATCACCATATAGATCAGCACGCCACGCACGCCGCTGGACGTCCCCACCGCGAGGCCGATCAGCGCGTAGCCCATGTGGCCGATCGAGGAATAGGCCATCAGCCGCTTGATGTTGGACTGCCCAATCGCGGCGACCGCTCCCAGCAGCATCGAACAGATCGAGACGATGACCACCAGCAACTGCCACGCACCGACCAGGGACGCGAACGACGTCCCCATCACCCGCAGCAGCAGCGCCATGGCGGCCACTTTCGGGGCGGTGGCGAAGAATACGGTCACCGGTGTCGGTGCGCCTTCGTACACATCCGGCGTCCACATATGGAACGGAACCGCGGACACCTTGAACGCCAGCCCCACCAGCACGAACACGATACCAACGACCAGGCCCGGCGACGCGCTTGTGGGCTGCACCAGCAGCTCATGCAGCGACGCAAGGTCCATGGTGCCGGAGAACCCGTACACCAGGGACATGCCATACAGCAGCAAGCCGGAGGCGAGGCCGCTCAGCACGAAATACTTCAGGCCGGCTTCAGAGGACCGCAGGTCGTCGCGGGCAAAGGACGCCAGCACGTACAGAGCCAATGATTGCAGTTCCAGGCCCAGATACAGCGTCATCAGATTGGACGCCGACGCCATGATCATCATGCCGACGGTGGAGAACAGCATCAGCACCGGGAATTCGAACCGGGCGATGCCCTGTGTGCGGTTCCAGTCCAGCGCAAGAATGGTGGATAATGCCGCGCCGGACAGGATCAGGACCTGATTGAAGGCGCTGAACGGGTCAGCGACAAACTGGCCATGGAAGCCGAAGCCGTAATTCCCGGTGTAAACCAGGAAGCCCGCGATCACGAAGCCACCGATGGTGAACATCGTGCAGAGCAGCGTGCTGTCCTGCTTGCGCAGAACGCCGAAGATCAAGGTCGCCATGCCGATGCAGGCGAGGACGATCTCGGGAAGGGCCAAGGTCCAGTTCATCAGTTCAAGATCCCGGCAAGCTTGGTTGTCGCGGCCAGAGCGGCGGTGTGGTGTTGCACCATCGCCCCCACGCTGGCGTCGAAGAAGCTGGTGAAGCTGGACGGGTAGATGCCCATCCACAAGGTCAGAACGATCAGCGGCGCGAACACCACCCACTCACGCGGCGACAAGTCCAGGATGTGGCGCAGATCGTCCTTGGTGATGCGGCCGAAGATGACCCGGCGATAGAGGTACAGCATGTAGGCCGCGCCCAGGATCATGCCGGCGCCGCCCAACAGGGCGAGCCAGAAATTGACCTGCAACGCGCCGATGATGACCAGGAACTCGCCAACGAAGCCGGCGGTGCCGGGCAGACCGACCGAGGCCATCATGAACAGCATGAACACCAGCGCGTAGGCCGGCATCCGGTCAGCCAGACCGCCGTAGCGGGCGATTTCGCGCGAGTGGATGCGATCATAGACAACGCCGACAATCAGGAACAACGCGGCCGAGACGACACCGTGCGACAGCATCTGGAACAACGCGCCGGAGATCCCCTGCACATTGATGGTAAAGATGCCGATCGTGACGACACCCATATGGGCGATCGACGAATACGCGACCAGCTTCTTCATATCCTCCTGCGCCAGCGCGACCAGCGAGGCATAGATCACCGCGACGACGGACAGTGTGAACACGAACGGCGAGAAGTAGGCGGACGCATCCGGCAGCATCGGTACCGAGAAGCGGAGGAACCCGTAGGCTCCCATCTTCAACAGCACGCCGGCCAGGATGACGGAACCGGCCGTCGGCGCCTCCACATGGGCGTCCGGCAGCCAGGTGTGGACCGGCCACATCGGCACCTTCACGGCGAACGAGGCGAACAGCGCCAGGAACAGCCAGGTTTGCATATGCAGCGGGAACACCGTCTGCATCAGCGTGGGAATGTCGGTGGTGCCGGCCTGCTGCCACATGGCGATCAGCGCCAGCAGCATCAGCACGGAGCCGGTCAGCGTGAACAGGAAAAACTTCACCGCGGCATAGACCCGCCGCGGGCCGCCCCAGACGCCGATGATCAGATACATCGGGATCAGCACGCCCTCGAAGAACATGTAGAACACGACGAAATCGGTCGCGGCGAACATGCCGACCATCATGGTTTCCAGAATGAGGAAACTCATCATGAATTCGCGAACGCGGGTCTGGATCGACTCCCAGCTTGCCAGGATGCAGACCGGGGTCAGGACGGTGGAGAGCAGCACGAACAGGACGGAGATGCCGTCCACGCCCATGCTGTAGCCGACCTTGTATTCCGGCAGCCAACTGACGTGCTCGTTGAACTGGAACCCGGCCTCGGACGGGTCGAATTTCACCCACAGCACCAGCGACAGGACCATGACCAGCAGGCTGGTCCACAACGCGGTCCAGCGGGCGTTGCTGGCGACGGTTTGTTCGTCGCCGCGCACCAGCATCAGGATCAGGCAGCCGACCAGCGGCAGCCATGTGATCAGCGATAACAGCGGGAAACCGGCGGCGTTGCTAACAGCGTTCATGATCTCACCGGCTCAGCATGAAGATACCGACCAGCACAACGACGCCGATCAGCATGACGAAGGCATAGACGGCCAGCGAGCCGGTCTGGAATTTTACCAGTTGCCGCGAACCGTCGCTGGTCAGTTCGGCCAGTCCGTTCGGCACGCCATCGATGATGGTGGCGTCACCGACCTGCCACAGCACGCGGGCAAGGCGGATCAGCGGCTGCACGAAGATCGCGTCATACAGCTCGTCGAAATACCACTTGTTCAGAACGAACCGGTAGATGCCGCCGAACTGCTGCGCCAGACGCACCGGTAGCAACGGGTTACGGATATACATCAGGTACGCCAGCGCGATACCGAGCAAGCCCAGGATCAGCGGCGCGCCTTCAACCCAACTTGGGACGTGTTCGAGGTTCTCGATCACTTCGTTATGCGGGCCGTTGAAGATCGCGCCGTTCCAGAAATGGTGCCAGTCGGCGCCGATGAACCACGCGTTCAGCGCCCAGCCGGCAAATACAGCGCCAAACGCCAGCGCCACCAGCGGGGCCAACATGACCCAAGGGCTTTCGTGCGCATGCTCTAGCGTATGGTGGTCGGCGCGCGATTTACCATGGAACGTCATGAACAGCAGGCGCCAGGAGTAGAAGGCGGTCAGGAACGCGGCGAGCAACGTGCAGATGAAGGCATACATCCCGACGGCAGTGCCTGAGGCATAGGTGGCGGAGATGATTGCGTCCTTGGAATAGGACCCGGCCAGCGGCGGGATGCCGGCCAGCGCGAGGTTGCCAATCCACATGACCGTGCAGGTGACCGGGATGATTTTCGCCAGTCCGCCCATCTTCCGCATGTCCTGCTCATCCGACATCGCATGGATGACCGAACCGGCGGACAGGAACAACAGCGCCTTGAAGAAGGCGTGGGTGATCAGGTGGAACACCGACGCCTGATAGGCTCCAACGCCGGCAGCCGCGAACATGTAACCAAGCTGCGAGCAGGTCGAATACGCAATGACGCGCTTGATATCGTTCTGGCAGCAACCGATCGTCGCCGCGAACAACGCGGTCGATGCGCCGACGAAGGTGACGAACCCCAGCGCATACGGCGCGTATTCCATCAGCGGCGACATGCGCGCCATCAGGAACACGCCAGCGGTGACCATCGTCGCGGCATGGATCAGCGCGGAGACCGGCGTCGGGCCCTCCATCGCGTCCGGCAACCACACATGGAAGCCAAGCTGGGCGGATTTGCCCATCGCACCGATGAACAGCAGGAAGCCGATCGTCTCAATGGCGGAGTAGGTCGTGCCGAACAGCGCGTAGGTATCGGCGCCGTGCTGGGCGACGGCGGGGAAAATGACGGAAAACTCGATGGAGCCGAACTTGAAGAAGATCAGCGCCAAACCGACCGCGAACGGCAGGTCGGCGACGCGGTTGACAACGAACGCCTTGATCGCCGCGGCGCAGGCCGACGGGCGGTCATACCAGTAGCCGATCAGCAAATACGAGCAGAGGCCAACGCCCTCCCATCCGAAGAACAACTGCGCCAGGTTGTCGGCGGTGACCAACATCAGCATGGCGAACGTGAACAGGGACAGATACGCGAAGAAGCGATACCGGGGCCGCGCGTCGTGACCCATGTAGCCGACCGAATAGACATGGATCAGCATGGCGACGAAACTGACCATGCCCACCATGGCCGCGGACAGCGTGTCGTAACGCAGCGCCCATTGAACGTGGAAGCGGCCGGATTCGATCCAGGTGCCGAGGTCGATCACCGTAGGGTCAGCTCCCCCGACGGACATCTGGAAGAACGCCAGCGGGCCGCAAATGGCGGAGATCACCATGCCCAGGATGGACGCGCCCATCGCGGCCTTGTCACCGATGGACTTACCCAGCAGGCCCGATACCAGGGCACCCGCAAGGGGAGCGAAGACGGCGATGGAAAAAAGCATGGTCAACCCTTCATCAGGTTGACGTCTTCAACCTGGATCGATCCGCGATTGCGGAAATAGACGACGACGATGGCTAGTCCAATGGCCGCCTCGGCCGCCGCAACGGTCAGCACCAGCATGGCCATGACCTGGCCGGCGAGGTCGTTGAGCGCGGCGGAGAACGCGACGAAGTTCAGATTCACCGCCAGCAGGATCAGCTCGATCGACATCAGGATGACGATAACGTTCTTGCGGTTCAGGAAGATGCCGAAAATGCCCAGAACGAGCAGGATGGCGGACACCACCAAATAGTGGTCGAGACCAACGTCCATCATGAGTGGGACTCCCGGGTGGCAGTGGCGCTCAACCCGACCGTCATCGCTCGGCTTGTCCGAACCATCTGTGGCGGAAGGAGTGGGCTGGGGTGGCCCGGACAAGCCGGGCCATGACGGTTGGGCTGTGAACGTTGATGGCCGGGGCTCAGGCGGCACATCGGACTAATGTCCATGACCATGCCCCCCCGCATCGGCGTGTTCGTCGACCGGAGCCACTTCCGGCAGCTTCGGCCGCAGGTAACCGCCGGATTCCGTCGTGCCCGCACCTAGCGTCAGCGACATCATCTCCAGCGTTTCCACCACAGTCCGGGCATTCTGCTTCTCGATGGTCTGGTGGCGAGAGGTCTTGCGGTCACGCAACGTCAGCACGATGGCGCCGATCATCGCGACCAGCAGGATCAGGCCCGCCGTCTGGAACAGGAACACGTAGTCCGTGTAAAGAATGCGACCCAGCGCCTCGGTGTTGCTCACGCCCGTTGGCACCGGCGACATGCGCAAGTGAATGGCGTTCGGGGCCAGTTTCCAGCCGCCCAGCACGATCGCCAGTTCGGCGAACAGCACCAATCCGACCGTCGCACCGACCAGCCAATAACGCTGGAACCCGCCACGGAGCTGGGCGAAATCCACGTCCAGCATCATCACCACGAACAGGAACAGCACCGCGACGGCGCCGACATAAACGATGACCAGGATCATCGCGAGGAACTCGGCGCCGGCGATCAGGAACAACGCCGCGGCGTTGAAGAACGCCAGGATCAGGAACAGCACCGAGTGCACCGGGTTGCGGGCGCTGACCACCATGGCGGCCGACACCAGCAAAATCGCGGTGAAGATATAAAATAGGATCGCGGTGATCATCTGTAGGGCGCGTCCAGTTCGAGCCGGCGAGCCAGCTCCGGTTCCCACCGGTCGCCGTTCGCGAGCAGCTTGTCTTTGTTATACATCAATTCTTCACGGGTTTCCGTGGCGAACTCGAAATTCGGGCCTTCGACGATGGCGTCCACCGGGCAGGCTTCCTCGCACAGGCCGCAATAGATGCACTTGGTCATGTCGATGTCGTAGCGTGTCGTACGGCGGGAGCCGTCGTCGCGCGGTTCGGCCTCGATGGTGATCGCCTGGGCGGGGCAAATCGCCTCGCACAGCTTGCAGGCGATGCAGCGTTCTTCGCCGTTGGGGTAGCGGCGCAGCGCGTGCTCCCCCTTGAAACGCGGGCTGATCGGTCCCTTTTCGTAAGGGTAGTTGATCGTCACCTTTGGCTTGAAGAAGTAACGCAACGTCAGCGCCATGCCGGCGACCAATTCGCCAAGCACGAGACTGCGCGCGGTGCGGTCCAAGAATGCCATTTAGACGGATTCCTTCTTAGACGTCCGGGGGGGCGGAAATCCGGTAGCCGAAATTGACTTAAGCATTGGGCAACCATCCAAACGCCATCAGCACGCCGGCGGTCAGCACGAGCCAGAGCAGCGATAGTGGCAAAAAAACTTTCCAGCCCAGACGCATCAGTTGGTCGTAGCGATACCTCGGAAAAGTCGCTCGGACCCACAGGAAGAAGAACAACACGATGCAGATCTTCAGCACGAACCAGACCACGCCGGGGATCCAGGTGAACGGTTCCACACCGAACGGCGCCAGCCAGCCACCCAGGAACAGGATGGTGGTCATCGCGCTCATCAGGATCATGTTCGCGTATTCGCCGAGGAAAAACAGCGCGAAACTCATCGACGAGTATTCGACGAAAAACCCGGCGACAATCTCGGATTCACCTTCTGGCAAATCGAACGGCGAGCGATTGGTTTCCGCCAGCGACGAGATGAAGAACACGACGAACATCGGGAACAGCGGAATGCAAAACCAAACTTTTCGTTGTGCATGCACGATGTCGGTCAGGTTCAGGCTGCCGGTGCACAGCATCACAGTCACCAGGACGAAGCCGATCGAGACCTCGTAGCTAACCATCTGCGCCGCGGCGCGCATGGCACCCAGAAACGCGTATTTCGAATTCGACGCCCAGCCGGCGATGATGATGCCGTAAACACCCAGCGAGGAAATCGCGAACAGGTACAGAATACCGACGTTGATGTCGGCGCCGACCCAGCCCTCGTTCACCGGAATGACCGCCCAGGCCAGCATCGCCAGCGAGAAGGTCAGCATCGGCGCGATCAGGAACAGAAACCGGTTCGATCCCGTCGGGATGATGGTTTCCTTCATCAGCATTTTCAGCGCGTCGGCGAACGGCTGCAGCAAACCGAACGGGCCGACGACGTTCGGCCCCCGGCGCAACTGCATCGCGGCCAGGACCTTGCGTTCGGCATAAGTCAGGTAGGCCACGCCAATCAGCAGCGGCACCAGCAGGGCCAGCGCTTCGATGAACGTCAGGATGACAATGCCGGCATCCGTGTTGTGGAAGAACTCGTACATCGCCCTACTCCGCCGCCAGCGCGGGTTGCGACTGCGCTTCTATACACGCCGCCATGGTCGGGCTGGACCGGCTGATCGGATCGGTCGCGTAGTAGTTCGGCACCGTCGAGACCAGTGGCGCGTCGCTCAGCACCGACGGATCGCCGGTCGGGCCGGTGTGATCGGAACAGCCGAAACGCGGCATGAAACCAACGCGGCCAAACACCGGGTTGATCTGCTCCATGCGCGCGCGCAGGGCCTCGATGGTGTCGTACGGCAGAGTTTTGCCGATCACAGCGCTGAACGCCCTTAATATGGTCCAGTCCTCGCGTGCCTCTCCGGGCGGATAGACCGCCTTGAATGCGCGTTGGGCGCGTCCCTCGGTGTTGACGTAAGTGCCTGATTTTTCAGTATAAGCGGCACCCGGCAGGATCACGTCCGCGCGTTGCGCGCCGGCATCGCCATGATGGCCCTGGTACACCACGAAGGTGCCCGCGGCGATGCGCGCCGGATCGAAGCCGTCGGCCCCCAACAGCCACAGCAGGTCCACGCCGCCGTCCAGCATCGAGTCCACGCCCTTGCCGTTCGGCCCCGGAACGAAGCCGAGATCGAGGGCGCCGACGCGGCCGGCCGCCGTATGCAGGATGTTGAAGCCGTGCCAGTCGAACGACAATGCGCCCACATGCGCCGAGAGGCGCCATGCCGCCGCCAGGATCGCGGTGCCATCGGGACGCGCCAAGGCGCCCTGCCCCACGATGATCATCGGCTTCTTCGCATTGGCCAGGATTGTGGCGAACGCGTTCGACCCCGCGTGCAAATCCGTGAGCAGCGACGGTTCGGTGCCCAGGTGCAGCACCGGATAGGTCAGGTCTGTTTCGCTACCGATCACCGCCACCGGCAACCCGCTCGCCGCCCATGCCTTGCGAATACGGGCGTTCAGCACCGGCGCTTCCTTGCGCGGATTGGAACCCACGATCAGGATCGCGTCAGCTTCCTCGATCCCGGCGATGGAGGTGTTGAAGCAGTAGAAATCACGCCGCGTGGCATCCAGCCGCGCGCCGTCCTGGCGGCAATCGACGTTGGTCGAACCCAGACTGGCCAGCAGGTCTTTTAACGCAAGAACGCTTTCGGCATCGACCAGATCACCGGCGATGGCGCCGATGCGATCTCCTGACAGGCCTTTTAGCTTCGTCGCAATGGCGTCAAACGCCTGATCCCAGGTCGCCGCGCGCAGCTTGCCGTTTTCGCGGACCCAGGGCCGATCCAGCCGGCGCCGCTTCAATCCATCCAGGGCGAAGCGCGACTTGTCTCCCAGCCACTCCTCGTTCACGTCTTCATTGATGCGCGGCAGTATCCGCAGCACTTCGGTGCCGCGCGCATCGATGCGAATATTGGTGCCGACCGCGTCCAGCACGTCGATGCTATCGACTTTCTGCAATTCCCACGGGCGGGCCACGAACGCGTAGGGCTTGGAGGTCAGCGCACCGACCGGGCACAAATCGATAATGTTGCCGGACAGTTCAGACCCCAGCGCCTTTTCGACGTAGGTGCCGACTTCCATATGCTCTCCGCGCGCGGTGGCGCCGAGGTCGGGCACACCTGCGACTTCGGTGATGAAACGGATGCAGCGCGTGCAATGAATGCAGCGGTTCATCGACGTCTTCACCAACGGGCCGAGGTTCTTGTCCGGCACCGCGCGCTTATTCTCGTCATAACGAGAATGATCGGCGCCAAAGCCCATGGCCTGGTCCTGCAGGTCGCACTCACCGCCCTGGTCGCAGATCGGGCAATCCAGCGGGTGGTTGATCAGCAGGAATTCCATGACGCCACGGCGGCCCTTGCGGACCATCGGGCTGTCGGTGTGGACCACCATGCCGTCGGCGACCGGGTAGCCGCAGGACGCGATGGGTTTGGGCGGAGTCTTCTCGACTTCGACCAGGCACATGCGGCAGTTGCCGGCGATGGACAGGCGTTCGTGGTAGCAGAAACGTGGGATTTCGATCCCGGCCTGTTCCGCCGCCTGCAGAATGGTGGAGCCGTTGGCGACTTCGACAACGATACCGTCGATGGTGACTTTGGCCATGTCGTTACTCCGCCGCCATCGGCATGGGCTTCTTCCGGTAGGCGGCGATCCGCTCTTCCATCACCGGACGGAAATGCCGGATCAGGCCCTGGATCGGCCACGCGGCGGCATCACCGAGCGCGCAGATCGTGTGACCCTCGACCTGACGGGTCACCGCTTCGAGCGTATCGATTTCGTCCGATGTCGCGCGTCCTTCGACCATGCGGGTCATGACGCGCCACATCCAGCCGGTGCCCTCGCGGCACGGCGTGCACTGGCCGCAGCTTTCGTGCATGTAGAATTTGGACAACCGGGCGATGGCTTTGATCACATCGGTGGATTTGTCCATGACGATCACGGCGGCGGTGCCCAGGCCGCTGCGCACGGCGCGTAACGAGTCAAAGTCCATCAGGATGTCGTCGCAGGTGGCTTTCGGCATCAAGGGAACCGATGCGCCACCCGGAATGACCGCCAGCAGGTTGTCCCAGCCGCCGCGCACGCCGCCGGCGTAACGCTCGATCAGTTCGCGCAGCGGGATGCCGAGTTCTTCCTCGACGTTGCAGGGCTTGTTGACGTGACCGGAAATGCAAAACAGTTTCTGGCCCGCATTGTTCGGCCGGCCGAGGCTGGTGAACCAGGCGGCGCCGCGACGCAGGATGGTCGGCGCCACCGCGATGGATTCGACATTGTTCACCGTGGACGGGCAACCGTACAGACCGACACCGGCCGGGAACGGCGGCTTCATCCGCGGCATGCCCTTCTTGCCTTCAAGGCTTTCGATCAGCGCGGTTTCTTCACCGCAGATGTAGGCACCCGCGCCGCGATGCACGAAGACATCGTAATCATAGCCCGATCCGCAGGCATTCTTGCCGATCAATCCAGCTTCATAGGCCTCATCGACCGCATGCTGTAGCGCAACGATTTCATTGTAGAACTCGCCGCGCACATAGATATACGCCGCGCACGCGCCCATCGCGAAACCGGCGACCAGGCAGCCTTCGATCAGCTTGTGCGGATCGTGACGCAGAATGTCGCGGTCCTTGCAGGTGCCGGGTTCAGATTCGTCGCCGTTGACCACCAGATAGCATGGCCGATCCGACTGCTTCGGCATGAACGACCATTTCAGACCGGTCGGGAACCCTGCCCCGCCGCGCCCGCGCAGGCCGGAGTCTTTCATCTCCTGGATGATCGCATCGCGGCCGCGCGACAGGATCGCCGCCGTGTTGTCCCAGTCGCCACGCGAACGGGCGCCCTTCAGGAACGGATCATGCTGACCGTACAGGTTGGTGAAGATGCGGTCTCTATCGTGCAGCATCTCAAGCCTCCGGCGCGAAAAGCAGGGTCGTCGGTCCGCCTTCGGGGGCGGAGGTCTGACGGCCGGTCATCGACCCGGCCGGCGGCCGTTCGCCCCGGCGCAACGCCGCCAGCAGCGCTTCGACCTTCCCGGCGTCCATGTCTTCGTAGAAATCGTCATCGACCTGCAGGATTGGCGCGTTCACGCAGGCGCCGAGACATTCGACCTCGGTCATGGTGAATATTCCGTCCGCGCTGGTTTCGCCGAAGTTCTTAATGCCGGTCGCGTGTTGGCACGCCGCGGTTACCGCGTCGGAGCCACGCAGCCAGCAGGGCGTCGTGGTACAGACCTGAAGGTGATATTTGCCGATCGGTTTCATGTTGAACATGAAATAGAACGTCGCGACCTCATACACGCGGATCGGCGGCATGCCGAGGCGCGCGCCCACCGCGTCCATGCCCTTCAGCGGCACCCAGGCGCTGCCGGTGTCCCGCTTCATCTGCTTCTGCACGATATACAAAGCCGGAATCACCGCGCTGGCCTGCTTGCCGGCGGGGTACCTGGCGATGATTGTCGCGAGTTCAGCTTCGCTGTCCGCATCGAACGCGAAGCTGGCCGGCTGTTCGAACGCCGGCCCGTTGGTGGCTGCCATCATCTACCTGTCGATCTCGCCGAACACGACATCCAGCGATCCGATGATCGCGCAAACGTCGGCCAGCATATGCCGTTTGGTCATTACGTCCGTGGCCTGCAGGAAGGCAAACCCGGTCGAGCGAATCTTGCAACGATACGGTTTGTTGGTGCCATCCGCGACCAGATACACGCCGAATTCGCCCTTGGGGCTTTCCACCGCCGTGTAGGTGGCGCCCGCCGGGACGTGATAGCCTTCCGTATAAAGCTTGAAATGATGGATCAGCGCTTCCATCGACCGTTTCATTTCGCCCCGCGACGGCGGCGAGAATTTTCGGTCCTGCACCTTGATCGGTCCTGGCTGCATCTTTGCCAGTGCTTGCTTGATGATCTTCACCGATTCCCGCGTTTCGTACACGCGCATCAGGTAACGATCGTAGCAGTCGCCGTTGCGGCCGACGGGGATCTGGAAATCGACCTCGGCGTATTTATCGTACGGCTGCGAGCGGCGCAGATCCCAGGGCACGCCGGATGCGCGCAACGGCGGACCGCTGAAACCCCAGGCCAAGGCCTGTTCGGCCGAGAACACGCCGATATCGACGGTACGCTGCTTCCAGATGCGGTTGTTGGTCAGCAGGCCTTCAAGATCGTCAATAAATTTCGGAAACGTTTCGGCCCACGCCGCGATCTTGTCCGTCAGACCCGCCGGGAGATCTTTCGATACGCCACCCGGACGAAAATAGTTGGCGTGCAAACGCGCGCCTGACGCCGCCTCATGGAACTCCATCAGCTTCTCACGTTCCTCGAAGCCCCACAGGGCCGGTGTGATCGCACCGACGTCGAGCGCGTAGGTTGTGAGATTGAGAAGATGGTTCAGCACGCGGGTAATTTCGGCGAACAGCACCCTGATCCACTGCGCGCGATCCGGGGCGGTAATACCCAGCAGCTTCTCGACGGCCAGAGCGAAGGCGTGCTCCTGGCACATCGGCGAGACGTAATCGAGGCGGTCGAAATACGGCACCGCCTGCATGTAGGTCTTGTACTCGATCAGTTTCTCGGTGCCACGATGCAGCAGGCCGATATGCGGATCGGCGCGTTCGACGACCTCACCGTCCAGTTCCAGGATCAGGCGCAAAACACCATGCGCGGCGGGATGCTGCGGCCCGAAATTGATCGAATGGCTGTCGATTTCAACGGTGCGGGTGGCGGGGAGCATGTCGTTCATGGCCTAGCCCTTCGCCTGTTCGGCGGCGCGTTCGGTGTAAACCTTCTCGTCGCCCGGCAATGTCGTCATCGCTTCCCAGGGGGACAGGAAGTCGAAACTACGGAAATCCTGCGTCAGGCGAACGGGTTCGTTGACGACCTGCTTGCGGTCCTCGTCATAGCGAACTTCGACGTATCCGGTCAGCGGGAAGTCTTTTCGAAGCGGATGCCCCTCAAAGCCATAATCCGTCAGAATCCGGCGCAGGTCGGGCTGGCCGGAGAATACGATCCCATACAGATCCCAGGCCTCGCGTTCCCACCACGTGGCAACCGGCCAGATCGTGTGGATCGACGGCACCGGAGTCGCGGCATCGGTGGTAACGATAATCCGCACCCGATGGTTCAGCGTCACCGACAGCAGATTGTACACCACGTCGAACCGTTCGGTACGTTCCGGCCAATCGACGCCGCACAGATCCATCATCTGCTCGAAAGCGAATCGGGGATGGTCGCGCAGCATGGTCATCACGGACGGCAGTGAATCGCGGGCGGCCTGAGCGACCAGTTCTCCCAGTTCGATTCGGACGCCGGTCACGCCGTCTATGCTGGCGACCGCCTGCCCGAGCAATTCCAGGGCGGAGAGTGGCGCGGCTTCAGCCGGTGTCGCTTCATCAGCCACGGAGAATGGTCCCCGTCCGGCGGATCTTCTTCTGCAACTGCATGATCCCGTACACCAAAGCCTCGGCCGTCGGCGGGCAGCCCGGGACATAGACGTCCACCGGGACGACCCGGTCGCACCCGCGCACCACAGAATAAGAGTAGTGATAGTAGCCGCCGCCATTGGCGCAGCTACCCATGCTGATGACCCAACGCGGTTCGGGCATCTGATCGTACACTTTGCGCAGCGCGGGAGCCATTTTGTTGGTCAGCGTGCCGGCGACGATCATCACGTCGCTCTGGCGCGGTGAGGCGCGCGGGATGATTCCGAGCCGGTCAAGGTCATACCGCGGCATGTAAGCGTGGATCATCTCCACGGCGCAGCAGGCCAGGCCAAACGTCATCGGCCACAAACTGCCGGTGCGCGCCCAGTTCACCACTTTATCCAAATTCGCGACCAGGAACCCCTTGTCGGCGATTTCGCCGGTGATCCCCTTGATCACGGCATCCTGTTCGGGACCCGGCGGGAGATAATCCCGGTTCCAGGCCATCACGGTCGAGTCGTTCATGCTGCTATTCCCACTCCCCATCACTCCCACTCGAGGGCGCCCTTGCACCACTCGTAGATAAAACCGACGGTGAGGACGGCAAGGAAGGCGATCATCGACCAGAAGCCGAATGCGCCGATTCCCTTCAGGGCGACGGCCCAGGGGAACAGGAACGCGACTTCAAGATCGAAGATGATGAACAGGATGGCGACCAGATAATACCGCACATCGAACCGGCGGCGCGCGTCATCGAACGCCTCGAACCCGCACTCGTACGCCGAAAGCTTTTCCGCATAGGGCTTCTGGCGCGCCGCGAGCAGCGAACCTGCCACCATGGCGGTGGCGATCCCTCCGGCGATCACGAGGAACACCAGGATCGGCAAATATCCAAAGAGAACTGGCTGCATGTCTGATCCGCGCTAAGTCGAGTGGCTGCTAACGGCAGCAGAGAACCAGCCATACGCCCCTTGCGTCAGCCTGTTCCATCCCGCAGTGCAGCACGAGGCAACATTAGACCTATCCAGCCATTCGACATAGGGGGGGAGGGACAGAAATCTGTCCGAACCCAACTATTTCGAATGGAATGGATGGTAGCCGCTGCTGGCGCGAGAGACGGGGCTCGAACCCGCGACCTCCGCCGTGACAGGGCGGCGCTCTAACCAACTGAGCTACTCCCGCAGCGGCTGAAGGGGGGTTTAGATGCGGTGGCCGATGCCGTCAAGGGCGTTTGATCACTCGACTTACGATTAGCGAGATCGGTCGAACGGCGCGACCAATTGCCCGATCAAAGTGGCGGGCACCGGCGTATCCGCACCAAAACACGGCGGCACGCCGGTCCTTGGCAAATGCAGGGTGCCGAACAGGCGGTCATAGAACGGCAGCGTGGAGGCGTAGTTGTGGTCCCGGTTTTCATCATTGGTGTGATGCCAGCGGTGAAATGCCGGAGTCGCGATGACCGACTCCAACCAGCCAAGGCGCCAGCGGACGTTGGCGTGAATGAAGAACCCCCAGAAGATGGTGAACGCCATCAGCAGCAGCACGGCGATACTCGTGGCGCCGGTTTCTGCGTGTGCCAGGCCCAGGCCGTGGATCAGCGTCAGACCGCACAGGCGGGTGACCACAATGTCCACAGGATGCGCCCGCGTGCCGGTCAGCCAGTCCACCTGTTCGGCACTGTGATGAATGACGTGGAAGCGCCAGAGAATCGGCCATTGGTGCGACCAGCGATGGCCCCAGTAGAAGCCAAATTCTCCGACCACCAGGGTGGCCAGCATACGCTGCCACAAAGACAGATGGGCCCCGACGGCCAACACCCGGGCCGGCAGGACGCTGTAAATCGCCACGGCCACCGGCGCCATCAGGACAGCCAACAAAGCCACGGTGACAATGGAGTTTATGAAATAATAGCCGATATCCGCCGCGAACTGACGGCGAAACACCGCTTGTGGGCGTTGCGCGAACAGACGCTCACACGGCACTAAAATGATCGCGAGGATGAACAGCCAGGCCGCGGTGCGCGCGATATCCATGGCCAGCGAGACCAGATGCGCGTGAAAGCCGGCGCTCAAGCGAAATGGTCCGGCATCGCAATCCCCGGTTCATCGCGCGGACGTCCGGGAGGGCCAGGATGAAATGGAGATGGCGGCGCTGCGTTCATAACGCCGATGTGTAGCATCCGAAACGACGCTATGACACGCCCATCCCAGAGCCCGGGCGTGATGTCACGAGATTGACCTGTGTCCACCGATAATCGGCTACCCGTCGCCGGCAACACGGCGTCTGGACTGGTGGGCGGTGACGGTTTCGAACCGCCGACCCTCTCGGTGTAAACGAGACGCTCTACCGCTGAGCTAACCGCCCTTAATAACGCAGGTGGGTGGCACCCGAGGGCGCCACCATAGCCTGATTAGCCCACAGAGTCTTTCAAACCTTTGCCCGCCTTGAAGCGAACCGTGGTCGACTCGGGGATCTGCATCTCCTCGCCGGTACGCGGGTTACGGCCGGTGCTGGCCTTGCGAACAGCGGCGGCGAAGGTACCGAAGCCGACCAACCGGACCTCTTCCTTGTTCTTCAGGGCCCCTGTAATCGCTCCGAACACCGCATCAATAACTTCACCAGCCTTAGCTCGGGAGAGGTCAGTTCCGTCGGCAACGGCTGCGACGAGATCCATTTTATTCACAGTGTTTCCCTCTCAAAGTGGAATATCAAAAATCGATTCTCCAGGCGGATTGCCCAGGGAAGAGCGGCGGACACTACTGGCGGGGTTTCCGCCCCGTCAATGCTTAGACCCGGCAATCCTGTGGAAAACCGCCAGTTTTGGCGAAGTAAATGAGGCGTCGCGGTGTTCCGGACACCATGTCGGCACGTTAGGTGCCTGATGATTCGGCACTGATCCACTTGCACGACTCGCGACCGAAGCCGATTGCCCGGATTCGGCGAACGCCCGGCAGCAAAAGACCGGGACACGCTTCCGCGTGCCCCGGCCCCCGCATGTCAGTGTGGCCGCACTCTAATGCGGCAGCGAAGCCGTCACCGGTTGAACAGCCGCCGCGACCACGGGCGTTTCCGCCGGCTCTTCCCACTCGATCGGGATCGGACGACGTGCCAGCGCCTGGGCAATGACTTCATCAACATCGGCAACGGGAATCAGCTTCAGGTGCTTTTTCACGTTGTCCGGTATCTCGGCGAGGTCCTTCTCATTCTCTTTGGGAATGAACACCGTCGTGATCCCTGCCCGCAGCGCCGCCAGCAGTTTCTCCTTGAGGCCGCCGATCGGCAGCACACGGCCGCGGAGTGTGATCTCCCCGGTCATCGCCACGTCGCGCCTGACCGGAATCCCGGTCAGGATCGACACGATCGACGTCGCCATTGCGACACCAGCCGACGGACCATCCTTCGGAGTCGCGCCCTCCGGCACATGCACATGGATATCCCGCTTCTCGAACAGCGTCGGCTTGATGCCGAATCTGATCGAGCGACTCCGCACGTAGCTGAGGGCCGCCGAGACGCTTTCCTGCATCACGTCGCCCAGCTTGCCGGTCTGCTTGATGTTGCCCTTGCCCGGCAGCAGCACCGACTCGATGGTCAGGATCTCGCCACCCACCTCGGTCCAGGCCAGGCCGGTGACGACACCGACCATGTCCTCGGCTTCCGTCTCTCCGTAGCGATATTTTTGGACCCCGGCGAATTTTTCCAGATTCTTACGGGTTACCGCGACCTTGGCCGACTTCTTGGTCACGATCTCCTTCACCGATTTGCGAGCCAGGTTCGCCAGTTCGCGTTCCAGATTACGCACGCCGGCTTCGCGGGTGTGGTAGCGGATCAGGTCGCGCAGAGCCTCTTCCGAAATGCTCCACTCGTCCTTCTTCAGACCGTGCGCCTCGCCTTGCTTGTTGATCAGGTGGCGTTTGGCGATCTCAACCTTCTCATCCTCGGTGTAACCGGCGATGCGGATGATCTCCATCCGGTCCAGCAGCGGCTGCGGCATGCGCAGGCTGTTGGCCGTGGTGACGAACATCACATCGGACAGATCGTAATCGACCTCCAGGTAGTGATCCGCGAACGTGGAATTCTGCTCGGGGTCCAACACCTCCAGCAGCGCCGACGACGGATCGCCGCGCCAATCCTGGCCCAGCTTGTCCACTTCATCCAACAGGAACAATGGGTTGGAGGTCTTGGCCTTCTTCATGCCCTGGATGACCTTGCCCGGCATGGAGCCGATATAGGTCCGCCGGTGGCCACGCACCTCAGCCTCATCCCGCACGCCGCCAAGCGACATACGAACGAATGCTCGACCCGTCGCCTTGGCGATGGACTTGCCCAAGGACGTCTTACCAACGCCCGGCGGGCCCACGAGACAGAGAATCGGGCCACGCACTTTGGGCGACCGTGCCTGCACCGCCAAATACTCGATGATCCGCTCTTTGACCTTATCCAGGCCATAGTGGTCGGCTTCCAGGATCTTTTCAGCCGCGGCCACGTCGTTATTGATTTTGCTGCGCTTCTTCCAGGGGATGGACAGCATCCAATCCAGGTAATTGCGCACCACGGTGGCTTCCGCGCTCATCGGGCTCATGGTGCGCAGCTTCTTCAGCTCCGCCACGGCCTTTTCGCGGGCTTCCTTGGTGAACTTGGTCTTCTTGATGCGGGCTTCGAGTTCGGCATTCTCGTCCTTGCCGTCCTCGCCCTCACCGAGTTCCTTCTGAATCGCCTTGAGCTGTTCGTTCAGATAGTACTCGCGCTGAGTCTTCTCCATCTGCCGCTTCACGCGGTTGCGGATCTTCTTCTCGACCTGCAGGACGCCGATTTCCGACTCCATATGGCCGAACACGCGTTCCAGGCGCTCGCTGATCTTGGCGATCTCCAGCAGGTCCTGCTTCTCGGGGATCTTCAGATTCAGGTGGCTGGCGACCGTGTCGGCCAGCTTCGAGGGTTCCTCGATCTGGTTCAGCGAAACCAGGACCTCAGGAGCAATCTTCTTGTTCAGCTTGATGTACTGCTCGAACTGGGAAACCACCGTGCGGCCGAGGGCCTCAAGGTCTTTCTTCTCGCCGGCGACGTCGGGCATCGGTTCGGTCTTCGCCTCGAAGAACGACTCGGTTTCTTTGAAGCTAACGATCTTCGCCCGCCGTCCGCCTTCGACCAGCACCTTAACGGTGCCGTCCGGCAGCTTCAGCAACTGCAGAATCGTGGACACCGTGCCAATGCGAAAAATATCATCGACCGACGGGTCGTCCTGGGAGGCGTTCTTCTGGGCGACCAGCAGGATCTGCTTGTCCTCCTTCATCACCGCTTCCAGCGCCCGCACTGACTTCTCGCGCCCGACGAACAGCGGGACGATCATGTGTGGGAAAACCACGATATCCCGCAGCGGCAACACCGCCATCAGGTCACCAGCTTTATCGCTGGAGGATTTAGTCTGTTCCGTCATAATTGACCTCCTAAAGGACAGTCAGCGCCGATTTCCGCCCAACAGCGGCACGGAAGACGCTTTCATGAGGCTATCACACCCCGTTAGAGCCGATATGGCGGCCAAACGGGGTGCCGCAAGCCCTTGAAATCCGTCATCGCGCTGCCGCGAGCCTTATTTCCCGGGTTGCTGCCGGACTCAGGCGGAGTGTTCCGCCCGCTCCTTGCCGTACAGATACAGCGGATTGGCACGTGCCTCCGCCACTTCGCGATTGATAACGACCTCCTCCACACCATCCAGTCCGGGGAGTTCGAACATGGTGCTGAGCAAAATCTGCTCCATGATCGAGCGTAGGCCACGGGCACCGGTCTTGCGAGCGATGGCGCGGGTGGAGACCGACTTCAGTGCGTCGTCGGTGAAGGACAATTTGACGCCCTCCATCTCAAACAGCCGGCCGTACTGCTTCACCAGGGCGTTCTTCGGCTTGGTGAGGATCTCCATCAAGGCGCCCTCGTCGAGATCTTCCAACGTGGCGACCACAGGCAGACGACCGATGAATTCCGGGATCAACCCGAATTTCAACAGATCTTCCGGTTCGACCTCACGCAGGATCGCCCCCATGCGACGCTCGTCCGGAGAACGGACTTCGGCGCCATAGCCGATTCCCGACCCCTTGCCGCGGGCGCCGATGATGCGCTCGATGCCCGAGAACGCGCCGCCACAGATGAACAGAATGTTGGTCGTATCGACCTGGAGGAATTCCTGCTGCGGATGCTTGCGGCCACCTTGCGGCGGAACCGAGGCAACCGTGCCTTCCATGATCTTCAACAGCGCCTGCTGAACGCCCTCACCGGAGACATCCCGGGTGATCGACGGATTGTCGGACTTGCGGGAAATCTTGTCCACTTCGTCGATATAGACGATGCCACGCTGCGCCCGTTCGACGTTGTAGTCGGCGGCCTGCAACAGCTTGAGGATGATGTTCTCGACATCCTCACCCACGTAACCGGCTTCGGTCAGCGTGGTGGCATCGGCCATGGTGAACGGCACGTCCAGAATACGGGCCAGGGTCTGCGCCAACAGCGTCTTGCCCGACCCGGTGGGGCCAACCAGCAAGATGTTGGATTTCGCGATCTCGACGTCGTTGTTCTTCTGGCCATGCGCGAGGCGCTTGTAGTGGTTATGCACCGCCACCGAGAGGACCTTCTTCGCATGCGCCTGGCCGATGACGTAATCGTCCAGAACCTTGCATATCTCCTTCGGAGTCGGAACGCCGTCGCGCGACTTCACCAGATGAGTCTTGTGCTCTTCACGGATGATATCCATGCAAAGCTCTACACACTCGTCGCAAATGAAGACCGTCGGACCGGCGATGAGCTTTCGAACCTCGTGCTGCGACTTGCCGCAGAACGAGCAATAGAGGGTATTTTTCGAATCGCCGGACTTACTCATGTGCACTCCTCCCCCAAAAACAGGGGCCCAATGGGACAGGATAACTCCCTATTCGCGGCAGGGACAAGAACCGCCGACACTCAGTCCCATTTGAAACGCCCGAAACCATACGGCGCATTTGGTTGATCAGGCCACAATGAATTGAACTGTAACGCGATTCCGGGGCGGTGAGTGCCGCCCCGGCCCCGCATTATGGGAGAAAAAGCCTTACGACTTCGGCGAGTCGGTCGATTCGACCTGCGGACGGCTGTCCACGACCTCATCAACCAAACCGAAATCGCGGCTCTCTTCAGCCGACATATAGGAGTCGCGTTCCAATTTACGCTCGATCGCTTCGATCGGCTGGCCCGTGTGCCGCACATAGATCTCATTCAGGCGCTTGCGCAGCGTCAGGATCTCACGGGCCTGGATTTCGATGTCGGTCGCCTGTCCCTGCGCACCGCCGGACGGCTGGTGCACCATGACGCGGGCGTTCGGCAGGGCGAATCGCTTGCCCTTGGCGCCCGCCGTCAGCAACAGGCTGCCCATTGATGCCGCCTGGCCGATGCACACCGTGCTGACCGGGCTGCGGATGTACTGCATCGTGTCGTAAATCGCGAGACCAGCCGACACGACGCCGCCCGGGCTGTTGATATAGAACGAAATGTCCTTGGACGGATTTTCCGATTCCAGGAACAGCAATTGCGCACAGATCAGCGCACTGACCTGGTCATAGACGGCTCCGGTGAGGAAGATGATTCGCTCCTTCAGGAGGCGCGAATAAATATCGTACGCCCGTTCCCCACGGGCGGACTGTTCCACCACCATCGGAACCAGGTTGTTGCCGTAAATTTCGACAGGGTCGCGGTCCCGCATCGTGCTCACCTAGGTTTCAGGGTCGAAGAAAGTAGCCAGTCATAAATATGCGTATCGAACCCGAAATCCATCAGGAATTCCGGGCTCCCGGTCAAATGGCCAGCCTCAGGCGATCTTCGCCGGCTCTTCCGGCTCTTTCGCCAGCTCTTCCGGGGTGACGATCACGTCGGTCACCTTGGCCAGTTCCAGAACGAAATCGACGACTTTGTCTTCCAGCAACGGCCCGCGGACGCTGTTCGTGAGCTGCGGGTATTTGCGGAAGAATTCCAACATCTGCATCTCCTGCCCCTGGTACTGCATGGCACGCTGATACAGCGCCCGGTCCAGTTCCTGTTCGGTCACAGTGATGTTGTTGATCCGGCCGATTTCCGCCAGCAGCAGGCCGAGACGCACGCGCCGTTCGGCGATGGCTCGGTATTCCGCCTTCAGCGTGTCCTCGTCCTTGGCCTTGTCTTCCTCGTCCTGCGTGCCGGCCTTCTGAGCGGCTTCGAACTGCGTCCAGATCTGGTCGAATTCCTGATCGGCGATCGTCGTCGGCACCGGGAAGTCGGCCAGGCCGGTCAGCGCATCCAGCAGCGCTTTCTTCAGGCGCACCCGAGACAGACCGTCGAATTCCTGCTGCTGACGCGATTTCACGATCTCACGAATCGCGGCAATGTCGTCGGCACCAAGCTTCTTGGCGAGTGCGTCGTCGATCGGGGGGACGGTCTGGGTGCTGAGCTGCTTGACGGTGATGTCGAACGTCGCCGCCTTACCCGCCAGTTCCTTGTTGCCGTAGTCTTCCGGGAAGGTGACGTTGATGGTCCGGGTTTCGCCGGGACGCGCGCCTTCAAGGCCTTCCGCGAATCCGGGAATGAAGCCGGTGCCGCCAAGTTCAACCGCCGCATCGGTGCCCGTGCCGCCCTCAAACAGCACGCCATCGATCATACCGGCATAATCGACCGTCAGAACCTCACCGATGGCGGCTCCGTTTTCGCGTTCCGCCAGCGTCTCGGCGGGGATGGGTTCCAGCGCACGGTTAAACTTCGCGATCTGCTCCAATGCTTTGTCCACCGATTCGTCGGCGACTTCGGCTTTCAGACGGGTCAGCTCGATCGTGCCGAAATCCGGCAGCGTGATGTCGGGCAGCAATTCCATCGACACGCTGAATTCCAGATCGCTGGTCATCGCGGTCGGATTCTCGCTGACCAGATCGACTTTCGGCTGTTGCGCCGGGCGCAGGCCGCGTTCGCTCAGGACCTTCTGGGTGGCCTCATTGACCGACTCCTCAAGGATTTCGGCCGACACCGCCGTGCCGTAGCGCTGCTTGACGATGGGCATCGGCACCTTGCCGGGCCGGAAGCCCGGCAACCGCAGCGTCTTCCCCAGAGTCGTGAGACGCGCCATCCGGCGTGATTCCAGGTCCGCCACGGGCAGAACCACGGTGTAATTGCGCTTCAGGCCGTCGGAAAGCGTCTCGGTAACCTGCATTGTCCTAGCCAATCCTAACAAAACTCGTTCAAACCCAATCGCCCACACAGGGCACCCGTCGCGGACCAGTCACGATAAGCCGAACCGAATCGGTATGGTGCGGGCGAAGGGACTTGAACCCCCACGGCTTGCGCCACCAGAACCTAAATCTGGCGTGTCTACCATTTCACCACGCCCGCACACCGACGGTTCGGACCACGACTGACGCGAACCGAACGCGGCGCTTTACCCCAGGCTTCACGCCTCCACAAGCAACAAGCGCGATTTGAACCCGATCTCCGGCCTAATGGGCTCTCAGGTCGTTGTTCGTGCGATGGTCACCCGCCATCCATCGCGCCAATTCGGCGTGAGCATCGATTCGGCGCAGCGCATCGATTTCGGCGGCATTCGGCGGATCGACGGTGAATTCCACGATCAGCCCATCCGGCGAGGTGCAGTACATCGAGCGGCAATAGCCGTGGTCGGTTTCGCGGACAGGTTCGTTGGCGGCCTTCAGGCGCCCGACCAACTCATCATAGGCCGTGTCGTCCACCTTGAACGCGACGTGGTGGAAATTGCCGATCTCCGGCGGGCTTGCTGCCTGGCATTTCTGCCAAACCTCGTCATCGGCAAACGAGAAGAACGCCAATGCGCCGCCATCACCCAGACTATAGAAGGTGTGACAGAATGCGACCTCGCGATTGACCCGGGGGCTGAAATGCCGCTCACACCAAGTGGCGGTCAGGGGAATGCCCAGGACATCCTCGAAGAAGCGGCGGTTTCGTTCCTGGTCTTTCACCACGTAAGCGTGATGATGAAGTCGCTCCGGCGGATGCGACAATAAGCTGGCCATGTTGGTTGCCCTCCTGCGACTTGCCCCAAATTTGCTCCACGGGATTGTCAGTCGCAAGGTCGACGATCGCACATTTTCTGTGCGCGACCTCACGCGCCGTTCATGCAAGCGTCACGAATCTCATCGGAAGGGAATTTGATGCATGGCACCCATGCATACTCGGCTTTTGTGGCAGACCCGCCGGGATGTAATTCTACTAAGGAGTAATGCGTAGTCGATTGTTGCGTACGTGGGCGTGGCGGCGGCTGATCACACAAATATATAAGGGAACGTACAATGGGGACTGCCAAAAGTGTCAACGGGACATCCCGAGCGAAGCTGAAGGCTCCCCCCATCATCGCAAATCCGTTTCCCGACGTTCCGGCCCGCGATTACAATATCGCCGCTGTTGACCGGACTCTTGATCTGCTTGAGTCCCTTGCCCGGCTCGGTCCCGCTTCGCTCGCCGCTCTGGCGGATAGCGCCGGATGCACCCGCACCGCGGCGTTCCGTCTGCTGCGTACGCTCCAGGGGCGCGGCTTCACCCTTCAGGATGAGGCCCGCGGTCTTTGGCGTCTGGGAGCACGTTGGGGCGCGCTCGGTCGCGCCGCCACCGAACAAGGCGCGCTGGCAGCGACCGCGATGCCGTTCCTGATCGCGTTGGGTAAGGCCACCGGCGAAAACGTCTATCTGCGCGTTCGCGACGGTATGCAAAGCGAGACGGTTGCCATCTACCAGACCGATCCGACCATTCGCATGTATTCTGAGGTGGGCAAGCACGGCCCTCTGCATGCCGGCAGCAGCCGTATCTTGCTGGCCTTCGCGCCCGAGGCGGTGCAAACGCAGCTTCTGGCGCAGCGGCTGAACCGTTACACTCCGGCGACGCGGATCGACTCAACATGGATCGCGGCCGATTTGCATCGTATTCGTGCGCGGGGGTACCTGATTACGTCGGATGAAGTCGTCGCCGGAGCCGTCGGCATCGCCGCGCCGATCCGCGACGCAGCCGGTGCTGTGATCGCCGTGATGCACATCAGTTCCCCGTCGATGCGGATGCGTCCGCCGCGGCCGCGCAACCTGCTACCGCAAGTGATCGAGGCGGCGACGAAGCTCTCCGAGGCTCTTGGGGCATCGGTTAAGCCGGTTCAACCCGGCTCGATGCAGGACGATTCGACCCCGGCGGGTTGGCCGGTCAATGGCGGCATGCTGACAACGTCCCGTCCCCACACGATCTTCCGTTAAGGACAAAGGTACCTCCGCCTGATCGCTGACTGAGGATGTCGTCATCTCGTAGCTCGCGGTAAGCAACGGGACGACGACATCTTTCAACCTTGGGTCCTGCCCGGCGGCACCGAGGCCGCACTGTCGTATTTTTGTCACAGCATGCAACGGTTGCGCCGATCACTTGATCCAGGTCAACGCCGTTTCCTCGCCGAAATACTTTTCTCTCACTCGACCGGCACTGTGCCGGCCTTTGATGGCGCCCCGGCCTTGATGGTCCCGCGCGTGAGGAGAGACGATGAAAAAGACCCTTTTTGCCACGACAGTGTTGAGTGCAATGGCATTCGGCTTCGCGGCATCCGCCCAAAGCATGCCCGACTTGAATGCCCCCCCGGCCGGCCTGACCGCCGGTGCGTTTATCGTCCACCTGAACGCCCTCGGCGTCCTGCCCCAGGACACGTCCAGCAACATCTCCAAGGTCGGCGGTAATGTTACAGCCACGAATGCCGTGGTTCCCGAATTGGATATGTCCTATTTCCTGACCGACAACGTGGCCCTCGCGCTGATTCTGGCGACGAGCGAGCACACCGTCAAAGCGAACAACACCGCGGTTGGCTCGTTTAATGTCGGCACCGTGTGGGCGTTGCCGCCGACCCTGACCGTACAGTACCACTTCCTGCCGCATGAGTTGTTCAATCCGTATGTGGGTATCGGCCTGAACGGAACGTTATGGTACGGCGCTCACGCCTCGTCGCCCGTGACGCATTTCTCGGTCGGCGATAGCTGGGCCCCGGCCTTCCAGGCCGGTTTTGATTACAATGTCGGCGGCCGTTGGTTTGTCAACGTCGATGTGAAGTATGTGCTGATGGATGTTTCCGCACGGGTCGATGCGCTGGGGACCACTGTGAAGGCCCATGACTCGCTGAACCCGCTGTTGGTGGGCGCGGGCATCGGTTACCGGTTCTAACGCATTACGGCCACCCGGGGGCGTGGTCCCCCGGACCTTGCCGGTTCAGGTTCCCCAAGCCTGGACCGGTTTTGATTCCTATTGATGGGTCATTACATGACCCGCTGCCACGCCAACGCGAGCAACAGCACGGCATTGACCGCCATCAAAACGGGCGCCGCGACTTCGACCCATCGGTTCAATCGCCGGCTGGCCGCATGACCGGCGACTCCGATGATCATCAGCATCGGCGTCGTTCCCAGCCCAAACGCCAGCATGCCGGCGGCGCCCATGTCCGGACGGGCCGATCCTGCCGCGGCGGCGATCGCGGCGTAGAGAAAGCCGCACGGCAGAAAACCGAGTGCCAAACCGAGTCCGTATTCGCCAAGGAGGGTACCACGAGGGATGCGGCGGGTGACCGCGCCGATCCATTGCCCCCAGAACCGAGGCGTCCAATCGAATCGGGCGACGCGTTGGAAGGCGTGCGCCAGAAACAAACCGGCGGCGACGACCAGCAGCCCAGCCGATACCTGTCTAAACCAGGTGACCTGGCCAAACACGGCGGCTGACCCCGCCGCCAGGGCACCAAGGCCAGCATAGGTCGTCAAACGCCCGAGGTGATACGGCAACAGCAGTCCGTTGCCGATTCGCTGCCGCTCGCACATGCGTTGCGCCGGCAGTCGCGCCATCCGTTCGGACATTTGGCCCAGGACGAAAATGCCGCACATCGGGCCACAGTGAACCACGCTGCCAGAGGCGCCAGCAATGAACAGCCCGGCCAAAAGCCCGCCCTGAAGCGCGGTTTCAGCGGTACACAGGCCCCATAACGTCTCCAGCATCAGCGAGACGTACCCGGAAGGGCGTAGCACTGCGTTGATGTGAATCAATGTTAATGCGGCGGAGTCACCGCAACGTGTCCGTCTAGCCGCCCGGGAGAGGTGCAGATGGACAGTAGCGTAAGTGACCTCATTGTCGGACTGATGATGGCCGTTTTCGGCATTATCGGTCTTTTTCTCGTCGCCGGCGCCGCCGACGCCGAGATGTATGTATTCGGACTCGCTCTGAGCGGGTTTGCGATTTGTTTCGAATTCGGCCTGATCAGGCGTCACTTCGATAAGCGCGAAGTTGCCGGGGCCCTGGCACGGAAACCCACCCATGTCTGACGCCGTCATGGCCGCGAGGCCCGTCATTATCTATAATGACGCTGTGGTGAAAAAATTCGTTATCGCCACGATGTTTTGGGGTGTGGTCGCCTTTCTGGTGGGTGTGTATATCGCCTCCGAACTGGCCTGGCCGTCGCTCAATCTTGGATTGTCCTTCATCAACTTCGGCCGGTTGCGCCCGGTTCACACGTCGGCCGCGATCTTCGCGTTCGGCGGATCGGCGTTGCTGGGCACATCGTTCTACGTCGTGCAACGCACCTGCCGGGCACGACTGTGGGGTGGCGAGGCGCTGGCCGACTTTGTGTTCTGGGGATACCAGTTCTTCATCGTCATGGCGGCCCTCAGCTACGTCATGGGCTTCAGCCAGGGCCAGGAATATGCCGAACCGGAGTGGCATATCGACCTGTGGCTGACCATCGTCTGGGTTTGCTACCTGCTGATCTTCCTCGGAACGATTTTGAAACGGGAAGAGCCGCATATCTACGTGGCGAACTGGTTCTACCTCGCGTTCATCGTCACCATCGCGATGTTGCATATCGTTAATAACGCCGCGGTGCCGATTTCGATGTACTCAGCCAAAAGCTACACGGTCTACTCGGGTGTGCAGAATGCCCTGGTGCAGTGGTGGTATGGCCACAACGCGGTGGGCTTCTTCCTGACCGCGGGCTTCCTGGGGATGATGTACTACTTCATTCCGAAGGCAGCCGGCCGGCCGATCTATTCCTACCGGCTTTCAATCGTGCATTTCTGGGCCATCATCTTCCTGTACATCTGGGCTGGCCCGCATCATCTGCTGTGGACCGCCCTGCCCGACTGGACGCAAACCCTTGGCATGGCGTTCTCGATCATGCTGTGGATGCCGTCCTGGGGCGGAATGATCAACGGCCTGATGACCCTGTCCGGCGCGTGGGACAAGCTGCGAACCGACCCCGGACTGCGGTTCTCGGTCACCGCGGTCGGCTTCTACGGCATGTCCACCTTCGAAGGTCCGGTCATGTCGCTTCGCGAAGTCAACGCCTTGTCGCATTACACCGACTGGGGCATCGGCCATGTTCACTCCGGAGCCTTGGGCTGGGTCGCCTTCATCACCTTCGGGGCAATGTATTACCTCGTGCCGGCGCTGTGGGGCCGCAAGGCACTGTATTCGACGCGCCTGGCGTCCTGGCACTACTGGATCGCGACGATGGGCATCGTGCTCTACATCGTTTCGATGTGGGTTGCTGGTATCATGGAAGGCCTGATGTGGCGCGCCTACGACAAGTTCGGGTTCCTGCAATACTCGTTCGTCGAATCGGTCGTGGCGATCCACCCGTTCATGATTGTCCGGATGCTGGGTGGCGTCTGCTTCCTGCTCGGTATGCTGATCATGGTCTATAATCTGATCCGCACCGTCACCAGCCCGACCACGGAGCAACCGCGCCAGGGCCTTGCCGCCGTAGCACCCAACCTTGGCCTGGCGGGAGCCTGAGACAATGTTCATTCGTCACGAATGGTTCGAGAAGAACGCGATCTTCCTGCTGGCTGGCACCCTGGTGACCGTCGCGGTCGGCGGCATCGTGGAGATCATTCCCTTGTTCACTATTGAAACGACGGTGGAGCATGTGGAAGGCATGCGGCCCTACTCACCGTTGGAACTGCGCGGACGCGACATCTACGTGCGGGAAGGCTGCTACGTCTGTCACAGCCAGCAGATCCGCACCCTGCGCGATGAGGTGGAACGTTACGGCCACTACTCCATCGCGGCGGAGAGCATGTATGATCATCCGTTTCAGTGGGGATCGAAGCGGATCGGTCCCGACCTGTCCCGCGTGGGCGGCAAATACTCCAACGACTGGCATTACGCGCATCTGAAAAATGCACAGGAGGTGGTGCCGGAATCACTGATGCCGCACTACGCGTTCCTGGAGGAAACCGCGATCGATCCGACCGATTTACAACAGCGCATGCGGACCCTGCGCATTGTCGGCGTCCCCTACACGGACGAAGAGATCACCAACGCCAGGGTCGATATGGCCGCCCAGGCCAACCCGGATGCCGACAGCGCAAAGCTGATGGCCCGCTATCCGAAAGCCAACATCGTTCCGGGTAACGGACATCAGGTCACCGAAATGGATGCCTTGGTAGCCTATCTGCAAGTGCTCGGCACGCTCGTGAACTTCGCCGACACCAGCACCGAGAGGTTGCAGCAATGAGCCTCATAGACAAGATCGAACATTTCTCGCTGGCTTTCATGATTGCGGTTTTCGCCGCGATCATGATCGCCACCTACTGGCCCGGCCGCAAATCAGCGATCGAAAAGCAGGGCCGCATTCCGTTTGAGGATGATGTGTAGTGCCAACAAAGGTCGAAAAAGACTCCATCTCGGGCCAGGATACCACCGGCCATGAGTGGGACGGCATCAAGGAACTGGATACGCCATGCCCCAAATGGTGGCTCTACACCTGGTATGCCTGCATCGCCTATGCGATCGGGATGTTCGTGGTGTATCCGTCGATCCCATACGGCAAAGGGTATTTTCACGGGGTGACCGGATATTCCCAGCGCAAGATGGTCGATGCCGACGTGGGCAAGCTCGTGGCGCAGCGGAAAGGATCGATGGACAAGATCGCCGCGCTGTCGTTTGAGCAGATCAAGGCTGATCCGAACCTGCTGGAGGTCGCGATGACCAGCGGACGGATCACCTTCGCCGAGAACTGCCAGCCCTGCCATGGGCCCGGCGGCGGCGGCAATCCGGGCTACCCGGCCCTGGCGGCCGGCGCCTGGATCTGGGGCGGCACGCTGGACGATATCCAGCAGACCGTGACGCACGGTATCCGCAGCGCCGACGCGGATGCCCGTCAAAGCGCGATGCCTCGCTTCGGTGCCGACGGTACGCTGAAGCCGGCTGAAATCCAGGCCGTCGCCGACTATGTCTGGGCGACGTTCTACGGTCATGCCACCACCGGCAAGGATGTCTCGGCCGGCGCCAAGATCTTCGCTGACAATTGCGCCGCGTGTCACGGCGACACGGGTCTGGGTAACCGCGATATGGGCGCCCCCAAACTCGCCAGCCAGGTCCACTTGTACGGTGACGCGCATGATACCATCGTTAACCAGGTGACCCTGCCGCGGCAGGGCGTGATGCCGAATTGGGGTACTCGTCTCGATCCGGCGACCATCAAGGCAGTTGCCTTGTACGTGCATGCACTCGGCGGCGGCGAGTAAGGACAAGCCGTGTCACGTATCAGTAAAGACGACCGGCGCCTGCAGCTTCAGAAGGAAGCCGAGGGTAACCACCTCTATGCAAACCGTATTCGCGTCTATCCGAAGACGGTGCATGGGGTGGTTCGCCGCACCAAGTGGGTCATTCTGATCGTCTGCCTGACTCTGTATTATCTGGCCCCCTGGCTGCGGTGGAACCGTGGTCCGGGGCGGCCAAGCCAGGCAATACTGCTCGATATTTCCCACGAGCGTTTCTACTTCTTCAATCTGGAATTGTGGCCGCAGGATATCTGGCTGTTAGCCGGTCTGTTGATCATGGGCGCCGTGTTCTTGTTCCTGGTCACCAGCCTGTTTGGACGCCTGTGGTGCGGCTATACCTGCCCACAGACGGTCTGGACCGACCTGTTCATGTGGATCGAACAATGGGTCGAAGGCGACCGCAACGAGCGCATGCAGCGCGATGCGGCGCCGTTGAACGCCGACACGATCTGGAAGAAAGTCCTCAAGCACTCCATATGGCTTGTCATCGCCTGGTGGACCGGCGGTGCCTGGATCATGTACTATGTCGATGCGCCGACGGTGACGTTGCAATTCTGGACCGGCCAGGCATCGAATCAGGTTTACTTCTTCACCTGGTTGTTCACCCTGACGACCTACCTCCTGGGCGGCTGGGCGCGGGAACAGGTTTGCACCTATATGTGCCCATGGCCGCGCTTTCAGGCCGCCATGCTGGACGACCAGAGCTTCACCGTCACCTACCAGGGATGGCGGGGTGAGCCGCGTATGCGCGGCAAACGGACCGAGACGGGTCCGAGCGGCGGCGACTGCATCGACTGCGGTGCCTGTGTCACCGCCTGCCCAACCGGCATCGATATCCGCGACGGCATACAATTGGAATGCATCAATTGCGGCCTGTGCATTGATGCCTGCAACCATGTCATGGAGCGCACCAAACAGGACAAGTGGCTGATCACCTGGGACACACTGGCCCGGCAGGCGGCGAAAAAGTCCGGCGTGCATGAAGCCATCAAGATTATCAGGCCGCGAACGATTGTTTATCTCACAGTGTTGCTGGTGGCGATGACAGGCCTGACGTTTGCGCTGGTGACACGCTCCACGCTGGGTCTGTCGGTACTGCGTGACCGGGCGCCGGTGTTCGTGCCGCTGGGCGATGGCAGCCTGCGGAATGGCTACACGATAAAGATCGCCAACAAAACGTCTTCCGTTGCCGCGTTCGACCTCAGTGTCGATGGCTTGCCGGGTGCGTTGCTGACCGTCGCCGAAGGCGATCCGAAGCCTGTCCCCGTACTACGGCTACCCAGTGCATCGGATGAGGTCGATACGTTCCGCGTATTGGTGACCGCGCGTCCCAAAGCACTTGCCGATGGCTCCCAGCCGGTGGATTTCGTTCTGCGCGACAGCGTGACCGGAAAACAGACTATCTACCACTCGACTTTCATGGGCCCTCAGAATTATGGGGCCAACAGGTGAGCAAAATGACCTTATTTTCCTGGCGTTATTTTCCTTTGTGGTTGACCGTTTCCATGGCAGCGGTCTTCGCGATGAACGGCTTCATGGTGTACAATGCGCTCCACACCTTCCCCGGTCAGGCTGGACAGGACGGCTTCGACCTCAGCAACGAATACAAGCGCGTGCTGGCCACGGCGCAGCAACAAGCGGCGCTTGGCTGGCAGATAGAGGCCGACGCGACAGCGGCGGGGCTGCCCGTGTTGCGATTGACCGATCGAAAAGGCGGCGCGCTCGCGGCCGCCTCGATCGAAGCGCAGGCAGAACGGCCTGTCGGACCGCCGGAGACGACCGTGTTGTCGTTCCAGTCCATAGCCGGCGGACAATACCGAGCCGATAAAGTGCTGACACCGGGCCAGTGGGATATCATGCTGACGATCCGGGCTGAAGACCGCCGGTACAGCGCGACGCGACGCGTGCTCGTAAAGTAGTTTGATGGATGTGACAGCAGGTTTCGATTTGGCATTCGTGGGCCAGAACTCTCCTCCCGCCATTGGCAGCGGGGGGCCGCTGCTGTCGCGCCTGATACCGTTGGAGCCGGACAGCGAAACCACACCGGATAGGACGCCGGTGAACGATTCGGCCTGTGAGCATTGCGGCCTGCCGGTAGCGGCCGGACGCAAGTTCTGCTGCCCTGGTTGCGCGGCCGCTCATGACATCATCCAGGGTCTCGGGCTGGGCAACTACTACCGCCAGCGCCTCCTCGACGCCGGTGCCCGCGCCCTGCGGCCGGAACCGGCGGAGCGTTGGGATCTCGCCCGACATATCGTCACAAAACCTGATGGTACCAAGGAACTGACCCTCGCGGTTGACGGGCTGCAATGCGGCGCCTGCGTGTGGCTGATCGAGTCCGTGCTCGCGAAGGAACAAAATGTCCTGGCGGGCCGCGTCAACATGACGACGCGCCGGCTGCGCCTGTCCTGGCAAGGCTCCGATCAGGACGCGGATCGGCTGGTCGGGCGGATCGAAGCGCTGGGCTACCGCCTGGTGCCGTTCGACATGTCGGCCCTGGCGGCGATGCAGGATCGCACCGGCCGGATGTTGTTGCGGTCCCTCGCGATCGCCGGCTTCGCGGCCGGCAATGTGATGCTGATCTCGATCGGCATCTGGGCCGGACAATCGGGCGCGATCGGTGACGGCGGCATCGGGCCGGCGACGGTGTCGTTGCTGCACTGGATTTCCGCCCTGGTCGCGATGCCGGCCATTGCTTATGCGGGACGGCCGTTCTTCGCCTCCGCGCTGGCGGCGTTGCGGCAACGGCGCACGAATATGGACGTGCCGATCAGCCTCGGCGTCCTGTTAGTGACCGGCATGAGCCTGACGGAAACGATCGCCGGGGGCGCGCATACCTATTTCGATTCCGCCATTACGCTGCTGTTTTTCCTGTTGGTCGGCCGTGTCCTGGATCACCGCGCCCGCGGACAGGCGCGGGCCACAGCGGAGCAGTTGCTGGCGTTGCGCACGACCGACGTCGCGGTGATTCAGCCGGACGGCACAATCCGCCGCGTCGGGCAGGAACAGGTGGCCGAGGGTGATCGCATCCTGGTGGCCGCGGGTGAACGGATCGGCGTGGATGGCGTGCTGGAGAATGGCGCCGCCTTGCTGGACTCCAGCCTGGTGACCGGCGAGAGCCTGCCGGTGAATGCCGATCCAGGCGCCGCGGTCTTTGCCGGCACATTGAACCTGGGCGCCACGCTGACGATCCGGGCAACGGCAACCGGCGGCGCGACGCTGCTGGCGGAGTGTGTAAGGCTGATCGAGGCAGCCGAAACGCGGCGCGGCCGATTTGTTGTCATCGCCGACCGGGTGGCCAAACGATACGCCCCGGCGGTGCATCTATGTGCGCTGTTGACGTTCTTATGGTGGTTCCTCGGCGTCGGCGTGCCGGCGGGACAGGCGCTGCTGACCGCCAGCGCGGTGCTGATTATTACATGTCCGTGCGCTTTGGCGTTGGCCGTGCCGGCGGTGCAGGTGGTCGCGACCGGCCGGCTGTTTCGCGGCGGAATGCTGTTGAAATCCGCCACGGCGCTGGAACGGCTCGCCGAAGTCGATACGGTGGTGTTCGACAAGACCGGGACCCTGACGGAACCGCTGCTGGCGTTGCTGGAGACTCCTGTCGCGGCCGATCTGCATCTCGCGGCGACGCTGGCGATCTCCAGCCGCCATCCGCTCGCCCGTTCGCTTGTTGCGGCGTCCGGGGCGGTGGTGCCGGCCGACGGTGTTATCGAAGTACCCGGACAGGGGTTGAGCCTTACAACGCCGGTCGGCGAGATCCGGCTGGGAAGCCGAACGTTCTGCGGTGTCGCCGATGCGCCCTCTGCCGGACCGGAGATGTGGTTGACACGACCCGGCGCTGTCCCTGTTCGTTTCTGCTTCGGTGAACGGCCGCGCCAGGATGCCGCGGCTGTTATTCAGCGATTGCTGGCCATGGGGCTGCGGGTCAGGCTGGTGTCCGGGGACCATGCGGACCAAGTGGCGCGCATTGCGTCGACGCTGGGGATCGCGGATTGGAGGGCTGGCTGCACGCCAGTGGGAAAAGTCTCGCTGATTGAAGGCTGGGGCGCCGAGGGCCACAAAATCCTGATGGTTGGTGACGGGATGAACGACAGTCCCGCCCTGGCCGCGGCGTCGGTTTCGGCGTCTCCTTCGACGGCGGCGGATGTCAGTCAGACCGTCGCCGACCTGGTCTTCCAGGGCGCTAAGCTGGAACCTGTGGTAATCGCACTGCAGACGGCTCGACAGGCAAAGGCCGTGATGCGGCAGAACCTGGCACTATCAATCGGCTACAATGCGATCATGGTGCCGCTGGCGATTGGCGGTTGGGTCACGCCATGGCTTGCGGCGGCAGCAATGTCGAGTTCATCACTGCTGGTGATGGCGAACAGTCTACGTCTGCATAAAGGAACCAGGTCGTGAGCGTGATGTTCTACCTGCTGATCGCCAGCCTGATCGTTGCCGGCTGTGGGCTCATGGTGTTTCTGTGGTCGCTGCGAACGGGGCAGTATGATGACATGGATGGCGCCGCGAACCGGATCTTGTTCGACGACGCACCGCCCCCGGTAAAGCCCTTATGACAGGACGGCCCGCTCCGGAAACGCGAGTTCATGCCGGGAACGCCATTCCGGCTTGACGTAATTAACGATCAGCGACCGCCGCACGCCGTGGATCGGGCGCTTATGGAACCCATGCCAGCTATTGGCGGCCGGAATGAAAATCAATCCGCTGTTGCGTTGGTACGGCATCGTGGCGATCAAATTGTCCGGCCCATCAAGAATATCGGTGCCCCAGGTTTCGGAACCCGGATCATCGGACAGATAGACCAGCATCGTGAACAGCTTGACGCCGATATCGGTGTGCGGCTCCAACCAGAAGCCTTCTGTATCCAGGCAATATTCGATACGCAGGAAAGTTCCCGCCAGGACCACGTCGCATTCCGTTTGCAAAGCCCGGACAACCACATCGCTTTGCAACGCAACCGCGAGTTCGTCGCACACCGCGAACGAGGCGCGTTGCTCCGAACCAAAAAACAACCGCATGCTGTTGTGGGTTTCCCGCTTGCCGAACGTATCGGCGATCGGCGGTGCCGTAACCGGCAGGGCATCGATCCCGGCACACATCGTGTTGGGCAGCATACCGTCCAGCAACCAGTGGCGATACGGGTCAGTACCGCGCCTGGAATGCTCCAGGCTGGCAAGAAATGTGTCGGTCGCCGGCATATCGCTGTCCTCTATCCATCTTGTCGTCATGGTCCGGCTTGTCCGGGCCACCTATCCACGCTCCTGCCGCCACAGGTGGCTCGGACAAGCCGAACCATGACGATCGGGGAATGGACGCAGTCGTTACGGAATGTCCCTACGCCGTTTGCGCGGGCGCGAATGCCCGTTTGGCGGTGGCTGAAATCCGGTGCCGCAACAACTCCCGCCGGGCGGCAAAGGTGCTGGCCATCCAGTTGATCATGACGTACCGGCGTACGCCGACAAACGGTTCATGGCCGTGAAACGAACAATCGGAGCGGCGGAAGGCGATCAGCGTCCCGGCGTCCGGCGGCACTTCCGCGATCATGTCGTTCAAATCGTCGGGGCGGCGCAAAAGTCGCAGACGGCCGCCCTGCTCTTCCCATGCCGCATTGAAATACAACAGCGCGGTCACGAGTTTCGCGGTGCTGTCGGTATGAATCCGGCCGTCCTTTTCCTGGCAACGGCCGCGCACCGTGATCATGGTCGGACAACCGACGAGATCGATGCCGAATTTCTCCCCGAACGCCTTCGCCACCGCCTCGCTTTGCAGTTCTTCGATCATCGCGCCAAAGCGTGGCCCGTAAGCGGTTGCCTCTACCGGAAGCAGGCCGGGATAAACGATATTGGGGAAATCGGCCTGGACCGCCGCAGCCGCCTCCGGCGTCACGAAATCACGGACCACGGCAAACGAAAACGGGTCGCGCGTCAAAGGCGCATGATCAAGCGCACCGAGATCAAGAATAGCCATGGAATGTAATCCCGCCAACAAACTCGCACCGCTCTTACGCCCCGCCAGATGGCGGCGAATTGATCCGGATCAAGGCGGAGGCCGGGTCCGATCCAGCAAGATGCCGGGATGGGAATGACTGACAACCGAACCGCGAAATATCTGACCGAACGTATTCCGCGCTATACGAGCTATCCGGCCGCCCCGCGATTTTCGCCCGGCATCGGCTCGGGAACCTATCGGGACTGGCTGCGGGCGCTGCCCGAAACGACCCGATTGTCGCTGTATCTGCATGTGCCATTCTGCAAGACGCTGTGCTGGTATTGCGGCTGCAACACCAGCGTCACCCGGCATCGCGAACCGCTCGAGCTGTATGTTCAAACCCTGAAGCAGGAGATCGCGCGGGTCGCGGATTTATCCGGCAGTCACCGGGCCGCGCATATTCATTGGGGTGGCGGAACGCCGACCATCCTGGGTCCGGAGCTGTTCACCTCCCTGATGACCCTGCTGCGGGAGCGATTCATCCTGGAACCGGATGCCGAGATCGCCATCGAGGCGGATCCTCGGCGGCTCGATTCCGCCATGGCCTCGGCGCTTGGCCAGGCCGGCGTGACGCGTGTCAGTATCGGTGTTCAGACGTTCGATCCGGTGGTTCAGCAGGCGGTGGGTCGCGTGCAAAGCCTGGAGACGACAGCCGCCTGCGTCGGATCGATTCGCGATGCCGGCATCTCGGCGATCAATGTCGATCTGCTGTATGGTTTACCGCACGAAACGCTGGCGACATGCGAAGCGACCGTCGAAGCGGCACTCACGCTAAAGCCATCGCGGTTTTCGGTATTCGGGTATGCTCATGTACCCAACATGATGCGGCACCAGCAGGTGATCGACGCCAGCGCACTGCCCGGTGCCGCTGAACGGCTGCGTCAGGAGCAAGCCATCGGCGATGCTTTGGTGCGCGCGGGGTATGTGCGGATTGGCCTGGATCATTACGCATTGCCCGACGATCCACTGTGCCTGGCGCGCACCGGCGGCAGGCTGCGGCGAAACTTCCAGGGTTACACAGACGATCCCGCCGATGCGCTGATCGGTTTCGGCGCGTCGTCTATCGGGCAACTGCCGCAAGGCTATGTTCAGAACGTCAGTCACGTAAAACTCTGGCGTGACCGGATCGAGGCGGGCGACCTCGCGACCGCGCGTGGTTTGGCTTTGACGGGGGAGGATGGGTTACGCGGCGCGATCATCGAACGCCTGATGTGCGATCTTCGGGCGGATGTGCCGGCGATCTCGCGACAACTGGGGTTCCCGTCGGATTATCTGGCGTTGGAAGTGGAAGCCCTGGAACGGCTGGCGGATGACGGGCTGGTTCGGATCGATCAGGGTGTGGTCTCGGTGCCGGATTCCGCCCGCAATCTTGTCCGCGTGGTGGCCAGTACGTTCGATGCGTATCTGGATACCGCGGCAGGACGCCACGCCGTCGCGGTGTGATTGACATACCATTCCGAATTCGTCACGGCCGGGCTTGTCCGGGCCAACTATTGCGGCACCGTCGAGGCACGGGTGGCCCGGACAAGCCGGGCCAAGACAACGAGGGGCGAAAGCCGGCATCAACGCTGATTGGCAATGCCGAAGCTCTTCCAGAACACGATGGCCTCGTGGGACGTGCCATCGGCGGCGCGCGCGAAATCTGGAATGCGGCCGGCTTCCTGCCAGTGTTCGGCGCGATACAGCACCTCGCCCGGGTCGCCCGCACGCGTGTCCAACGTCAATAACGATCTTCCGTTCTTAATCGCAACATCTTCCAGGGCGCGCATGATCCGGCGGCCCAGGCCCAACCGGCGCCCGCCCGGGTGCACCAGTAATTTCTGCACCTCCGCCCGGTGGCGTTGATTGTCCGGCATCGCCAGATCCAGCGTGCCGGTTCCCAGCAGCACCCCGTCGTGCCATGCCGCAACGATCGCCCGCTTGCCGGCCCCGACATCGGTTGCGGCCTGACGCCAGAATGCCCTCGCCTTGTCGGCCCCGAGCGGCGCCAGGAAACCAACCGAGGCGCCGCCATCGACGCAGGCGATCATGATCTCCGCCAGTCTGGGCACCGCAGAGCCGGCGGAGGCGATGTCGAGGCACTCGACGCCATCCACCGGCTTGGCATAGGCATATTCCAGTGAGTTGGAGATGTCGTTCAGCACGCGGATCGGTCCATGCCTGACATACGATCGTTTCTCGTAAAAACGATGAGCCCGGTCGAAACGCGTGTCGGTCCATAGCACAAATCGTTCGGCCCCGGCCGCTTTAGCGTGATGTTCGGCGGTGCCAAGCAACGCGTGTCCGAGGCCGGAACCGTGCAGCGACGGATGCACATAGACGTGGGAGATTTCCCAAACCGGCGTCTCGCGCGGATGCACGGCGATCATTCCGCTGACCTGGCCGCCGGTTTCCGCGACCCGGAGCATGCCGCCCAGACCCGCGTAATAGGTGCTAAGGGTGCGGAGTTCCGGCATCTCCCCGTCCACATCCATTTTGATGCCGGGATAGGTGGACCAGCAGGCCCAGATCAAAGCGATGATACCGGGACCGTCGCTGTCGCGCGCGGGACGGATTGTCCAGCCGTTGCGCATGTCCGTGTCTGCCATTGTTCGTTCCCTGGCCGCCAAATTTTTCGAAATTATGTTTTCCGTGGTGACGCAGGTGGCGTCGTGCAATCGGTTACAGAACGTCTTTTCCGTAACCATTACTTTAACCAACTAAACTCCTGGAACTCGCGCGCCTTAACCAAAAATCGACCGGACTCCGGTTTCATAAATCGAGGCCGTCCTTTCTGATCTCGTGCATCAGTGGTGTCCGATCCCCCTCGGTTCCAGCCAGGTATGGCATTGCGTGAACCAACTTACCTTCCGCGTCCAGGATCTCCGTCCCGATATCCGCGAGACGATCCATCTCTCGCCACCGATCAGGCATTTCGCGCAAAAATACCGCCACGTCATAGTCAGAGTCGGGACGAGCATCCCCCCTCGCCCGCGAACCGAACAAAACCACACGATCAACCTGATGGCCGTAAGCGTCGGCGAGCGCGGCCTTGAATCGCTTCAGCACCGGATCATCGGCGAGCACCGCGGTCATGACGATCTCCGATCCTGCAACCATATATCACCACGCCGGAAGCGTGAGACATCACCCGGGTCGTGATGTGCCCTCCGCGCTTCCTTGTCCATCAAATCAGGTTAGCGCATTGTGCACGCGCCGCAACCAGGGACACCGATGCTGCTCACCGCCAACGACCCCGCCCCGTTCCGCGTGCTGCGCGAGATCGCCAGCTCGGACATCTTCCTCACCGCCGACCATGCCGGCCGGGTTATTCCCGCGAACCTGCATGACCTTGGCGTCTCCGAGGCCGAACGCCAGCGCCACATCGCGTGGGACATCGGCATCGCGGGTGTCACCGAACGCCTGTCCGAACTGTTGGACGCAACCGCAGTGTTACAGACCTATTCCCGCCTGGTGATCGACTGCAACCGCGACCCGTCCTGGCCCTCCGCCATGCCGGACATCAGCGAACACACCCCAATCCCCGGTAACGTAAACCTGTCCGCCGAGGCCAAAGCCGACCGCATCGCCGCAATCTTCACCCCCTATCACGACCGTATCCGCAACCTGCTGGACGCCCGCGCGGGGCGCCGCACCGTCGTCGTGGCAATGCACAGTTTCACCCCGTCGTTCAAAGGCGAATCCCGCGCCATGCAGGTCGGCATCCTGCACGACAAGGACAAGCAACTGGCCAACATCCTGCTCGACCTGCTGCGTCAGGAAACCGGCGTCGTGCTGGGCGACAACGAACCCTATGCCCTGGCTGACGACAGCGACTACAGCCTCCCGACGCATGGATCGAAACGAGGCCTGCACCATGTGGAGATCGAGATTCGCCAGGATCTGATCACCACGTCCGCTGGCCAACACCTCTGGGCAGACCGTTTTGCCCGATTGCTGACCGCGGCGAACGCAGCCCTGACATCGACCTGAACAGCATCGCGTCAAACCGTTAAGGAACGCGCCCCATGGTTCGCACCATTGCCACTTGCCTGCCCTCGGTCCGCTGATGGCCGCCTCCCGCAAGCCGCCACTGATGACCAAGGCCGAGGTACGGGGGTTCATCGAAGCGCTGGCGAACCACAACCCGGCGCCGGAGACTGAACTCAGCTTCACCGACCCGTTCACCCTGCTGGTGGCCGTGGTGCTGTCGGCGCAGGCCACTGACATCTCGGTCAATAAAGCGACCGCGACGCTGTTCAAGGTCGCGCCAACCCCGAAAGCGATGATCGCGCTGGGGGTCGATGGTGTCGCGTCGCATATCCGCACCATCGGACTGTGGCAGACCAAGGCGCGCAACGTCGTGCAACTGGCTCGCGATCTGGAGGAAAAGCACGGCGGTCAGGTGCCGGACGACCGCGAGAAGCTGGAGGCTTTACCCGGGGTCGGCCGCAAAACCGCCAATGTGGTGCTGAACGTGGCGTTCGGGCATGCCACCATGGCGGTCGATACCCACATTTTTCGTCTCGGTAACCGCACCGGCCTCGCCCCCGGGAAAACCCCGCGAGAGGTCGAGGACGCCTTGCTGAAACGCATTCCGCCGGAACGGCTGCGGGACTCGCACCACTGGCTGATCCTGCACGGACGCTACGTCTGCAAAGCGCGCCGGCCGGAGTGCTGGCGCTGCGTTGCAGCCCAATGGTGCCGGTACGGGGACAAGGCCCCCGGCCCGGCAATAGCGGACGCCGTCAGCGTCTGATTTCAACCGAACGAATGCGCGCGGTCACCCGGCCGCGCGGGATACCGTTCCGGACAGATCTATTCGCCCTTGGCCTGTATTCCCAACGTCTTTCCGAAGGTACTATTCCAGGCCGTTACACAATCAATGCCGCATCGCTCAATCCATTTGGGCAGGATGCTATGCGTCAATAATTGCTTGCGTTCCGCCTCGTCTTCCGTGGTCAGTGGGACCAACTTCATGTGAAAATCTTTCCCCGCGATGCAGGTCACGGAGCCAATATCACAGGCAATTCCGGCCATTGTCTCATGATCGGCGGCATCCCAGATCGCGGCCTCCAGCTTCGTGATACCGCCACGAAGCTGGTCGCGGATATCGGGCGGCAGTTGATCCCACGCCGCCTTGTTCGCGCCAAAAAACGACACCCCCCAATTGATCGCCATTGGTGAAATGTATGACGTTACCTCCGGCAATCCGATCTCGGCGCCACTCATGGTGCCTGTGATGGCGCAATCCACCACATTATGCCTGATCGCATCGACCACGCCGTCGAACGGCAACTGAACCGGAATGGCTCCTAATGCCGTCATCATCTCAGACTGGCTAATTGAAGAGGTGCGAATCTTGCGTCCCGCGATATCCTTAAGGCTCGCGAACGTCTGTGCGCAAAACAGAACCTGGGCCGGATAGGCATAAATGCCAAGAAGCTCGATACCATATTTGTCCTTCAGCGTCTTATGCAAATGGTCGCGGTAGAGGGCCGCCGTCCGGCGTAAAGTGGCAATGTCCGGATTGAGGGTCGGCAAATCGACGGCATTCAGCTCGGGTTCGTCTCCGGATACCATTGACAGCAAGGCCGTACCGAATGGCACCACGCCAAGCCGCATCAGTTGCAACATTTCCTGGCCCGCCAAACCGCTGCGATCGAATGGATGAATGTCGGCCTGGACCCGCCCTCCGGTGAGCAACGACACATCGTGCGTCCAGAATGGCACCTCAAATTTCGTGTATTGGCTAAGGGCCGCCAAACCGCCTACGACCTTGAGCTGAATCGGTGGATCGGCCTCCCGTCCGATGGAAGCCCCGGGGACGCTGACGAGGAGTCCCGCCGCCAAGGCCGTTACGGTTCGCCTGAAAAACAGGCTTAAAAAATCGATGGTGGAACGGTACATGGGGTCGAATGTCCTCTAGAGGAGTCTCACATCTTTCTTCCGCGTCGATCCGAGCAACCTGCCGCGATGGATAGCATAGAACTGTTCCCGCCCCCGCCTCATGGTGATGGGTCCGGGTGGCCGATAATAGCAGTTCCAGCCG